>Ga0316579_10000274_pt1 | contig 15875 bp, 17 predicted proteins | sample J5NA_2_FD_203074 | JGI IMG/M metagenome (GOLD analysis project Ga0316579, IMG submission 203074) | Rhizosphere microbial communities from salt marsh grasses in Alabama, United States - J5-7_160517rDrA | ecosystem: Host-associated > Plants > Roots > Rhizosphere | place: USA: Alabama | collected... | reverse complement strand
GATCGGGATGTTCGACCCATCACGACCTCTTGCAACCCCTCTAAATGAATGGCATTATTCCCGGCGATCAGGACGTTCAACAACGATGTGCGCCTACGTGGCAGGCCCCGGACCGAACCGGATCGGTCCGCACCCGGGCGCGTTGACGTCCGATCATCCCCCCGTTCGGCGTGTTCTTCTGCGCCGACAATTACTGGAGGATCCGTATGTCGTTCGGAAAGACCCAGCACCGGCGGACGTTCGTCCTTCTGGCCGCCTCAGGACTGGTGGGCGGTGCCTGTCTCGCCGTGTCCCCCGCACACGCGGCATCGACGTCCGATGCCCCTCCCAGCGTCTCCGCCCTCCAGCAGAAACTGGGTGACCGCGCAGCAGGCAGCTACATCGACGGTCGGGGCCGCACCGTCGTCACCGTGACCGACTCGGCAGCGGCGGCAGAGGTCTCCGCGGCCGGGCGGACAGCGAAGATCGTCGCCAACAGCAAGGCGGACCTCGACAGGGCCACCGCGACCCTGAACAGCACCGCGAGGATCCCCGGGACCTCCTGGGCCACCGACCCCACGAGCAACCAGGTCGTCGTCACCTACGACACGACCCTCACCGGGACCGAACTGGCCACCCTGAAGAAGGCCGTCGCCGCCCTGGGATCCACCGCCCGTCTTGAGAAGGCCGCCGGGACCCTCCAACCCACCATCAGCGGCGGTGACGCCATCTATGCCGCCTCCAACCGTTGTTCCCTCGGGTTCAACGTCCGCAGCGGCAGCACCTACTACCTGCTGACCGCCGGACACTGCGGGAACCTCAACGCCTCCTGGTACACCAACTCCGCGCACAGCACCGTCCTCGGCACCCGGGCCGGCACGAGCTTCCCGACCAACGACTACGCCATCATCCGGTACACCAACACCAGCCTCAGCCACCCCGGCATGGTCGGTGACCAGGACATCACCTCCGCGGCCACGCCGTCGGTCGGCCAGGCCGTTACCCGTCGTGGCAGCACGACCGGCATCCGCACCGGTTCGGTCACCGGGCTCAACGCCACGGTCAACTACTCCAACGGCACCGTCTACGGCCTCATCCGGACCAACGTCTGCGCCGAGTCCGGCGACAGCGGCGGTCCCCTCTACCGGGGCACCGTCGCCTACGGCCTGACCTCCGGCGGGAACGGCAACTGCAGCACCGGAGGCACCACCTACTACCAGCCCGTCACCGAGGCGCTCTCCGTCTACGGCGTCGAGATCTTCTGACACGACGACCGCCGAAGCGCACGACGACGCTCCGTCGGCTCCGGTCCCGTGAGGGCCGGAGCCGACCCGTTTCCCGAAGAGCGTCGGCCGGGTCTCGTACCGACGGGCTGATTCGTACTGAGCCGACGGGCTCGTTCGATCGCACCGGCAGGGTGAACAGGGCCGGCAGGCCGCGAGAACGATTCGCACGGTTCGGGGGCGGAACCGTTCGCACGGTCCGCCCCCGGACCCCGAGCCCGCGTGGGAGGGGAACGGACTCAGGAGGCGGCCGTCACCGAAGTACGGTCGACGAACGTCGAGACGGCAGAGGCGGGGGGCTTCACGGTCCCGGGATCGTCCAGGGTCGGCCAGGTCTTGGTGTGCCAGACGTTCACCAGGTAGTTCGACGGACGCTGGGGGATGCGGTTCCGGGGGCCCCGGTAGTCCCACAAAGTGATCTTCTTCCCGCCGTCCTCGGTCCAGAACGTCACGCCCGAGGACGTCCATGTGAAGCCGTATTCGTGGTACGCGGCCGAGGAGTCGTAGCCGCTCACCGCCGGAACGGTCGAGGGGGTCGCCTCAGCCCCGCTCAACGAATTGCACGTATCGAAGTTCTCCATATAGCACGTGGAGATGACTTTCCCCGCGGCCAGGTCGATGATCCGACTGACTCGTTGATGGGCCTCGTCGGAGGCCCGGTAGTCCGTCCAGACCGTCAGATAGATCACGTTCGGCTGGGAGCACAGGAACTCGAAGTCGATCTCGCTGTTGTCCGGCAGACCGTCCCCGTCCTTGTCCGACCCGTCGTTGAAGTAGGTGAAGGCACCCGTCACCACGCCGGCCTTGGACTGCTTCGAACAATCTGCGGACTTCAGCCTGCTGGTGAAGGTTCCGTAGAGGAAGGACTTCTTGCTGTCGACCTCCGCCGCGCCCGCCGGGGTGGGGGAGGGGTTCGCGCCCAGTCTCAGTTCGACGGCCTTGCCGTCCTCGGCAGCCGGATCGCTCGTGTTCTGGTGGACCGTGCTGTTGCCGTTCTCGACCTCTTCGAACAGGGAGGAGGAAGCGGTGCTCCAGTTCTCCAGCAGCAGGGGCGTGGCCATCGACGTCCCCGTCGCCGTGGGCCGGGCGCTCGCCGGCGCGGTCGTCGTCGTGGCCGGGGAGGCCGGCCGGGAGGCCGTGGGGATGGATCCCCCGGTGGACGTCGATGCGGGTCGGGACGTCCTCCTGACCGTGCGTGGCTGCCTGCGGTCCGCGACCGTTGTCGCGGAGGGACCTGCTGCCCCGGCCCGATCGTCGTGATGCCGGCCGCCCCAGGACAGGGCGTTGGACGCGGTCGGAACGAGGACCGCGCCGCCGAGAAGAACGGCTGTGGCAGCACCTACGACATGTGCCCGTCGGATGCGATTCACGATGTTCCCATCTTGTTCAGTTGGTCTTCCAGCTCCTCCAGCCGACGTCGAACGCGCAGCATCTCGACGTGCAGCCACTCGGCCGAGCGGCCGGCACCGTCGAGAAGATCCGCCCGGCTCGGGGACTCCCGCTGGACGGACACGTCCGAGGAGAACAACCGTTCCCCGAAGGGAGGGGTTCGGGTGGCGTTCTCCTGCCGTGCCCGGTCGAGTTCCCGCAACGTCCGCGCGCGGTCGATGATCTGTCGTCGCTGCGAGGAACGGACAGCCCCCGGACAGTCATGTCCTGACCAGGTTGTTCCTCCCATGGAGTGGACGCCGATCCCCCTGCCCGTCGGGGACGACGCCATCATGTCCCTGGCACCGCACCACCGGTGCCACGACGCGAGGGCGTCCAACTGGTGTCCGGTCAGGGGTTCGTCCGAGAATCCCTCAGCCTCGACCGACCACCAGGAACGGTCCCCCGGCCCCTGGGCCCTCGCCTCGCGGTCCAGCCGTTGGAACTGCTGCATCTCACCGGCCGACGAGACCCACAGATGACAGTGACCACGTGTTGTGTCCTCGGATTCTGTACAGGTGTCCCAGGGGGATCCGTCCGACCCGGCAGTGTGCAGGATCCATCCACGGGGGTTGATCAGGGATCCTGTCTCGTCGGTGCCGGGCAACGGACGCCAGGACGCCGACGGGTACCTCCACTCCATGCACTGCATGGCGTTCAGCGGAGTCGTCGTGTTTCAGGAACGCCGGGACGATTGCGGATCACATCACCATCATCACTTTCCGTGTCGTCACACCGTCCGCGGGATCACCTGTCGAGCGTTCCCTGGGCCGGGATCCCGTGCACGTCCGAGACGATACGACGGCGCAGGAGCCCGTTCTCCTCGTCCGACAGTTCCAGACGGGCGGCGGCGCACAGCCCCTGGGCCTGCTCGGCGAAGGCCTGGGCGATCTCGGCGGGGGGCTCCCCGGGCCTGGGCTGGTGCCCGGAGTGCACCAGCCCGGTGAGCACGAAATTGACGGCGGAACGTCCGACCTGGACGCCACGCTCCATGCACCGGTCCCGCACCCTTCGGGCGATGACGTTCTGGGACCATCCGTTGGCCGTGACCTCGGCCGCCAGTTCCTCGAACAGGGCCCGGTAGGCCCGGGCGCTCAACAGGGGCAGGTCGGTGATCCTGCAGATCCGTTCCATGAGCTCGTCCTCGGGTTTCCCCGGTCCCCGGGAGGACGCGTCGGAGGGAGGATCGTGCCGTGCCGGGTCGAAGACGTAGCCGGGCACCACCGACGAGATCTCCAGCCCGGCCAGTCCCTCGGTGGCCAGCAGTTTCTTGAACGAACCGGCACCGGCCCAGTCGGCGGTCTGCGGGACCCCCACGACGGTCCGGACGTGATGGGCGGCCGTCGCCAGATCGATCGGCCGGTCGGAGGTCGCGACGAGATCGATCACCGCTCTGGCGATCCGGGAACGGCATTCCCCGTCGTCCTGGGGCACCCCGGCGCGCCGGGGTGCTGAACGGGACGATACGGGCAGGGGGTGCGCAGGCGGGGGGGAGTCCGGGCAGCACAGGGCGATGTCGACGAAGGTCCCGACGTCGATGACGTGATCGCAGGCGGCCCGGAACGCCGGGGCCGACGGACCGCTCGTGATGATCACGGTTCTGCGATCGTGGGCCCGCAGCCTCAACATGACCGGGGTGTAGTCGGAGTCCGAGGACATCAGGATGATCTCGTCGAAACGGGTCGGGTGCGCCAGGAGATCCAACAGGTCGATCACGATGTGGATGTCAGCGGAGTTCTTGCCCGCGGCGGTCAGGGGCGGGCAGTCCACGACCTGGAACCCGGCCCGGGTGAACTCCGCACGGTAGCGGCCGGAGGTGACGGGGTTGAGGTAGCAGTACCGCACCAGGAGGTCCCTGCGGAAGGGCCCGGTGACGCCCAGCGCCGGGTAGGTCATGGTCTCCAACCACTGCGTCCAACCGTGCAGATCCGAGGCGAAACAGTGGGCGGCGGCCGTGTCGATGTGCTGCAGCCCGAGGAAGATGTTCTCGAAATCCACCAGCAGCGCAGTTCGGACACGGGCGCCCTCGGCCGCAGGCCCTTCCTCAGGCGTCATGGGTCCGATCGTGCCAGAACCCACCAGGTCGGGGGCGGATCTTGGCGCCGTTCCCTCGGGTCACTCCTCCAGGAGGCGGCGCAGCGCCAGCGTGTGATCGACCCGGGGACGTTCCTGCCCGTCGGGTCCGGTACGGGAACGGTGGTGCTCCCGGTCCGTCAGGACCTGCCACCGGCCCTCCTCCAGCTCCAGGTCGCGCAGGATCTCCGCGGGCTCGGGGAAGCTCGGTCCGGGCCGGTCCGGGTCGGTCCAGGGGACCCGACCGGTGTGTCCCACGATCAGCAGCACCCCGCCGGGGGCGACCGCCCCGGCCGCCCGGCGCAGGATCGGTTCTCGTGGCAGGTCGACCGGGGCGTGGAGGAAATGGGCAGAAACGAGGTCGAACGTCCCCTCCGGGAAGGTGTCCCCCAGGTCGTGCCGTTCCCAGTGGATCCGGTCCGCGACCCCGGCGTCCTCGGCGTGCCGGGCGCAGCGGTCCAGAGCGGTCCGGGAGATGTCGACCCCCGTCACCGTCCACCCGCGCGCCGCGAGCCAGACGGCGTCGGTGCCCTCCCCGCAGCCGAGGTCCAGCGCGTTCCCGGCGGGCAGGCCGGCTGCCTCACGGACGAGGTCCGCGTTGGGCTCCCCGCTCCAGACCCTGTCGTCACGGCCGTAGAAGGACTCCCAGAACTCCTCCGGGGAAGGAGGGAGCGCCAGCTCACCGGCGTCGCCGGCCCTGGCCGGGTCGTCTGTCATCGTGGTCCTCCCGGATTCTCCACCGGGCGAGGACCGTCCGACGCCCGGGACCGGGGCGGCGCTGCCGGTGATCCGTGACGGTCACTCTGCGGGACACCGCTGCCCCGGGACATGATCCGTTCAGGAGCGGGTTCCCGCAACCGCAACGCCGGGAACCGTCGGGGGACCGGGGAACGGCACGGCGGCCGCTCAGGATCTCTCGCCCGAGGAGGTCCAGGTGACGGCGGGGGAGGCCTCGTCGGGCATCACGATCCACAACACGGGATAGATCAGGAGCTGGCTGCCGGGCAGGAGCATGAGCACCAGGACGAACAGCAACCGTGCCGTCCACGGCCCCAGGCCGAACCGCCGCCCGAGTCCCGCGCACACCCCGCCGAGCACCCGGTCCTGCCGGGGACGCACCAGCCCGCGCTGGTGGAAGGAATCGTGGATGGTCCCCATGGCGTGTTCGCCTCTTCTTCCTCGGGTCTGCTGACCGGACCCCTCCAGTCTGCGGGCCCCTCCGCCGCCGCGCATCAGGGAGAACCCCCGATCGTGACCGGGTGTTTCCCCGATCGCGCCCCCCGGCGGGTGTCACCGGCCCGCTGGTCCCGGCCGGCGGCACCCGCCCGCTGCCGGACCCGCCTACTTCCCGTCCAGGAGTTTGCCCTGGGCCTCGACCCGGTCCTCGATCTCCTGCAGGCGCTTGAGGGCGGTGTCCATCTCCAGACGCAGTTCGGTGGTGGCCCGCTGGAGCCTGTCGGTGGAGTTCCGCACGGCCAGGGAACTGAGGTACGCCCCGCGGATGGCCTGCTTCACGGTGATCTGCTGGCCGTCGTCGGGCCGGTCGATGCGGTCGTCGAGCTTCATGTCCATCTCTTCCGTGTCGTCCTGACCGGACCGCGACGCTCGGGCCCGGTCGATGATCTGCTGTCGCTGGGCTGCCCGGAGGGCTCCGGGACATTCATGGCCTCCCCAGGCGGCACCGCCCATGCGGTGCGTCCCGATCCCCCGTGCCGACGTGCTGTCCGCCACGGCGTCCTTGGCACCGCACCACACGTGCCAGGCCGCCAGTGCCCGGATCTGCGCGTCGGTCAACGGCTCGTCGACGAAGCCCTCGGTCTCCACGCTCCACCACGAGGAGTTCCCCGAGGCCTGCGCCCAGGACATCCGGTCCAGGCGCTGGTACTGCTCGACCCGCCCGTCCTTGGCCACCCACAGGTGGCTGTACCGACGGTTCGGGGACTTCGCGCCCTGGAACGTTCCGAACGGCGATCCGTTGCCCACGACCACGTGCAACACCCACCCGCGGGGGGACGGCAACGAACCCGCCTCGCCGATGTACGACACCGGCCTCCACTCCGCCGGCGGGTACCGCCATGCCACCATCTCGCGCTCCTTCTTCCGGTGTCTGCCGTTCGTCCCGGGGTCAGTTCCCTGCCCCGGGCACATCGCCCTCCGGGCGGTCCCCGGCGGGAGTTTCCCCTCCCGCCGTGTCCTGGCCGGACGCCGCCGGTGCCGGTGCCCCCTCGGCGGGCGGGGCGCACCGCAGGCTGGCCGTCGTCCCCTCGGGACCGGGGGAGGCCGGGGCCGCCGACAGGAGGGCTGCCCCGCCGCCGGCCTGGACACGCAGCGCCGTCTCCAGCACGTGGAGCCGGCGCCTGATGTCCCTCAGCTCGGTCAGCAGGGAGTCCGGCCGGTTGAGCCGTGTCATGATCGGGCCTCCGTGAGGGGGGTGACGGTGAGCTTGACCAGTTCCTCCCCGGCGTCGTCCCCCGGTGTGACCTCGATCCCGACGATCCTCACGGTGAACTGCCTTCCCTCGGGGAAGTAGTGGTCCTGCAGGACGATCAGCGCCCAGTCGCCGACCTGGTAGGACCCGAGGCAGGGTTCCCTGTCGGCGCGGACCGTCAGCTCCGGCAGCACGACAGGGCTCCCCGATGCCTCGAGGGCGGAGTCCGCCAGGGACTGCAGCAGACCCTGATCGGCCAGGTCCAGGTGCGACTCCTCCGACTCCGTCAGGGGCCAGGCGCTCGACGGGTCGCAGGCCACGGCCACCAGCTGTTTCGGTGGGGGGTCCGGCACCGCGACGAGCGTGCTCGCCTCGTCCGTCCGCTCCGTTTCGGACGTCTCCAGGGTGGCGCCCAGGGCGAAGACGCGGTTGGCCATGCCCGCGGCGTCCTTGGGCCAGGAGTACTCCACGAGGTTGGCCCCGTACTCCCACACGTGCGGGCTGCCGAGCTGCCCCAGGGCCGGGGAGCCCACCCGCAACCGGGGAACCGGTCGGCCCTGCGCGTCGTACAGGCAGTCGAACAGGACGTCGGGCCCGTCCGTGAGGCTCGTCAGGTCCCTCAGCGCGTCACCGACGCTCTTGAGGTCCGTGCCCGGGTAGGTGATGTTCCTGTGGATCCCGGCGTACTGCCCCTGCTGGACCAGCATGCCGATGTCCCCACCCGGATGCCTGCCGGCCAGCTCGACCAGTTCCTGGACGATCCGGCCCTGGTCCTCGTCCGCGAACGAGACAGAGGCCGAGGACAGGTCCGAGCCCAGGGGGTCGTAGTCGCTGGGCAGGACCCTGCGGTGGTCGTAGTACGACCAGAACCCGGCGGCGCCGATCTCCAACATCCGGTCGACCGAGGAGTAACGGGTGGTCCAGATGATCCCGCCCCAGACCAGTACCCCGTCCCTGTCCACGTACAGGGCAGTCCGTCCGGGCTCTGTCACCGCTCGCGGGGTGCGCACCGTGATCCGGGGGTCCCCCAGCACCAGTTGTCCCCGGAGCTCCCCGACCTCGTTGAGCAGCGTGGCGAAGGAGACCCCCGACAGCGGCAGCTCGTCGAGGACGGCACCGGTACGCAGGTCCACGACCTGGTAGGTGTACCGTCCGCGGCGGCCGGTCTGCCGCTCCTGTCCGGTCGGGCTCATCGTTTCTCCTGTCGGCTCACGGACGTTCGATCGGAGGACGGCATGTCTCAGTCCGGGACGGCGAGCACGGTGATGGCGGTGTAGGGCAGCTTGAAGCCGGCCTCGGCGCTCCCGGCCTGGCCGGTGCACTCGACCTGCAGCTCGACCTCGACGGGCTCGCCGGAACCCTGGTGGTACACGGTCGTGGGGCTCCCGGAGGCGAACGTGTCGCCCCCGCCCTTCTGGACGACGAAGACCCCGTACCGGGTCCCGTTCAGGCGCAGGCTCACGTCGAACCGCTCGCTGTCCACCGACCGGGCCAGCATGGCCACGCCCGTGACCTGGAGGCGGCGCGGGTAGCCGACCGCCGGGACCAGGACCTTGCAGATGGTCACCGGGCCCGACACCGGGGTCGTCCTGATCTGCGGCCATCCGGAGTCGTACGGGCCGTAGAGCTCGATCCCTCCTCTGGCCAGGGGTGCCCAGCCGGATCCGTCCCAGACCTCCGCGAGGCCGGGGCCGGGGCCGTCCGACCGGTACACGACCTGGCCCTCGTAGGGGACCTGCGGACGTTGGGAGGAACCTCGCACCGGCACGATCCCGCCGCTGGCGGCCGTGAAGACCCTCTGGTCCCGGATGTCCCCTGCCGTGATGACCGGGACGCCGGCCCCGACGCGGATCTCGGCGAGGAGCAGGACGTCCCCCGTCAGCGGCGCCGGTGACGGGTCCTGGGCCGACGGCGTCCCGACCAGCAACTTCACCTCCAGCGCCGTCGCCTGGTCGCCGTACTCGGTATCGGTCTGCACCGCGACGATCCGATCGACCCTCGGCTGGGAGGGATCGGCGGGGGCCTGGCCCAGCACGTCGACGGTCTTCTCGGCGTCCAGGGTGGCCAGGTAGGACCCGGCGGCCGTCGCCCGGGTCCCCTGGATCACTGCCTGGAAGGGGCGCACGGTGACCCTGCCCGATTCCGTGGTGGTCGGCTCCACGGAACCGGGATCACCCGGCGCGGGGCGGATTCCCGTTCTGGCCTGCACGGGCCCGAGCCCCGCGTGCGTCAGGGCGCCCGTGGCCAGGCGAGCGTCCTCCGCGCTGACCGTTGCCGTCACCCATCCCGAGTCCCTTTCGGGCATCGGACAACACCTCCTGTTCGTGATCCGGCAAGCGCGTTCGCCCCCCGGATCGTTACCGTGCCGGCCGTGCGGCCGGCCGTGTCGTCGGCCGGATCCGATCAGAGGGGAAAGGCCAGGACGTTGAGGGAGGTGTACTCCCCGGAGTATCCGACGGCGGCGGAGCCAGCGGATCCCGAACGTCGTGCCTTCAGGTCGATCGTCAGGGCCTCGTCCTTGTCCTGGGTGCAGACCGCTGTCAGGGTGCCGGTCGTGTAGCCGCTCGCGGCGGATCTCGTGATCACGACGGTCGCCAGCGACGTGCCCCGGGCGGTCAGGGAGAGGTCGAAACGCTCGCTGTCGGCGGAGCAGACCAGGATCGCGTGGCCGGTCACCTGCAGCGCCCTGGAATAGGGCGCCGCGGGGACCTCGACCCTGTCGATGGTGACCGCGTCAGAGGTCGTGACGGTCTTCTTCCGCGGCCACTGGTTCGCGTCGGGGTAGTGCCACTGGATCCCGCCCCGCGTGATCGGTGCCCAGCCGTCCCAGAAGCAGGTCTCCGCGCAGCCCTCGTCGAGCCGGAAGACCGTCTGACCGGGGTAGGGGTCCTGCGGGCGCTCGACGGTGCCCAGGACGGGGATGATCCCGCCGAGGGCGGCCGTGAACGGTCGCGAGTCGACGAGGTGGTCGTCCTGGTCGAGTGCTGAGGTCCCCGGCGGGACGAGGATGTCGGCCAGGACGAGGGCGGCTCCGGTCGGCTCCGGCAGGACCGGGTCCTGGGCGCTCGGGGTCCCGACGAGGTGCCGGATCTCCAGGGCGGTGCCCCGGTCGCCGTACTCGGTGTCGGTCTGGACGGCGACGATCCGGTCCGCGCGCACCAGGGTCTCGTGCGCCGGGGCCCCGCCGAGCACGTCGACGACCTTCGGCGAGTCCATCGAGACCAGGTAGGCCCCTGTCACCGGGCCGTTGCCCTGGATGACCGCCTGGAAGGGATGCACCGTCACCTTCCCCGGGGAGGAGGTCAGGACCTCGACGTACCCGGGGGCTCCTGAGGTCGGTCGGACCCCCGAGCGCGACAGCAGAGGACCGTTCCCGGGAAAGGCCAGGATTCCTGTGGCCAGCCGGGCGTCCTCGGCGTCGACGGTTCCCGTCACCCATCCCGAATCCCGTTCGGGCATCGCACTACCTCCACACGCCATGAGTTCCCGACAGGACGGGGACCTCGATCGAAACGGACGGCTGTTCCGTCCTCGTGGACGGGCGACCGGCCGGCCGCCCGCCTCGGCACCTCCTCGGTCGCGTCGGTCCGGTCGGTCGGGCCCGGACCGGGGATCAGGTCCAGGCGTCCCGCCACTCGGCCGCGAGCCGTGCTGCGGGGTTGCGGTCGTCTGCCCGGAAGACGACCTGGGTCGTGCCCGGTCGCAGGGGGAACCACTTCGACCCCGGGAGCAGGAAGGACCGCCGTGAGGCGGTCCCGTGCAACAGCACGGTGCGGGCGTCGGTGTCGACCACCAGGACCTCGTCGTCGTGCAGGACCAGGTCGAAGGCCAGCTCCTCACCGGTCCGGGTGTTCACGATCGCCGGGGAGACGCAGGGCCCGAGGATCCGCCAGACGGGCCATGTCGCGACCGTTCCCGCGTTGACGAGGTTCGCACGGCCGCCGGAGCCGCCCGATCCGAAGTCCAGGGGGAAGACCAGGGGGAAGGTCAGGCCTCCGCCGGAGACCGGAAGGGGACAGGACGTGCTGTGCAGCTCGGCGGAGTAGCGCAGGGGGTCGGGTGCCGTCATCTGCACGGAGAACTCGAAGGCGTTCCCCCTGCGGTCCTGGATCTTGGACTCGGCGGTCAGCCGGACCATGGCCAGGCGCGTGAGGTGCGGTTCGGTGACGGTCAGGGGCGACAGGGTGCTGCCGTCGTTCAGAACAGCGGCCAGCCTGTCCTTGGCCAGTTCCTGCGCCGTGCGGTCGGGGGCGACCGCCAGACCCTCGACGGTGATCACACGGGGATCGCGGTAGGAGGGCGCGTCGAAGGCGCCGTCGCGTTCCGGACGGGCAGACAGGGTCAGGCGAATCGGAGGGGACCCAGCCCATCCCTCGGTGCGGGTCACCCACCACTCGACCCCCTGCTCGTCCACGGCGTTGCCCCTCCAGCCGTCGACGGTGAAGGTCGGCAGCTGCAGTGCCGTTCCGGGCACCCCGAGGTAGCCCGTCCGTGTCGAGGTCGCGCTCATCGTTTGCCCGCCCATGCCAGTTCGCGGGCGGCGATCCGCCCTATCTCGTACTCGGAGTGCCCCGCCCGCGGATGCACGTTGACGACCACCTGCCCCGGCACGGACGGGACGCCGCCCTGCGCGGACAGGGTGCGGGCCAAGGTCAGGGAACGGTAGGCGTTCCTCCGGGACGGCAGGGCCGCCGCGTCGGCCAGGCGCGCCGCCGCCGTCCCGACGAGGGACGAGGAGTCCTCCATGCCCAGGGCCATCCCCTCGCCGACGTTCCGCCCCAGGCCCATCATCACGGTCGAGGGGGAGTGGATCCCCAGGGCGCTGCGGATCGGACCGGGGATCTTGTCGATCACCGAGTTCTTGATGGCGGACAGCACGGATCCGGCCATGGACCGGATGCCGTTCGCCAGGCTCTGGATCATGTTCCGTCCGAGGTCGGCGAGCCTGCCGGGAAGGGACGAGAGGAAGCCCGTGATGCTGCCGGGCAGGTCCCGGAAGAACGCCTTGATGTTCTCGACCCCGCCGGCGACGAAGTTCCTGGCGTTCGAGACGGCGTCGCCGATCCAGGACATGGCGGCCCGGAAGCCGTTCACCCCGGCCTTCACGACGTTGACCGCGACGGTGAAGGCCGTCCCCACCGCGGTGAAGACGGCCCTCCAGACGTTGAGCAGGAGGTTGACGTAGGCCTTGACCTTGTTGACCATGTCGGAGACGACGGCCTTGACGTAGGGGCCGATGACGCTCCAGACCTCCAGCGCCTTCTGCTTGAGCGCCGCCATGGCCTTGGCACCGAACTCCCCGAGCTTCTTGAGGGCGTTCTGCACGGCCTTGGACCGCATCGCCATGTCGACGAGCTTGCTCACCAGCGGCATGACCAGTGCGGCGATGGCGCCGAGGAGATTGGCCTTCATCGCGGTGTTCAGGCCCTTCTGGGCCGTGGTCGCGGTCTTGAGTCCCCTGCTGAAGGTGGTGTAGGACTTCCCGCTGCCCGCGACGTTCTTCGCGGATCTCTGCACGCTCGACGCCGCCCGGTCCGCCGAGGTCTTCAGGTTCTTCAGCGGAGCGTTCGTCGCGGTCACGGCGGTGCGCAGCGAACGGGCCGCGGAACCGGACTGCGTCAGGGCCGATTTCATCCGGCCCAGTGACTGGGTCACGGACTTGACATTCGCGTTCATCGATCAGTGCTCCACGGTCTCGGCGCTCCACGGCCGCCCTCGGACGGCCCGTCCGGCAGGCTCATCTCAGGGCGTTGTTCAGGTTGTGGACGGCGATGCGCAGGGAATCGACCTCGGACCTGGTCGACCTGGACAGGGTGCGCAGCTGCCTGACCTCGCGGGCGGCGGCGTCGGCGCCGCTCCTGGCGATCCCTGCCCTCGTGAAGGCGCTGTTCGCCTTGCGCAGCGCGAGGTCGGCACGGTTCTTCGCGGTTCCGGCGTTCCTCACCGCGCGGTCGGCCTGCTGCTTGGCGGTCACGGCCCTGCGCGAGGCCGATTCGGCCTCGCCCGACGCGGTCGCTGACCGTTCCAGGGCCCGTCGTGCCAGGCTCTCCACGCCCTTCTTCCGTTGGGATCCTGCCCGGATGCCACGCATGACTCGTCGAACGGTCTCCTCCAGTCGTGAGACCCTTCCGGCGAGGATCTCCTGCCGGCGGGGGAGGCCGCCGAGGCTCCGCTGCAGGCTGTCGACCCGGGCCCTGAGGACCTTGGGATCCTGGCCGCTGCGCTGCATCTTGTCGGTCTCGATGTCCTTCTTCTTCGTCTCGCGTTTCTTGATCCAGGGCCAGAGGTGGCTCTTCACGCCGACGATGTGGAAACCCTTCTCGTCCACCTTGAAGGCGCTGTAGTCGAGTTTGAACGCCTGCACCGAGAGCGCGGCGACGGCCGCCCCGAGGACGAGGGAGTTGAGGTCGATCTTGCCGACCTTGTTCATGTTCATCCGGGCGACGGCCTGGTTGACCTTGAAGATCTCCCCGGACTTCTGGGCCAGCTTGACCAGGGCGTCCTTGTGGGAGGCCAGCTCCCTGACGGTCACGAGGTCGGCCTTCGCATCCGCCAGCGCCTTCAGCGCCACCTGGTCGGCGGCAAGAATGCGCAGCGCCGCCTGGTCGGCGGCCAAGGCCTCCAGGGACTTCTTGCTCGTCGCCAGGAAATCGACGAGAGGCGCCGTCAGCCCCTTGGCGAGCGCGGCCCTCAGGTCGAGGGTCTCCTGTTCCGTCAACGGCATCGCCGGCCACCTTCCGTGTTCGGTCCGGTCATCCCGCCGCGACGAAGGCGGCGATCTCTGCGGCGCTCGCGCCCCTGGCGCCCCTGTCCCGCGCGGGCCGTGCCTCCGGGGCGTCGTCCCGGTCGTCGTGGGACGCTTCGACGGCCCCGGGCCGTCGCAGGGGTTCGGGGAAGGGGACCTCCTCGGCGTCCTCGTCACGGTTGACGGTCGCGAACAGCCAGTTGGCCACGGCCAGGTGATCGACGGCGGCGGCCAGCAGGTGGTCCCCCAGGTCCCACTCGGCCTCCTCGCCCCGAAACTGCCGGACGAACGACGATTCTCGGGGGAGGTGCCGGATCAGGACCCACAACCGGCGTGAGGAGAGCCGGCCGCGGTACCAGTCGAGCAGGTCCACCCGGTAGTACCGCAGCAGGTCCGCTTCGAGGGCCTCGGCGTGCTCGGTCAGGAGCTCGCCGAGGCCGCGTCTTCCCCCAGGCTCAGGCCGGTGTCGTTGCCGTAGGCCTCCAGGACGGCGGCGATGTCCTGAACGCTGACGTCGAACTCGTCGAAGCGTTCGAACTGCTCCCGGCCGAGCAGGAGGGCCAGCAACCCGTCGACGTCGTTGTCGTCGATCCGGGCCAGCTGACGGGCCACGCTGCGCGGGAGCTCGGTGGGCAGCCGGAAGACCTGGCCGTCCAGCTCGAACTCCCAGGACCGGCCCGTGGCCTCGAGGCGCTGGGCTCTGGCTGCGTTGACGTCGAAACGACCCATGGCGATCGTGCTCCTTGTGCGGGGGAGGAGACGGGAGGAAGGTGGGGCGCCGGGGTCCTCCCGACATCCGGCGCCCCACGTGCAGGGGTGCCCGCGGCGACGGGCACCGGGAGGAGGGACGGGCGGGTCAGGCGACCGCGAAGGAGGGGTCCTTCATGATGAAGGTCACAAGCGGGGTGTCCGGGCCGGCGGCCAGTGCCGTGAAGGTGACCCCCAGCTTGACGGGGGCGTTGCGGACCAGGGAGAGCTCGGTGGTCTCCGTCACCTGGCCGCGGGCGACGACCAGGCGGTAGACGACGTCGGAGCCGTCGGTGAACTCCACCCCGAGCATCCGCTCCTCCAGGCGGGGGTTCGAGGCCATCGCGTACGTGTAGATCCCGGAGATGGCGCCGTCGGACTTGACCTCCCCACCACCGTGGAAGAACGGCAGGGTGTCCTCGTTGATCTGCAGCAGTTGGAACTTGAAGGTGACGTCCCGGTCGGAGTGCACCAGGCGGGCCGCGCTGATGCTCTGCCAGGTGTCGATCGGGTCGATCTTGTCCTTGTGGGCGAGCTTCACGCCGTCGGTCGTGGTGTAGCCGAGGTCCTTCCACCCGGTCGGCCACTCGCCCTCGACGGTGGTCGGCTCGGCGATGCCAAGGCTCGCCGTGAGCACGCGGCCCCGGCCGGCGACGCGGATCTCCTGGGAGTTCGGTCCGGTCATCTTCGTGTTTCTCCTCCGGATAGGGCGGAGCGGTTCGGCCGGAGTCGTTCCTCGTTCGAGGATCCCGTCCGAAACAGCCCGGCGATGGGGTGGGACATGGTGGTCAGGTAGGAGTGGTCAGGTAGGACGAAGGGGGCGGGCGGGGCTCTAGAGAGGTCGGACGGACAGCCGCGTCGTCGACCGGTAGCGGGGGACGCCGCCGTGCACGTAGTCGGGCAGCCACCGGGGGCCGTCCTCCTCCCGGACGTCGGTGACGAGCGCACCGCCGTAGCTCGTGCCCTCCAGCTGGAGCACGAGCCCCCTGGCTGCGAGGGACAGCAGGTGCGCGGCCGGCTTGTCGGGGGCGTAGACCTCCAGGTCGATCAGGGCCTGGTCGAGGTCGTCGTCGTCGGTCCAGACGCCACCGGACCGGGAGACGAACACCGCCCGGCGGGTGCCGTCGAAGCCGGCCGGCAACCGGTTGTCGACCAGTGCCCCGTCCAGTTCGGAACGGTCCTTGAGGTTGTC
>Ga0316579_10000273_pt1 | contig 15884 bp, 9 predicted proteins | sample J5NA_2_FD_203074 | JGI IMG/M metagenome (GOLD analysis project Ga0316579, IMG submission 203074) | Rhizosphere microbial communities from salt marsh grasses in Alabama, United States - J5-7_160517rDrA | ecosystem: Host-associated > Plants > Roots > Rhizosphere | place: USA: Alabama | collected... | reverse complement strand
GTTCTTGCCCGTCGCGGTCGTGCCGTTATGACAGCTCGAGCAGGAGCCCGCCACCGCGGAATGGTCGAAGCCAGCAGGTGCCCATGCGGTGGTAGTATGGCAGGTATCGCACTGTGCTGTAGTGATGATATGTCTTTCGCTCTTGCCGGCGGCGGTGACGCCGTTATGGCAACTGCTGCACGATCCTAATACTTCGGAGTGATCAACTCGGCTGACAGGATTCCAGGCGCGGGTGGTATGGCAAGCGTCGCAGCTATTACTGCTATTGATATGTCTTGCGCTCTTGCCGGTGGCAGTGCTCCCATTATGGCAAGACATACAGGTTCCGGTCACGCGGGTGTGATCGAAGCGTGTATTTGTCCAGTTGCCTGTGAGATGGCAAGTATCGCAACTGCTGCTGGTGACGATGTGTGTGGCGGGCTTGCCCGTGGCGATTACGCCGTTATGACAGTTGGCGCAACTTCCCATTACATCGTTATGGTCTACTCTGGCAGCGGGTGTCCACGCCGCAGTAATATGACAGTTGTCACACGAGTCGGTGCTGAGTATGTGGTTACTGGTCTTAGAGCTTGCTCCAACCAGGGTACCGGCCTTATGGCATCCGGCGCATCGCGTGGGCGTTCCCTTGAAGACTCCACGATTGTGGCAGCTTTCGCAGTCAACGCTCACATGGCCGCCGGTCAGGGGGAATCCAGTCGTGAAGTGGTCGAAGCTGGAAATTCCTGCTCCCAGCGCAGCGCCATTGAATAGCATCACAAGCAGGAATAGGCCTCTAGTGAGAGTTGCCCTTGCCTTTATGAATGCATAGTTTAAATTCATAAGTCGCTATTCCAGTAAGCATGTTGTGCCCGAATTAAGTAAGGGCCTTTCCTCTTTACGATTGCGGCTTTCTACGCCCAATGGATCGTATGTCTTTGAACGAATCGGTTGTGTGGCAGCGTTCACACTGCGGTCCGAAACCACCATTGTGAACATCGTCACCCTTGTGGCATGAGCCGCAGGCCTTGGGTAGACGGATCTTGTCGGTCACTGCTTCGTGGTGACAGGCCTTGCAATTTAGCTTCACGTGGGCGCCGTCGAGTTTGTAGTCGGTCTGGGTGTTGTGATCGAATTTCCAGATGCGCCAGCCATTGGGGTTGTGGCAGGTGCCGCAATGGATGCCGAGCGTGAGCTTGTGAACATCGTCACTCTTGTGGCAAGAATCGCAATTCAACGATTCCACCTTGTAGCTGGTGTTCAAATGGCATTCTTCGCAAGGTACGGCGGCATGCAGTCCGATGAGCGGAAAACGCGTCATGTCATGATCAAAAACCACGCGTTTGTCCCATTTTTTCTCGTTATGGCAGCGCGCACATTTCTTGCCTTCCTTGCCTTTGTGTACGTCATCGCTTTCATGGCAGGCAAAACAGGTATTGCGCCCCTTTTCCTTGTCCAAGTCGCCGCGATGACAATCCTGGCAGGCGACGTCCTTGTGGGCGCCCTTCAAGGGGAACTTGGTGTCCTTGTCATGGGAGAAAGCGGTATGTTTCCACTCGCGGGTGGTGTGACAGCTGTCGCATTTGCGGCCGTAGCGGCCGGCATGCTTGTCGTCATGCTGGTGACAGTCGTAGCACTTGGTGCCCAACTTTACGCCATTAAGTTTGCCGGTATGACAGGTTTCGCAGCGAATGGTGACGTGGGCGCCGGTCAGTTTGAATTTAGTATCCTTGTCGTGATTGAATATAATCTTCTTCCATTTCCGCTCGTTATGGCACTTCCCGCATTTATCGCCGTAGCGTCCCGCGTGCACGTCATTTATGCGATGGCAGGCCACGCATTCCGTGGCCAGATTTTTATAGCGTTCATTGGGATGGCAGCTGTTGCAGGTAGCTTCCTTGTGCTTGCCGTGCAAAGGAAATTTGGTTTTGTCATGATCGAAGCGACTGGTCTTCCAAGCCTTGACGCTATGACACTTTTCGCAGGCCTTGCCGAGGCGTCCCTTGTGCGGGTCATCCTTGTGATGACAGTCATTGCATGCCGAAGGTGCATCACGATGTTTGGCATCCTTCTTATGGCAACTGGTACAGGCCAGTCCCAGATGTGCGCCTTCCAGCGGGAAATCGGTTTGATGATGATCAAAGGTATCCGTATCAAGATGCACGATGTCGGCATCGCGTCCTATATGCTCGGTATGGCAGGTCTTGCACGCTAACTTGTCTATGTTCTTTATGCGGCCGTGAAATCCCTTATGTTTTTTTATGTCCGCTGCTACCTTCTTGTGACAGTCGAAGCACAGATGCTTCTGCGTGGTTTTTTTGAACGGTTCGTGGCACTTCTCGCACTTGGTTTCATATTTGGCATGACCACTTATCACCTTGCCCGGCATGATCAGCGTTTCCAGGCTGGATGCGGTGGCTGTTAGTGAGAGCGCTGACATCATGAGAGTCATTAAGGCCGCCGCAAGGTGTCCCGTAAATAAGGTGCGCATCGGCAGGTTTAATAGAGATGTACAGCAACCACATGCACGATGCCGGAGATCACCAGCATCAGGAATAGTGGAAAATGCAATACATGCCACAAGGAAAAGAGTCGATCGTAAAACGTCAATTGGTTGATCTTACGTAATGTCGACAGGTATTCGCTTAATTGCTGGCGTTGTTCACGCAGTTGTTGATGAATTTCATGGCGGTTAGCGCCGTGCTTTTGCATCTCGTTCAATAGTGCTGCCTTTAAAAGGCGCTTTAGAGATAAACCGATCCAGTAGCTTTGGATATTGAAGACAGCGATACGCAACACACTGCTTAGCATGCCGCGTTGAGCAGCAAGTGCATCCTTTTCCACGGCTTGCAATCTATCGCGATGATGGGGGGCCTGCGCCAGGGCGCTGACCAGTAACCCCTTAAAAATAGAAGTGTCTTGGAGGAGTTCCTGTAGCGTTGCTTTGCGACCGTAAAGGCCATAATGAATCTTGCTGTAGAGATAACGGCCGACGAGACCGCTGCTGGCGACTAGGGTCATACACAGCAACGAGACATTGCTATTCAATGCGCCCAAATGAAAACTGCAATGAAACAGGATACACATCGGGCCGACGATACCCAGGATCATATGGCTGCGAAACCACCATTTGACCGGCCCGAGGCGCTGCATGAAGCGCGCACGTTTGCGCAGCGGGTAAAGCAACAGCAGCAGCATAAGTACGCCACCGATAATGCCCAGCGCATAACCTATTCCGCTCTCGGCGGTGCGACTTAGATCATTGCGTTCTATCCAGCCCCGATAGAGGGTTATCAAGACGCCGCTGAAGAACAGTAGCGCACCGAATTGTTCAAGGCGTGATCCGGCCGACGCCTTGCGTCGAGCAGGCCTTGCGTTTGATTGCAATGCGGCTTTGTTTTGTTCTAGAGTGAGCGTTGCGTCATTCATGGCGTAGCCGTTATACAGTCCGTTTCTTAAATCATGCTTAAATTATGGTATTGATGGTGTGCGCCGAGGTATCAAATTATCGGACCGGTGATTTGATGCCTTTAACAAAAATCGCGCATTTTTTGCGATGACGTCGCCAAAATGATTTTCCGAGTATTTCGCTAAAGGGCAATCTGTAGCCTTTCAACGACCCAGGTGTCGCTTGGCGACGACATCTCATGCTTCCTCGTTGGCAGGCGCTATAATGTCGTAACATTTTTATCGTGGTCGTGATGAATTTCTCATATATAACTCGATGACAGGTATTACTTTATAACCATGCCCAGCGAACTCGATATCAAGCTCGTAATGTATTTCGTGCCCATGGTGATGATATGGGTGCTGTATCTGCGTCGACAACGCAATCGCCAGCAGGCGGTGATTGCGTTGCGAGACGCAGCGCAACGTGATGGCCTTACCGAGCCTTCTTCCTTGCATCCGGTCATCGATCCCATGCGCTGTATAGGTTGTGGTTCGTGTGCGAACGCCTGTCCCGAGCACACGGTACTGGGCCTCATAAATCACAAGGCGGAATTGATCAATCCAACCTACTGTGTCGGTCATGGCGCATGCAAGGCGGCTTGTCCGGAAGACGCCATTACCCTGGTGTTCGGCACCGAGAAACGTGGAGTGGATATCCCACTGGTCAAACCCAATTTCGAGACCAACGTGCCAGGAATGTTCATCGCCGGTGAATTGGGCGGTATGGGGCTCATACGCAATAGTGTGGAACAGGGGCGGCAGGCGATGGATTCTATCGCTAAGTTAAAAGGAATCGGACAGCACCCGGGTTTGGATGTGGTGATCGTCGGTGCAGGTCCAGCTGGATTCTCCGCGTCCCTGGCAGCCATGGAACGCAAGCTGCGTTTTGTCACCGTTGAACAGGACACGTTGGGCGGTACGGTGGCGCATTTCCCGCGCGGCAAGGTAGTGATGACCGCCCCGATGAATTTGCCGTTGATAGGCAAGGTCAAAATTACCGAGACGCGCAAGGAAGCCCTGATGGAGCTATGGCAGGACGTGCAGCGCAAAACCGGTCTCAAGATCAACGAAGGTGAACGGGTCGAAGAGATTCACAAAAATGATGAGGGATTTTTGGTCAAGACCAGTCGTGCCACATATGAGACGCGCGCCGTACTGTTGGCGATCGGTAGGCGCGGTACTCCGCGCAAGCTGGGTGTGCCGGGTGAGGAACAGTCGAAGGTGGTGTATCGCCTGATTGATCCCGAGCAATATCGCGGTCGGCATGTGCTGGTGGTGGGCGGCGGTGACAGCGCCTTGGAGGCGGCGACCAGCATTGCCGACGAAGCGGATTCCACCGTGACCTTATCTTATCGTGCCGAGGCGTTTTCCCGTTGTAAGGAAAAGAACCGCCGCAAGGTGCAGGAGGCGGAGGCCGCAGGCCGCTTGCGGGTGTTATTGCAGTCGCAAGTCAAGGAGATCACCGCTAACGGGGTGAACCTCGATCACAAAGGCCAGTCAGTGGACTTGCCTAATGATGCCGTGATCGTGTGCGCCGGCGGTATTCTGCCAACGGCATTTCTGAAGACCATAGGTATTAATGTTGAAACGAAGTTCGGTACGGCGTAGCCACTATGCTCGTAAATAAGCTAAGCGGAAATGTGTTGCGCGGCGGCCTGATGGCGAGTTGCTTGCTGTGGGTGTGTCTTCTGGCGCCAGTCACCGCCAATGCTGCGGGAATGCAGGATGTGGATATGGCCGTACGCGTCAAGGATTATGCGCGTGCCGTACGGTTGTTGAAGCCTTTGGCGGAGAAGGGCGATGCCGAAGCAGAGTATCGCTTGGCTGGCTTTTACCGCATGGGTACCGGTGTGGAAAAGAATCATAAGGCCGCAGTGAGCTGGCTGCGGCGCGCCGCACAACAAGGTTATATCAAGGCGCAATACAATCTCGGTGTCATGTATGAAAACGGCTGGGGAGTCCCCCTGGATCAGATAATGGCCGAGCAATGGTTTCGTAAAGCCGCCGCCCAAGGCTATGCCATGGCGAGGGCCAAATTGCACGAGATGGCCGGTAAGCAGAATATTTCACCGAATGAATTGCTCCAGGCGGCCCGCAAGGGAGAGGAGGGCGAAGTGCCCGCTTTGATCGCACATGGCGCCGATGTCAATGCCGCGGATAGCTACGGGCGGACCGCGTTGATGGAGGCGGCCGAGGCCGGACATGACGGCATCGTTGAGATGCTGCTGCAGGCCGGGGCAAAACCCAACGGCAAAGACCGTTACAATGACAGTGCCTTGCTGCTGGCCGTGCGCGAGGGACACAAGAACAGCGTCTCGCACCTATTGGCGGCCGGGGCGGATATCGATGTTCTCGATGCCAACGGCAATACCCCGTTACTGTTGGCAGTGACACAGGGTGATACCGGTCTTGTCACAATCCTGCTCAAGGCCAAAGCCGACATCAATATAAAGAACAAAAGGGACTGGACGGCGGTGCAATATGCGCAGTCGCGCGGTTATAAAGATATCGTGGCCAGTCTGGTCGCGCATGGTGCGAAACTTGAACACACCAAGAGTTTGGCGCAAGCCCAAGTGGCGGCTGCCGCCGTACCGGAACCTAAACTGGCGGACGGTAAGCGACCCTATCAGGGTTGGTCGCCGCTGATGGTCGCCACCTGGCGTGGCCAGGAAGATGTGGTGCAGGGCCTTTTGGCGAAAGGCGCGGATATCGCCGTGCGCGATGAAGAAGGGCATACCGCATTGACCCGCGCCGCGTGGCGCGGGTACAGCGGTATCATCACAGCCCTGTTGAAAAAGGGCGCGGACCCCAATGACAAACAGGTCAACGGTAAGACGGCGCTGATGTGGGCGGCGCAACAAGGGCGCCTGAAAGCGGTGCGTGCCTTGCTGGGCGGCGGTGCAGATGCCACTTTACAACAGGACAGCGGCGAAACGGCCTTATCCTATGCATTAATGGGTGGCCATGAGCCGGTAGTCGATGCCTTGCTTAAGGCCGGGGCGGAAGTCAACATCGCGCGCCGGGACGGCATAACGCCGCTTATGGTGGCGGCGCAACGCGGTGAGAAACCCTTGTTGGAGATCTTGCTGCAACATGGGGCGCATCTCGATGCGCGAGACGTGGTCGGTCGCACGGCATTATGGTATGCGGCTGACGGTGGCGCCCTGGAAGCCGTCAAGGTGCTGACCGCGCGCCGTGCCGACGGCGGTCTTGCCGACCGGGATGGTTACACGCCGTTGGCGCGAGCCGCGCAGCAAGGTCGTGCCGACGTCGTCGACGCCCTGCTGCAGTATGGTGGCGACGTCGATCGTGCCACCCGCAAGGGCAATACGCCGCTGCAGTTGGCGGCGGACGGCGGGTATGCCGCCGTCATCAAGCGACTGCTGGCGGCGGGCGCCAAAGTGGATGTAAAAAATGACCTCGGCAACACCGCCTTGATGCTGGCCGCGGCCGGTGGACACAAAGAAGCGGTGCAATTGTTGCTGGATAACGGCGCCGATGCGGATACGCGTAACCTTAAACGGGAACAGGCCCGCAGTTTGGCACAGGCCGCCGGTCATTCGGATATCGTTCGGGTGTTGGAAAGTCATCCCGCCAGGAAGAAAGGCTTTTTGGGGCTATTCTAGAACGCCGGCGTAAAATGTCCAAAATATATATTTCGCGGCATTGATCGCGAACCCATCACCCTTGCTTATCCATCACATTTTCAGTTTTTATGGCGTCATCGGAAAATGTACATAAGTACAGTCACTTTCGGCTGCGGTCGTTATAGTATAGTGGCATACGCCACGGCGAATCGAAGCGAAGTGAGCAATGACGAGTGGGACCCTCGACATCATTACCCCGGAGACCGCTGTCAGCTTGGCGGGACTGTTCCGCGAGCGACTGTCTCGCACGCCTGATGCTCCTGCCTATTACTACTTCAACCATAGCGCCAAATCCTGGCAATCCAGCACCTGGGTGGAGATGGCGGAGGCCGCGGGTCGCTGGCAAGCGGCCTTCATTCGTGACGGGTTGGAAAGCGGTGACCGCATCGCCATCATGGCGCGCAACTGCCTGGAATGGGTGTGCTGCGATCAGGCCGCTCTGGGTTTGGGCTTGGTGGTGGTGCCTTTATACGCCAATGACCGTGCCGAGAATGCCGCCTATATCCTGCGCGACGCCGGTGTGAAGTGGCTGTTGATCGAAGGTGAAGAGCACTGGCAGGCGCTGCGCGAGGTGAGTGAAGGGCTGGGCGAGGTATCCAGCATCGTCAGCATGGAGGACATCAATACCGGTGCCGATGCACGCCTGCATATCCTGAGCGACTGGTTGTCGCCCACCGCCCATGAATTCCGGGCCGGCGCCGCTAAATCCCAGGATCTGGCCACCATCGTTTATACCTCCGGAACCACCGGTCACCCCAAGGGGGTAATGCTCAGCCACCATAATATTCTGTGGAATGCCTACGCCGGTCTCAACAGCGTGCCGGTCTTTCGTGAGGATATGTTTTTATCCTTTTTGCCTTTGTCCCACACATTGGAACGCACCATAGGCTACTATCTGCCCATGATGGCGGGTGCCGCCGTGGCCCATGCCCGCGCCATCCCATTGCTGGCCGAAGATATGTTAGCGATACGCCCCACCATATTGATTTCAGTGCCGCGCATCTTCGAAAGAATATATGCCAAGATTCGCGCTCAATTGGAGAGCAAGCTCGTGGCGCGCCGCTTGTTTGAATGGGCGGTGGCGGTAGGCTGGCAACGTTTCCGCCATCACCAGGGTCGTACCGCGGGGCACATCTCGGAGGCGTTTTGGCCCTTGCTCGAGGTGCTGGTCGCGGACAAGATCAAGGCGAAATTGGGCGGGCGGCTGCGTGCCGCCATCTGCGGTGGCGCAGCCTTGCCCAACGATGTGGCGCGAGTATTTGTCGGTCTCGGTGTGCCGCTGTTGCAAGGGTATGGGCTCACCGAAACCAGTCCGGTAATCAGTGTCAATCTTCTCGAGGACAACGATCCCGCCAGCGTGGGCGTGCCCTTGCGCGACGTGGAATTGCGTATCGGCCATGACGGCGAGTTGCTGGTGCGCAGTCCCGGAGTCTGCATGGGTTACTGGCGGCAAGCCGAGGCCAGCGCCGCCTTGATCGACAGCGATGGGTGGCTGCACAGCGGCGACAAGGCGCGCATCGAAAATAATCATCTCTACATCACCGGCCGGCTCAAGGAGATCATCGTGCTCGCCAACGGTGAGAAGGTGCCGCCCGTGGATATGGAAGCGGCCATTGCCCGTGATCCCCTGTTCGAACAGGTATTGATTATCGGGGAAGGACGTCCCTACCTGTGTGCCTTGCTGGTCTTGAATGCCGTGCAGTGGCAAACGGCGGTTCGCGCTCTGGGCGTGGACCCAGAGGCGGAGCAGTCCCTGTATAATACTCAAGTGGAATCTTTGATCATACAGCGCATCGCCCGCCAGTGCAGCGGCTTCCCCGGCTATGCCAAGGTGCGGCGCGCGGCATTGAGTTTGACCCCTTGGACGGTGGAAAATGGACTCTCGACGCCGACACTCAAACTGCGCCGCGGGCGGATCATCGCTCATTTCGATGATGAAATCGCACGCCTGTATGAAGGTCATTAATCAAGGGGGGAATGTAATTATGACCACCGATAGCCTGCCACAAGATCGCGAGCCTACTATCCGCGTATTGGCCATGCCCACCGACACCAACGCCGCCGGAGACATCTTCGGCGGCTGGATTATGTCGCAAGTGGATATCGCTGGCAGCATCACCGCCTTTCGTCGCGCACGGGGCAGGGTGGTGACGGTGGCGGTCAATTCCTTCGAGTTTCACAAACCGGTGTTCGTCGGCGATCTCATCAGCTGTTACGCGCACGTGATACGTATCGGCCGCACGTCATTGTCGGTGAAGGTCGAGGTCTATGCCGAGCGCAACCGCCAACAGGAAGAATGCATCAAGGTGACAGAGGCGGTCTTGACCTTTGTCGCCGTGGATGAGCAGCGCAAGCCGCGGGTGGTGCCGCGCGAGACCGGCGACACCGAATGATTTGGGTGGTAAGTGGCCGTGGCTATGCATCTCACGCAGGTGCGGCACGCCTGGCGCTGTTCGGTCACTCCAGAGTCTTTTTCCTGAGCAATATTATTTATACCGCATCGCGATGTGAGCCTTGATCAGGGACTGCGCCTTGCCGCGGATCAGGGTGGCGTCTACGTCGGACAGCCATAGCTGGATCAAGCCCTTCATGAAGGTATAACTCTCCAAGGCGAACTGCGCTGGGGCGATATCTCCGCGCACCAAGCCCTTCTTCTGCGCCTCAGCATAAGCACGCGTGGCCTTTTCGATGAAGGCGCAGCCGGTCTTTATGACACTGCTCTCCAAAGAGGCGAACTCATCCACATACTCGCATTTCAATACTACGATCTCGAAGGTGGTGCGCGCGATTTCGTCCTCCTTGAGCAGGCGCAGGATCTCGAGCATGCTGGCCTCGATACCCAGCAACGGATCGCCAGGGCTGTCCGCCGGCAGGTTGCCGTCGATGCGGTCGATGAGCGGCAGAGATACCTGTTCCATCATGGCGAAGAACAGGTCCGGTTTGTTCTTGAAGTGCCAGTAGATGGCGCCGCGCGTCACCCCGGCCTCCTTGGCGATCTGCGCCAGGGTGGTGCGGCTGACGCCGCGTTCGGCGAATACCCGGCGCGCCGCAGCGATGATCTGCAGTCGCGTCTGTTCGGTATCGGTTTTGGTTTTGCGTACCATGGATCAACGCCGTGCCATGGGCGCCGCTTGATTCGCCGACCAGCCACCGCCCAAGGCCTTCATCAGGTCAACGCTGTATATCAATTGCAGTTGGTAGTTTTGCACCAGCGCCAGCTCGGCGCTGTTGGCGGTGCGCTGGGCGTCCAGCACGTCGAGATAGGCCGAATAACCCGCGTCGTAGCGTAGCTGCGACAGGCGTAGGACATTGCGCGCCGCCTCCACCTTGCTTTGTATGTCCGTCGCCGCGGCATTGGTTTGTTCCACGTTGGTCAGTGCGTCGGCCACATCCTTGAAGGCGGTTTGAACGGTCTTCTCATAACCGGCTACCGCCTGGCGCTGTACCGCTTCCGCTTGGCGGGTGCGCGCCGCGTATTTGCCGGCGTCGAAGATCGGCATGAGGCCGTTCAGCCCCACCGACCAGATGCGCGCACCCGACTTGAGGATATTGCTCAGTTTCGCGCTTTGACCGCCGAAGTCGCCGGTCAGGGAAAAGGTGGGAAACTGCGAGGCGCGCGACACGCCGATCTCGGCGTTGGCCGCGATCAGGGCCTGTTCCGCCTGTTGTACATCGGGGCGACGTTGCAGCAGCGTCGAGGGCAGTCCCACCGGCGGTAGACTCGGCATCGGCAGCGTCATGACATCCCCCGTCGCGACCTTGAGGTCGAGTTTGCCGGTGAGCAGGCCGAGTTGGTGCTCCATGAGCGCGCGTTGACGCTGTAGGTCACGTAGTTGCAGGGACGCATCGGCGCGCGCCACCTGGGCCTGATTGACATCAAGGTCCGAGGCGAGTCCGCCGGCGGCGCGATTCTTAATCACCGCAAGTGATTCGTCCCGAGATTTTAGGATATCCTGGGTCACCGCGATCTGAGCATCGAGCGCGCGCAGGGTGAAGTAGGACTGGGTGGTGGTCCCCGCCACGCTCAGTGCGATCACGTCGCGGGCATAGTGAGAACTCAATACTTGCGCACGCGCCGCTTGCGAGGCGCGGCGCAGCTTGCCCCAAAAGTCGAGTTCAAACGAGGTGGAAAGCGCCAAACGATTGGAGTTGGAGATCACCGGCACGTTCGAGGGAAGGGGTTGGGCATTGAGCGTGCTGGAGCGCGAGCGGCTGCTGGAGGCCCCGAGATCGAGTTCGGGGAACAGCGTGGAGCTTGCTTCGTCCAATACCGCCTGGGCCTCGTCGATCTGCGCAACGGCTCTATGGAGATCGGTATTGTTTTGCAGGGCGCTGGCTACCAGATCATTGAGCGTGGCATCGTTATAGAGTTTCCACCAGTCGGCGGCCAGCGCGGCCGGTTGGGCGGTGGCGCTGCCGCCGGCCGCTCCGGGATAGGCGGCGGGCAGCGGGACGTCCGGTCGCTTATAGTCCGGGCCTACCGCGCAACCGGTGAGGAGAACGACCATGGCCAGTCCGGCCAAGCCGGTGGGGGAGGTGTAGGAACGCTGCGTGCTCATACCTTGTCCTCCTGAGTCGCGTCGGGTTGCGGGTTGTCATGTTCATGATGATGGGTCGGTCGCGGCTTGCGCGCCAGCAAAGAGAAGAACATGGGCACGAAGATCGGAGCGATGAAGGTGGCGACGATCATCCCGCCGAACACGCCGGTGCCCATGGACTGGCGCGCCGCGGCGCCGGCGCCGGTGGCCAGCACCAGCGGCAACACCCCGAATACGAAGGCCAGCGAAGTCATTATGATGGGACGAAATCGCAGGCGTGCCGCCTCGTGCGCCGCCTCAGCGGCGTGCCTACCGTGTTCCATGCCCTGCATGGCGAACTCGGCGATGAGAATCGCGTTCTTCGCCGCCAGGCCGATCAGCACCACCAGGCCGATCTGGAAATAGATATTGTTTTCCATGCCACGCAGGTAGACGAAACCCAGGGCACCCGCCAGGGCAAAGGGTACCGCCAGCAGCACGGCGAAGGGCACGCCCCAGCGTTCGTAGAGTGCCGACAGGATCAGATAAACCATGATAATGGCGAAGCCGAAGGCGAACACCGAGGCGCTGCCGGTGCGTTTTTCCTGGAAGGCCTGGCCGGTCCATTCGATGTCGTAGCCCTTGGGCAACTCTTGTTTAGCGACTTTTTCCACCGCTTGAATTGCCTCGCCCGAGCTATAGCCGGGTTTGGCGCTGCCGAAGACCTTGGCGGCGATGAAGCCGTCATAGCGCTCCAGCTGTTCGGGACCGATGATGTTCTCCACCGTGATCAGGGCCTTGAGCGGGATCATGGCCTGGGTGGTGGTCGAGCGCACATAGATATTGCCCAGGTCCGCGGGCTTGGATCGGTACTGGGCATCGGCCTGGATGGTGACGTGATAGGTGCGGCCGGCCTTGTTGAAGTCGTTGACGTACAGCGAACCCATCTGCGCCTGCAAGGCGGCGTAGACATCGTTGACCGGCACGCCCAGGGACATGGCCTTCTCGCGATCCACCTCGACGCGCAGCTGCGGCACGGTGGGGCGGTACAGGGTCCGCAATCCTTCCAGGACGGGATTCTTGCTGAGCGCGGCGATGAAATCGTTGGTCACCTGCGCCAGGTGCTGGGGATCGGGATCGGCGCGACCGCGCACATAGACCTCGAAACCGCCGGTGGTGCCCAGGCCGCGGATCGGCGGCGGGTTGATGGCGAAGGCGATGCCGTCGGAGAGCATGAAGCCCTTGCCGCTCACTTCCTGCACCAGCTGCTGGGCGGTCTCGTGGCGATCGCTCCAGGGTTTTAGAGGCATGAAGATAGTGGCGGAGTTGCTCTTGTTGCTGCTGCTGATGAGGTCGAAGCCATTGACGATGAAGATGTTCTCGATCGCCTGATTGCCGGCCATCATGCGCCGCAACTGCTCGGTGGTCTTCTCGGTGCGTTCCAGAGTGGCGCCGTCGGGCAGTTGCACCACCGTGATGATATAGCCCATATCCTCCGGCGGCACGAAGCTGCCGGGGATGCGTATGAACAGAAACGTCACGATAGCGAGTATGCCGGCGAAGGCAGCGATGGCCGCGATGCGGTGATGCAAGGCTATATTGACCGCACCCAGAAAATGCCGCGTCACCCAGGCGAAGAAGCGATTGAAGGGGGTGAACAGCTTATGCAGGATGCCGTTGTCATGATCGCGCGGCTTGAGCAGCACTGCACACAGGGTGGGCGTCAAGGTCAGCGCCACGAAGCCGGACAGGACCACGGCGATGGCCACGGTTACCGCGAACTGGCGATAGAGTTGCCCGGCGATGCCGCCCAGGAAGGCCACCGGGATGAATACCGCCACCAGCGACAATACAATACCGATGATGGCATTCTGCACCTCGCGCATCGCCTCCAGCGCGGCCTCGAAGGGCTTCATCTTCTCCTCGCGCATCAGGCGCTCGACGTTTTCCAGCACCACGATGGCGTCGTCCACCACGATGCCCACCGCCAGCACCATGGCGAACAGGGTCAGGGTATTGATGGAGAAGCCGAACAGCCACAGCCCGGCGAAGGTGCCGATCAGCGACACCGGCACGGCGATCATGGGGATCAAGGTGGCACGGAAGGTCTGCAGGAACACGAACACCACCATCAGTACCAGGGCCGCCGCTTCGAGCAGGGTATGCACCACCGCTTTGATGGAGGCCGAGACGAAACGGGTGGTGTCATAGGGAATCAGGTAATCCACACCGTCGGGGAAACGGTCCTTTTTCAACTCGGCCATCTTGTCGCGCACGGCTTTGGCCACGTCCAGGGCATTGGCGCCGGATTGCAGGAACACCGCCAGGGCAATGGCGGGCTGGCCGTTGACGGTATTGGCCTGATCGTAGCTTTGCGCACCCAGTTCGATGCGCGCCACGTCTTTGAGTTTCAACACGCCGTGCGGCCCGCTGGAACGCAGGATGATGTTGCCGAACTCCTCGGGCTGCAGCATGCGGCCGCGAGCGGTGACGGTATAGACCAGCTGCTGGCCTTTGGGCGCCGGGTCGGCGCCTATCTTGCCGGCGGCGTACTGGGCGTTCTGGGCGTTGATGGCGGCGGTGATGTCGGCGGTGGTGAGACCGAGTTGCGCCATGCGGTCCGGCTTGAGCCAGATACGCATCGAGTAATCGCGGGCGCCGAACACGAAGATGTCCGCAGTACCGGGAATACGTTTCAATTCATCGGCGACGTTCTGGCTGGCGTAGTTGGACAGATACAGCATGTCGCGGGTTTTGTTGGGCGAGTTCAATGCCGCCACTAGCAGGATATTCTGCGAACGCTTGGCGACGGTGACGCCGTTGCGCCGTACTTCATCGGGCAGGCGCGGCGTGGCGAGTTGCACCCGGTTGTTGACGTCGAAGGTCGCCTTGTCGATGTCGGTGCCCACCTCGAAAGTGCCGGTGATATTGATGGTGCCGTTGGAAGCCGAGGTGGAATTGAAGTACAGCAGGTTTTCCACACCCGACAGCTGTTCCTCGATGGGCGCGGCCACGGTCTTGGCCAGGGTCTCGGCGGAGGCGCCGGGATAGCTGGCGGTGATGGTGACGGTGGGCGGCGCGATCTCCGGATACTGGGCGATGGGCAGGATATTGGCCGCAACCAGCCCCGAGATCACGATGATGATGGCCAGCACCGTGGCGAAGATGGGACGTTCGATGAAAAATTTTGACATGGCTTAGCTTTCGCTGAAGTAGTGAGCGTCTGGTCGCTGCTTATGACTTATTGGCCGGCTTGGCGGCATCGGGCTTGCCGGGATTTGGTCCTTTTGCGCTACCCGGACCTTCACCCGGGGCGTGAGGCGACACCGGCGCGCCGGGGCGCAGTTTCATCAGGTTGTCGATGATGATCTTGTCGCCGGGCTTCAGTCCCGAGGTGACCACCCAATCGTTACCCGACCAGCCGTCGGTCTCCACCGGCCGCGGCGCCACGGTGTTATCCGCTGTGACGGTGAACAGCATGTGGCCTTGATCGGTCTGCGACAGGGCGGCCTGGGGAACCAGATAGGCTTCGCGCTCGCCGATGATCACCTGGACGCGGACGAACTGTCCGGGCAGCAGGGTCGACTTGGGATTGGAAAAGCTGGCGCGCATCGGCACCATACCGGTGGTGGTGTTCACCGTCGAGGCGGTGTAATTGAGCTTGCCGCTTTCGGCATAGGTGCTGCCATCGGGCAGGATTAATTTTACCGAGGTCTTGCTGCCGGCCTTACGCATCTGCCGCGCTTCAGCTTCCGAAAAGGCGAAGCGTACCCAGATGGGATCGATGATGTGCATGGTGGTCAGCAGACTGGTGGCGCCGCCGGGGTTGACCAGGGTGCCTTCGGAATATTGGGCGCGATCGGTCACGCCGGTGATGGGCGCGGTAACCGTGGTGTAGGACAGATTCAATTGCGCGTCACGCACCTGGGCCTTGCCGGCCAGCACCGCGGCCTGCGCGGTTTGCAGGTTGGTGTTGGCGTCATCCAGATCCTTCTGACTGACGGCCTTTTCCGCTACCAGGGGTGTGAGGCGCTTGGCCTCGCGCTGGGCCTTTTCCAGATTGGCCTTGCTCTGCTCCAGTGCGGCGCGGGCCTGGGCCAGGGCGATTTCGAACGGCGCGCGGTCGATGGTGAACAAGGTGACACCTTCCTTGACCGTGTCGCCTTCCGTGTAGCGCTGCTTGGTTAGAATACCGGAGACCCGGGCGTGTACCTCCACGTCCTTGGAGCCCTCGGTCTGGCCGACCTCTTCTATGATTACCGGTACCTGTTGCGGCTTGACCTCGATCACCGTC
>Ga0316579_10000272_pt1 | contig 15896 bp, 14 predicted proteins | sample J5NA_2_FD_203074 | JGI IMG/M metagenome (GOLD analysis project Ga0316579, IMG submission 203074) | Rhizosphere microbial communities from salt marsh grasses in Alabama, United States - J5-7_160517rDrA | ecosystem: Host-associated > Plants > Roots > Rhizosphere | place: USA: Alabama | collected... | reverse complement strand
CCCGCGGCCGCCTGGGGGGGGGGCGGGGGGGGGGGGGGGGGGGCGTTTTGTTCCGGCACGCCGCCCACACCCCCCCCCCCCCGCCCCCCCCCCCCCCCCCCCCCCGCGGCGGTGGGCAGGGAGGAGAACAGCAGACTGATGATCTCGCCGCTGACCATGGAGGCCAATTTCAGTGCAGCATTGATGCAGTCGTTGATGATATCTTCGCCTGCCTCTTTGGTAACCGCCGGCATGCTTTCCAGATAGGAAATGATGAGATCGTTGCCGCGGCCCAGTTGCGAGAGGGCGCGCGTGCCTTCCAGATAATGATGCAGACCCGCAGGCGACATTACGCGCGTCGCCTCGGCGAAGTTCGCCGCCAAAGGGGCGTGCAGGGCTGGATTGATGTCGTCCAGCTGTTCGCGGTAATCGTCGAGTTTTACGCTCATGATAATAAGCTGTCAGCTATCTGCCATTAGCTGCCGGTTTCAAGCTGAAAGCCGACAGCTGATCGCTTTAGAAGTAAGTTCCAACCGCCGCATCCAAGGTGTCGCGCATATCCGGATCGTCGGTGATGGGTCGCACCAGAGTCATGCGGCACGCGGTCTTGGGCTCGATATCTTTGGCGATCAGATTGCCGGCGTAGACCAGCAGGCGCGTCGAGATGCCTTCGTCCAGGCCGTGACCTTTGAGATTGCGGGCGCGATGGGCGATCTGCACCAGCTTGCTCGCGGTGCTCTTGTCCACGCCGGTTTCATGGGCGACGATCTCCGTTTCCACATCCTCTTCGGGATAGGCGAAATCCAGTGCGGCGAAACGCTGCTTGGTGGATTGCTTGAGATCCTTCATCAGATTCTGATAGCCGGGGTTGTAGGAGATCACCAGTTGGAAATCGGGATGGGCCTGGATCAGTTCACCCTTCTTTTCCAGAGGCAGGGTGCGGCGATGGTCGGTGAGCGGATGGATGACCACGGTGGTGTCCTGGCGCGCCTCCACCACCTCGTCGAGGTAACAGATGGCGCCGATGCGCGCGGCGATGCTGAGCGGTCCGTCCTGCCAGCGGGTGCCGTTGGCGTCCAGCAGGTAACGCCCCACCAGATCCGAGGCGGTCATGTCCTCGTTGCAAGCCACTGTGATCAGCGGCCGCTGGAGTTTCCATGCCATGTATTCGACGAAGCGGGACTTACCGCAACCAGTGGGGCCTTTAAGCATCATCGGCATGCGTGCGGCGTAGGCGGCCTGGTACAGTTCGACTTCGTCCGCGACGGGGTGGTAATAAGGCTCGGCTGTGACGAGATATTGTTCAGTATTATCGGACATGGTCATTTCCTTATCTAAGCTATCAGCTGTTAGCTCTCAGCGCTTTGCAAAAAATCCGATTGCTAATGCCTGAAAGCTGACAGCTAAGAGCTGGCGGTTATAAAACAAAAGCCCTCGACCAAACGGGTTGGCCGAGGGCTTGCTAAGTCCAAGCGCAGCCTGGGCCTGTGCTTATACGGCTTTGCCGCGGAAGACCACCATCTCGGCGCCCTTGCTTTGGGCGAAGTTGTCGTAACCCACCAGGCGCACGTGATTCTTGGGGTGCGCCTTGTGGCAGGCTTCGGCCTCGGCCAGGATGGTGTCGACGTTGGTCTCGCCGAACAGCGGCAGTTTCCACATGTACCAGTAGTGATCGAAGGCGTTTTCGGGTTCCACATGCTCGACGGCCGGGTTCCAGCCCTTGCTCACGATGTATTCCACCTGCTTGCGGATCTGTTCCTTGCTCATCTCCGGCAAGTAGGAGAAGGTCTCGAACTTGCGGCTGCTGGTATCGGATAACGATGATTTGTAATCTTGCATTTCGCTCATTTTCATAGCTCCAAAATTAAAGTTCGGTTCGATTCATGATTTTTGATGTTCAGCGCTCGTCGAGCGCTGAACATCAATCCTTATTTGTGGGACACGTCCAGCTTGTCCACGGTGTCGAATTCGAACTTGATCTCTTTCCAGGTTTCCATGGCGATCTTCAGCTCGGGGCTGCTCTTGGCGGCCGTGGTGAGGATCTCCTTGCCTTCTTTCTCCAGGGCGCGGCCCTCGTTGCGGGCCTCGACGCAGGCTTCCAGCGCGACACGGTTGGCCGCGGCGCCGGCCGCGTTGCCCCAGGGGTGGCCCAGGGTGCCGCCGCCGAACTGCAGCACGGAGTCGTCACCGAAGATGTTGGTCAGGGCGGGCATGTGCCACACGTGGATACCGCCGGAAGCGACCGGGAAGACGCCGGGCATGGAACCCCAGTCCTGATCGAAGAAGATACCGCGGCTGCGGTCTTCCTTGATGTACTTGTCGCGCATGATGTCGATCCAGCCCAGGGTCGCCTCGCGATCGCCTTCCAGCTTGCCGACCACGGTGCCGGAGTGCAGGTGGTCGCCGCCGGACAGGCGCAGGATCTTGGCCAGCACGCGGAAGTGGATGCCGTGGTGCGGGTTGCGGTCGAGCACGGCATGCATGGCGCGGTGGATGTGGAGCAGGATGCCGTTATCGCGGCACCAGTTGGCCAGACCGGTGTTGGCGCAGAAACCGCCGGTGATGTAGTCGTGCATGATGATGGGCGCACCGATTTCCTTGGCGTGCTCGGCACGCTTGTACATCTCTTCCGGGGTGGGGGCGGTCACGTTCAGGTAGTGGCCCTTGCGCTCGCCGGTCTCGGCCTCGGCCTTGTGGATCGCATCCATGACGAAGTCGAAACGTTGGCGCCAGCGCATGAAGGGCTGGCTGTTGACGTTCTCGTCGTCCTTGGTGAAATCGAGACCGCCGCGCAGACACTCGTATACGGCGCGACCGTAGTTCTTGGCGGACAGACCCAGCTTGGGCTTGATGGTGCAACCCAGCAGCGGACGACCGTACTTGTTCATGATGTCGCGCTCGACCTGGATACCCTGGGGCGGACCACCGCAGGTCATCACGTAGGCGATGGGGAAGCGCACGTCTTCGAGACGCAGGGCGCGGATGGCCTTGAAGCCGAACACGTTGCCCACCAGGGAGGTGAACACGTTGACCACAGAGCCTTCTTCGAACAGGTCCATGGGGTAGGCGATGAAGGCGTAGAAGCAGGTGTCGTCGCCAGGCACGTCTTCGATGCGATAGGCGCGTCCCTTGTAGTAGTCGAGGTCGGTCAGCAGATCCGTCCACACCGTGGTCCAGGTGCCGGTGGAGGACTCGGCGGCCACGGCGGCGGCGGCTTCTTCACGGGGCACACCGGCCTGGGGGGTAATCTTGAAGCAGGCCAGGATATCGGTATCGCTCGGGGTATATTCCGGCATCCAGTAAGTTTCGCGGTATTCTTTGACGCCCGCTTTGTATGTTTTGGTCTTTTCTGACATAGCATGTTCTCCTTGCGGTTTGGTAAACGGCTCTACTTCATATGTATAGATTATTTTAATCCCACCCCCCGTCGCCGGGGTCATTCAGTAATGGGCATAAGTATATGGGGCAATCACATAATGTAAATTAAATAATAATGATCTTTACCATAAGGTTTAACTTATGATAAAAAGACGTTATGCATCTAACCTTGCGCCAAATGAAGGTCTTCGAGGCTGTGGCCCGGCTCGGTAGCTATACCCGCGCCGCCGAGGAACTACACCTCACCCAGCCGGCAGTATCTATGCAAATCAAACAGTTGGAGGAAAATGCCGGGCTGCCTTTATTCGAGCAATTGGGTAAGAAGATCTATCTCACCCAGGCCGGTGAGGAGATGCATCACTACAGCCGAGCCATCGCCCAGCAACTGGACGAGGTGGACAAGGTCATGGCGGATATGAAGGGTGTGAAACGCGGCAGGCTGGTCATCGCCGTAGCCAGCACCGCCAACTATTTTGCGGCGCGCCTGCTGGCGACCTTCAGTCAGCGTTACCCCCAGGTCACCATCAGCCTCGACGTGACCAATCGCGAGGGCCTGCTGGACCATCTCGATGCCAACGATATTGATATGGTGATCATGGGACGCCCCCCAGAGGGCTTGGATCTGGTCGCCGAGCCCTTTACGGAAAATCCCCTGGTAGTGATTGCCGCGCCGAATCATCCCTTGGTGGCGACCGAGCGTATTCCCTTGGAATGGCTGCAACAGGAGACCTTCGTGGTGCGCGAGCAGGGCTCCGGAACCCGCACGGCCATGGAGCGATTTTTCGCCGAAAAGCGGGTGCGCTTGTCCACCGGCATGGAGATGAGCAGTAACGAAGCGATCAAACAGGCGGTGCAGGCGGGTCTTGGTCTGGGGATTGTCTCGATACATACCCTGCAACTGGAATTGGAGACCAAGCGTCTGGCGATATTGGACGTGGAGTTTTTCCCCATCCTGCGCCATTGGTATGTGGTGCACCGTCAAGGTAAACGCCTCTCGCCGGTGGCGCAGTTATTTAAGGAGTTCGTTACCCGGGAGGCGCGGGCCCTGTTGCAGGAACCGCAATGACATGATTTTAGGCCGGTTACGGGGATATTTGCAGGTCCCATCCCCGTATCGGGGGGAGTATACTTAAACTCATTAATCGCATGCCGCCTCAAGAGCCGGGAACGAAACCCGAGGGGTTTTCTTTCTGTCTAATTTATCCCAGGGTCCGGTCGATGAAGATTGATGCCTAGATTCGCTTGATCAAGCGCAATCAGTTTAAGCTCGATGACGGAGGTCAATATGGACAAACAGTTCGCACGTATCCTGATGCTGAGTGTTTTGTTGCCCGCCGGTGCAAGCTTGGCCAAAGCCATAGACCACGATTTCGCCGCTGCTACCGATAGCCATCAAGGCGTTGCTTCACCGCTGGCAGCGGATTCGCCTGCCGTTTCTAACTACAAACAGTCGATTGAAGGCCGGCGCTTCATGCAGGTGATCGCCACCGAGGAGGATGCCGCGCTGCGCCACCACGGTGTTAAGGCGTCGGCGCAAGCGGTGTTAGTTGCCGGTCACAGACAATAATTCTTGATGACGGTGTAGATATAGACAGGCAGGTATTTTATGTACGGATTTCAGACGCAGGTTGAAGGTTCGTTTGACGAGGTGGTAGACAAGGTTACCGAAGCGCTCTCCAAGGAAGGCTTCGGTGTGCTCACCGATATCGACGTGCAGGCGACGCTGAAGAAAAAACTCGGCATTGATAAGCGGCCGTATCGTATCCTCGGCGCATGTAATCCGCCCTTGGCGCACCGTGCCCTGGAGGCGGACCCGGACATCGGTTTGTTGTTGCCCTGCAATGTCGTTGTGCGTCAGGAGGAGGATGGTGCCACCACCGTGGCATTCATGGACCCGGCGGCCGTGCTGGGTTTGGTAGACCGCCCCGATGTCACTGAGTTGGGCATGGCGGTGCGCGACAAACTCTATCGCGTACGTGATGCCTTGCAGTGAGGCTCAGCTGAGCTTGCGTAACCCTGTTGAGGGGGTTGAAGTATAGTGCTTGGCCGGTGCCGGTCTGATGCCCCCATGAATCCGCATCAGACCGATACCATGCCGTTTAGTCCTGAAAAATACCTTCCAGCTGTTCCAGGTCGTTGATCACTCGCCACGTGCCGCCGCCCCGTTCCACTTTGGCTTTCCATTGCTTGATGCGCTCCATGTATTCGCGCGGATCGACGTTGTCGCTACGCAACTTGGTAACGTTGAGCGCGATGACCTCGTAGCCGTCGAGATGCAGAGGGATATTGCGCACGAAGCCCGGTTTCAGATCCTCCTTGAGGTCGGAGAAGATGAGGATGGTCTTCTTCCCCGGATTACGTTCGTTAAGATATTCGGTGGCTTGCAGCAGGCCGCCGGTAATATCGGTATACGGGCTGGGGTGTACCGTTTTGACCATCTTGTCGACAGTGGAGCGGAACTGCAGCTTCTCTTGATTGGCCTGGCTCGGCTGGTCGTTGAAGGAGACCTTGGAGACGATGTCTTTCTCACTGAAGCTGCCGGTGTCGATACGCGCTACGGCAAAGGAATCGGTGGGCCCGAGCTTCGCCAGCACGTAATTGATGATCTGCTGCGCCTTCGCTAGTTCCAGTGTATAGGTGCCGGAGGTGTCGAGCAGCATGTAGACGCCGCGGTTATGGGCGCTGCTGGTGGCGCAACCGTTCATCAGCAGCGCCCCCAGCACCACGCCGAGCTGTGCGAGACGCTTCATGAGCTCACCCCCCAAGCACCGTTAGGCAAGGCAATCGCTTCGTCCTTTTCTTCCTGCTTGTTTTCCCGCTCGTACACTTCCTCGTGCGCTGCAGTGGTGGCGGGCTCTTCGGCCTTGGCCTCGGCGGTCGTCGCATGGGCCTCAGGTGCTGCGCTGCGGCGTGCCGCGAGACGCTGTTCGATCCACAACGGGGCGAACACCACCAGGTCGTAGAGATTGATGAGCGCCTTAGCCCCATGCTCGGCGCCATTGGCGAGGACACGCAGTATCCCTGCGAGCGTATTGAGTATGCCGACCGTCAGCGCGCCGATGACGGTGCGGCTGGTATGCACGAAGGTCTCCAGCGGGATGGCGACGAAGGTCAGGGCAAAGGGGAGTATGAAACCCATGCCCATCTGAGCGGCAGTGGTGATCCAACGATTGCCCAATGCATTAGCGGCCGTCTGACTGCTGTTGAGCAGGTTGGCGATCAGTGCCGCATCGTCCTGTGAGAGCAGGTCGCGCATATAGGCAAGCCCGGCCTCGATGCTGGCGAGGGTCAACAATATGCTGAACGTTACCCAGATCATGCGCCGACGCATCTTGTCGTCAAGGGCCCCGACCGTGGGAAACAGGCGGGTGATGCGCAGCGATTCCATCAGGAACAGTCCCATGGCGGCTTCCACCAGAATGATGACCAGGGCGGCAATGTTGGCGGTCTTGAAACCCAGCAGGTAGCTGCCGCCGCCGACCATCTCCTGCATCGGCCGGGTGATCAGATTGAAGTTGACCACTGCGCCGCCGATGGCGACGGCCAGCACGAAGGCGGCGATGAAGAACTGGGTAAAGGATGACGACGACAGGCTGCGTAGCGCCTTGTCGGTGCCCTTCATGATCGACTCGTACTCATCCATGTGACGGTCGATGGTCTTGGAGCGGTCCATCAGGCCGTCGACGCGCTTTCCCATCGCCTCGAGAATTTGACGCAGCTTGCGCCAATCCGGTGCCATGGTTTTGAGCAGGGCATGACGTTCGCGAGTGGTATTGCGGTACTCGGTGACCGTCTTGTCATGGGCCTTGACCAGCGCATCGTTAATGCCGCGCAGTATCTCCACCACCATCGGATCTTCAGCGCTGGGGATTTTGGCCACCGCGGCGACCGCCTTGGTCCAGCCCGGCGGTGCGGGCGGCACCTCGCTGCTGTGCTGGTAGTCCTCGTCAATGTGAGTGATCACCTCGGCGAGGTGGCGCTGCAGGGCCGGGTATTCGGCCATGTCGCGCTGCAGTGCGGCATCCACACGGCTGAACTCACGCTCGATGATGTGCTCGCTGGCCTCGCGGCCTTGAGCCAGCAGCACCTCGCGGTTGCGCTCGGCAATCCGTGATGTCGCACCCTTGAGCGAGGCGGAAGCCAGATGAAGGGCTTCGTGTAAGGCATGGCTCAGCGAGGTGATGAAGTAGTGAGCTGGCCGTCTAGCGAAATAGAGTATGAAACTCGCAACCAGGAACAACAGCAGGAACGACAGCAGGGGCTGTTCCGGAAACGGCAGTGACATTTGTGATGTGTTCATACTTTTCTCCATATCGTGGACAACCGAAGGGTCGCCGTATCGGTGAAACGCCGACAGCATAGGCGGGCAGCCGCAGCAAAAACTGTCGTCAAGGTCACAGTTTCAGCCAGTCTAAAATTGAAGTAGTTCACACTATCGCGCCCATCTCATCGTCGTGCGGCGCAAGTGATTGACGCTCGAGGATGTGGATGAAGCAGCTTATGGTGACACAAGGCAAGGCGGCCGTTGATCTTCGACCACATGGAAGAATAGATTGAATTTATAATTATACTGTAGTGTAAACTTTGTTCATTGCGCCCGCCCTTCAAGGGAGACTGTCATGCTAGATGAATTTACCCATACGCCGCGCATCGCCTATTTTTCCATGGAGATTGCCCTCGCGAATGCCATTCCTACCTATTCGGGAGGTCTGGGCGTGCTTGCCGGTGATACCGTGCGCTCCGCGGCCGATCTCGAAGTGCCCATGGTGGCGGTGACCTTGGTAAGTCGTATGGGCTATTTCCGCCAGGAATTGGATGCGCAAGGTCATCAGCGGGAGCTGCCCGATCCCTGGGACCCTGTGGGTACGGCGATACCGCTCAATGCCAAGGTGGTGGTGAGTATCGAAGGGCGGCGGGTGTGGGTAGGGGCCTGGGTTTATATCGTGAAGGGCCAACGGGTCGGACGCCAACCGGTCATCTTGCTGGACACCGATCTGGACGAAAACAGCCAGGAGGACCGTCAGCTGACCCATTATCTCTATGGTGGGGATCAAGCCTATCGCCTTAAGCAGGAAATCGTGCTGGGTGTCGGCGGGGTGCGGTTGTTGCGGGCGCTGGGTTTCGATGTGAGTGAGTATCACATGAATGAGGGGCATTCGGCGTTGTTGGCGGTGGAGCTGATGAGGCGCTACACCTTCCCCTCGCGGGATCTGCAGCCGGGTGAGTCGGAATACGATATTCCGCGGGTGAGGGAACAGTGCAACTTTACCACCCATACGCCGGTGGAGGCGGGTCAGGACCGCTTCCCCTACGAGTTGGTACGGCGTCTTTTCGGTGAGGATTACATCGATTTCAATACCCTCAAGCGTATGGGCGGCAATGAGGAGCTCAATATGACGCGTCTCGCCCTTAACTTAAGTGAGTATGTGAATGGGGTGGCGGAGCGTCATGCCGAAGTGTCGCGCAAGATGTTCCCCGGTTACCACGTCAAGTCCATCACCAACGGCGTGCATCCCTACACCTGGACCAGCCCGAGTTTTTCGCGTCTCTACGATAAACACTTGGCGGGGTGGTGTCATGAGCCGGAATTGTTGAATAGAGCCGATTGTTGCATCGCCGATGCCGAGATCTGGGATGCACACCATCAGGCCAAGGCGGCACTCATTGAGAAAATCACGGCCCTGACCGGTGTGACCCTCAATCCCAAGGTGCCCATCTTCGGCTTCGCGCGGCGCATGACGGCATACAAGCGTCCCGATCTGCTGTTTACCGATCTGGAGCGCTTGAAGAACATTGCCCAACAATGGCCTTTTCAACTGGTGATGGCTGGCAAGGCTCACCCCCACGATGAGGGCGGCAAGCGCCTGATCGAGCAGATTTATAGCCATTTGCATGAAGTAGAAGGCGTGATTCGCGGTGTGTATCTGCCCAACTACGACATGGAGAAGGCCCTGGCCATGGTGGCGGGCGTGGACGTGTGGATCAATACCCCGCTGCGACCTTTGGAGGCGAGCGGCACCAGCGGCATGAAGGCGGCTTTCAACGGTGTGCCGCACTTGAGCGTGCTGGACGGCTGGTGGATAGAGGGTTGTATCGAAGGCGTCACCGGCTGGGCGGTGGGTGACAGCTCCGAGTCGGACAATGGTGACGACGCCCGGTCGCTCTACGCTAAATTTGAGAACGTTGTCCTACCCCTTTACTACACCGACCAACCCGGATGGATCGCAATGATGAAGGGCGCCATCTGCAAGAGTGCTTCGTATTTCAATTCACATCGAATGATGCGCCGCTATGCCTCCGAGGCGTATTTGCGCTAGACCGTAGGTAATGAAAAACAAGCTCGCGATATGTATGCGCAAGGCTCAGTTCCGCGTGCAGATGTCTTAGTGGAGGTTGGCGGCTACGCCGTGCGGTTCGGGATGAAATAATTCGAATACGCTGTTGAACTGGTGTTCGACATCGGCGATCACCGGCGAGACAGTGTCATCGCTAAGGCCTGCCAACTGCCAGGCCTGGGGGTCCATAGGCGGTACATGCGGATCGCCGGAATTTCCAAATTGCAGGGCGTCGGAGATAACATCCGCGATGTGAACCAGTGCGGTGTCACTTGGGAAGCGTTGTGCCCGCTGCGGGCTGTGGTGGAATTCGGTGGCTTCCTGGAAGTGTTCGGGTAATTTCCACTTGCGCAGGATTTCGGCGCCGACCATGGCATGGTCAAAGCCCATAAGTTCTTGTTCGGCCTGATACAGTGGGACGTTGTTGTGTTGCGCGCGCAGCAGTGCTTCCCGCGCCAGCTCCGGCAATTTGCGGTAGACCAGCAAGCTGCCAATATCGTGGAGCAGGCCCGCCACAAAGAACCGTTCCACAAATTGCTCGCCCCGGTGGGCCGCCAAAGAACGGGAGGCCAGAGCGCAGCATATACTGTGGCGCCAGAATTCTTCCATGCTGATCAGGTCATTGGGTAGACCCTTGAAGCAGCGCGTCACGCTGGTGGCTAGGATCAATTCGCGCAATTCGCGGGTACCGATTACGGTGATGGCACGGGAGATGGTGTCGATTTGCGAGGGAAAGCCGTAGAAGACGCTGTTGGCGATTTTCAACAGGCGGGCGCTGATTGCGGTGTCATTGCTGATAACGCGACCGATATCCGCTGCCGAATGGCGTGGACTGTCGATCATTTCATTGACCTTTAAGAATATTTCGGGCAACGAAGCGATTTCGATCGCGCCGGCAACCAACTCCCTCGGGCTGATGCTCATGCTCTTCCCCTCACGCTTGGTGTAAGCTTCTCGCTTGTGACCCTGGCTGTACACAGGCAGTAATCGTTATATAACGGACACTTTTCTGTGGTCTGAAGTCAAAATAGCTTAAATCCCCGCCTCATAAGGCTTTGTCGCGACATTTGAGGATACCGCATATCTTTTGAATCTACGACCTTTGAGGGGGGACGATCAAGCGTTTTATGATTGATTTCGAGATTGGATCGCAATTGCGCGAGAAGGATCAGCATGATGGCTGAACAACAGCACATACGTCTCTCCATTTCCGGCATGAGCTGCGCAGGGTGCGTGGCTACGGTAGAAGGCGCCTTGCGGGCGGTGCCCGGGGTGACGGAAGCCAGCGTGAATTTTGCCGAGCATACTGCGGAAGTTTTCGGGTTGGCGCCGTCGCAGACCCTGCTGGCGGCAGTCAAGGCGGCAGGCTATGAGGCGGCGGAGCTGAAGGGCAGCGAGGATCAGGCGGTCAAAGAGGCCGCCGAGATGGCCCATTACCGGCGCTTGTTGCGTAAGGCCGCAGTGGCGGCCATCGTCGGGATACCCCTCTTTGCCGCGGGCTTGATGGGTATATTGCCGTCCATGGCCACGGCGACTGGTCGCGGATTTTGGCTGGCGGCGGGAGTGGCGACGGCGCTGGTCATGGCCTATGCCGGCGGCCATTTTTTTGTCGGGGCATGGAAAGCACTTAAGATTCATAACGCCAATATGGACACGCTTATCGCCGTGGGGACAGGTTCGGCGTGGGTGTATTCCATGACGGTAGCCCTATTCCCGGAGCGGGTTCCCAGTTTGGCGCAACACGCCTATTTCGAAGCGGCGGCGGTAATAATCGCCCTGATCAATCTCGGTCAAGCCTTGGAGATGCGCGCCCGCGGTCGTACCTCGGAGGCCATTCGGCGTTTGATCGGCCTGCAGCCCAAGACGGCGCGGATAGTTCGTGACGGTCAAGAGCGGGATGTGCCCATCGCCGAGGTCGGCCTGGACCAGACCCTGCGGGTGAGACCGGGCGAACGCCTGCCGGTGGATGGGTTGGTCATTGAAGGTCGTTCCAATGTCGATGAATCCATGCTCAGCGGGGAAGCGCTACCGGTGGAAAAGAATGTAGGCGACGAGGTGGTGGGCGGCACCATCAATGTTTCCGGTAGCTTCCTCTACCAGGCGAAGCGTATCGGCAAGGATACGGTATTGGCGCAGATCATCGAGATGGTGCGCAAGGCGCAAAGCGCCAAGCCGGCCATCGGTCGTCTCGCCGATCGAGTGGCGGCGGTGTTCGTCCCCAGCGTGATGATCGTGGCGGTGATTACCTTCCTGCTCTGGTACAACTTCGGTCCGCAGCCGGTGGTGAGTTTTGCCATCGTGACCACCATGACCGTGCTGATCATTGCATGTCCCTGCGCCTTGGGCCTGGCCACACCCATATCTATCATGGTCGGTGTGGGCAAGGCGGCTGAGTACGGTATCTTGATCCGTAACGGAGACGCACTGCAGCAGGCGGGGAAACTCACCGCCGTGGTATTGGATAAGACCGGTACCGTTACCGAGGGCCAGCCGGCCGTGACCCACATGATCACCGTCAACGATTGGGACGAGCATGACATGCTGCGCATCGCCGCCAGCGTGGAGACCGGTTCCGAACATCCTCTCGCCGCGGCGGTGGTGGAAGCGGCCCGCAAGCGGCAGCTGGAAACGGCCGTGTGCGATGCTTTCAAGGCGGTGGCGGGTCGCGGTGTGCAGGCGGTGGTTGCCGGCAAGACGGTGTTGTTCGGTAATCGCAGCTGGATGGAAGATAATCATGTGCCGCTCGGGGACTTACCCGCTCAGGCGGAGGTTTTGGCGCGCGAGGCACAGACACCCATGTATCTGGCCGTGGACGGCAAGTCTGCCGGCTTGATTGCGGTGGCCGATCCCGTCAAGGCTGATTCCACGCCCGCCATCCAACGTTTGCATGCCCTGGGACTGAAGGTGATCATGATCAGCGGTGATCACCGTGTTATCGCCGAGGCCGTAGCGCGTCAGGTGGGTGCGGACGAGGTGATCGCCGAGGTCCTGCCTATGGATAAGGCCGATAAGGTGGCGGCATTGCAGGCGCGCGGTGAGGTCGTGGCTATGGTGGGCGACGGCATCAATGATGCGCCGGCCCTGGCGCAGGCGGACGTGGGTTATGCCATCGGCACCGGCACCGACGTCGCCATTGAGAGCGCCGACGTGACCTTGATGCGCGGATCTTTACACGGTGTGGCGGATGCCATCGCCATTTCCAGGGCGAGCGTGCGCAACATCAAGCAGAATCTGTTCGGCGCCTTTATTTATAATGTTCTGGGTATTCCGGTGGCGGCGGGTGCGCTCTATCCACTGTTCGGTGTGCTGCTCAATCCCATGATTGCCGGAGCGGCCATGGCCATGTCTTCGGTAACGGTGGTCTCCAATGCCAATCGCCTGCGGTGGTTCAAGGTGCGCGAGAACGGATGATGGCTACCATCGCCGTCAATGGTGCAGGGCTTGCCGTAATCGGACTCATCGTATGGTGGTTCTGGTTGTCCCGTCCTGCCGCCCGCCGCCAGGACGATATCCCGATCACCATCGTGGCCGAGGACGGCGTGTATTCCCCCGCGTATATCGAGATCGGCCGGGACCGACCCATCGTACTGCGCTTTCTGCGCAAGGATCCCAGTCCTTGCGCCGCCAAGGTGATCTTTACGGAGTTGGGGGTCAGTGCGGACTTGGCGGTAGGCGAGGAGCAAGAAGTGCATCTCAATCCGCAGCCACCCGGTGAATATGAGTTTGTGTGTGAGATGCATATGTATCGCGGGGTCTTGTCGGTTAAATAGACCTATCCCCTCGGCATAGGCGCGGTGTAGTGATAAGGAGCGAGATGTGAGTTGGTGGGGGAAGGCGCTGGGAGGGGCCTTTGGCTTCCTTTTGGGTGGGCCCTTGGGGGCTTTGCTGGGGGCGGCGTTGGGGCATCATTTGGACCAAAAAGCCGCCACCGGTCTGCTCGGCGGCGCTGGCATGGATATCGGTTCCCAGCAAAGGGTGCAGGCGGTGTTTTTCATGGCCACCTTCTCGGTGATGGGATATGTGGCCAAGGCTGACGGCCGGGTCAGTGAAGATGAGATCGAAATCGCTCACACCGTAATGGCACGACTGGGATTGAATCCGCAATTAAGGCAGGCGGCGATGCGCTTGTTTACGCAAGGTAAGCAGGCCGATTTTCCCTTGGATGATGTCTTGCTGCAATTCAAACAGGAATGTCAGCGGCGCCGCACCTTATTGCAGTTGTTCATGGAGTTTCTGCTCATGGCCGCCTATGCCGACGGGGTGATGCACGCCGCGGAGCGCCGCTTATTGTTGAACATCAACAGCCAGTTGGGATTCAGCGCCGTCGAGTTCGAGCGCCTGGAAGCCATGGTTCGGGCGGGGCGTCATTTTGAACATGGACAGCGGCCGCGGGCGCAAAGCGCAAGGGTGTCGTTGGCGGATGCTTACACGGTACTTAATGTTTCCCCGCAGGCGAGTGATGAACAGATTAAAAAGGCTTACCGGCGTTTGTTGAGTCAACATCATCCCGATAAATTGGTGGCGAAGGGCCTGCCGGAAGAGATGATGAAACTCGCCTCGGAACGCACGCATCAAATCCGCTCGGCCTATGAGGCGATTCGTGAGAAACACGGTTTCTGACAATATCTTAACTATTTTCATACGTTCTTTGTTCTACGTGTAAGCGTGGTATGCGTTATAATCGGCTTCTATGACGGGTAGCGAAAAGACAAGGGCGCGATATGTTGCTGGACTTATTACGGTGATGGACCATAGTTCTTGTCTTGAGTAATGGGTCGTTGGCTGTACGTGTGAGTGAGGAGTTCATGGCAATTTTGGCCAGCAGAAGACCTGTGATGACACTTTTTTCCAATGCAGCTTGTCCTCAAAGCCACCGCGTGCGCTTGGTGTTGGCGGAGAAAGGTATTGTCGTCGATGTGGTGGAGGTGGGAGACGGGACCTTTGCCGAAGACCTGGTCGAGCTCAATCCCTATGGTTCGGTTCCGACTCTGGTCGATCGTGATCTGGTGTTATACAACACGCAAATCATCATGGAATATTTGGATGACCGCTATCCCCACCCGCCGTTGATGCCTGTGGATCCCGTGGAGCGGGCGCGGACCAAACTCTACGTGTATCGCATGGAGCGCGACTGGTACAGCCTCTTGGACAGCTTTGTCACGGGGGATCAAGAGCAGACCGCGCAGGCACGCAATATCATTCGCGACGGTTTGACGGTGATAGCACCGATATTCGAGCAAAAGCAGTTTTTTATGAGTGATGAGCTGACGCTCGCGGACTATACGCTGTTGCCGCTGTTATGGCGCCTGCCGCTCTACGAAATCGAATTGCCCGGCGCGGCCAAGCCGGTACTCAAATATGCGGAACGCCTCTTTGCCCGTACGGCCTTTAAACGCAGCATGACGGCCGCCGAACAGGAGCTGCGCTCATTACCCGCGTAATCCGCTCAGGCAAACCCTTTTCCCTGGTATTTGAAATTATTTTGATGATAATGAAGGTCTGTGTCCGCTGCGGGCCGTGATAATCATTCGATTATTTATAATAACTAGGAGGGATATCAAAATGAAATGGGAGAGCTATGCGCTGGGAATTGCGATTCTTGCCCTGTCGTTCAACAGCTATGCTGAAGAAAACAACAGCCATCATGGCGGGCACTGGAGTTACGAAGGCGAGTCCGGGCCGGAGCACTGGGCGGAATTATCCCAGGATTTCGTTACGTGTAAGACCGGCATCAAGCAGTCACCCATTGATGTGCGCGGGTCGATCAAAGCGCAATTGCCTTCTTTGGAATTCAATTATCGCGGCGTGCCCTTAAAGGTCTCCAACAATGGTCATACCATTCAGGTGGATCAGAAGGGTGCCGGAAGCTTGAAGTTTCAGGGGCAAGAATATCAACTGCTGCAGTTTCACTTTCATACCCCGAGCGAGCACCACGTCGCCGGTGAGGCTAGAGAAATGGAAGTGCATTTCGTCCACAAGAATGACCAGGGTCAACTGGCGGTGGTCGGTGTGATGATAAAGCCCGGCAAGGAAAATAAGGTATTGAAGGCGGTGTGGGACGGCATGCCCAAGGAGATCAGTGAGGCGAATGTCAAGGGTGCCCTTATCAACGCCGGCGATGTATTACCCGCGGGCAAGCATTATCACCACTACATCGGTTCGTTGACTACGCCGCCTTGTTCCGAAGGGGTACGCTGGATCGTT
>Ga0316579_10000268_pt1 | contig 15987 bp, 8 predicted proteins | sample J5NA_2_FD_203074 | JGI IMG/M metagenome (GOLD analysis project Ga0316579, IMG submission 203074) | Rhizosphere microbial communities from salt marsh grasses in Alabama, United States - J5-7_160517rDrA | ecosystem: Host-associated > Plants > Roots > Rhizosphere | place: USA: Alabama | collected... | reverse complement strand
GACCCCCACCCCCTCCCGGCCGCCCCTGGCCCTCCGAGCGCTGCTGAGCCTGCTGTCCGGTCTGGCACTGGCTGCGTCCTTCCCCTCCCACGACCACTGGTACCTGGCCCCGCTCGGCGTCACCGGACTGGCCCTTGCCACCCGCGACCAGAGACCCCGCCGCGCGGCCCTCCTCAGCATGATCACCGGCTGGGCGTACTTCCTGGTGCACCTGAGCTGGTCAGGGATCTACGTCGGCTGGCTGCCCTGGGTCGCCCTGGCCACCCTCGAGGCCTCCTACCTCGCCCTCACCGGCGCCCTCATGCCACTGGCCTGGCGCGCCCGCGGGGGAGCCGCCGGAACGGTCCTGGCAATCACCGGCCTGTGGGTCCTGCAGGAGGCCGTCCGCGGGCGCCTGCCCTTCGGCGGCTTCCCCTGGGGACGCCTGGCCTTCTCCCAGGCGGACGCCCCCACCCTCGGCTACGCGGCACTCGGGGGAGCCCCCCTGGTCACGGCGGTGGTCGCCGCCGCAGGAGCGCTCCTGGCCCTGGCACTGGACCGCACGCCCCTGCACGCCCCCCTCACCCGGGCCCTGGACACCCCGCTGCACCACCCCCGCCGCACCGCCCCCGCCGTCCCCGGCCCCCGCGCCACCCCGCCGGCACCGCACCCGCACCCCTGGCTGCCCGCTGCCTGCCTGCTGGCCACGGCCCTGGCCCTCCCGGCAGCCGGAGCCGCCGTCCCCCGCCCCGCCCACGGCGAACGCACCGCGAGGATCGCCGCCGTCCAGGGCAACGTCCCCCGCCCGGGCCTGGACTTCAACGCCGAACGCCGCGCCGTGCTCAGCAACCACGTCCAGGAGACCCTCGACCTGGCCGCACGGATCCGCAACGGCACCACCCCACGCCCGGACCTCGTCGTGTGGCCGGAGAACGCCAGCGACATCGACCCGCTGGCCGACCCCGACGCCGCGGCCCTCATCCAACGAGCCACCGACGCCGTCGGCGTCCCCGTCCTCGTGGGAACCCTCCAGGACGAACCCGACGGCATCCACAACACCTCGATCCTGTGGGGCCCCACGGGCAGCTCCGCCCCCGGCCCCACGGACCGCTACGTCAAACGCCACCCCGCCCCCTTCGGCGAGTACATCCCCTACAGATCCTTCTTCCGGCTCTTCTCCGACAAGGTCGACCTCGTCCGCAAGGACTTCGTCGGCGGACCCAGGACCGGAACCCTCGACACCGCCCCGGCCCGCCTGGGACCGGTCATCTGCTTCGAGGTCGCCTACGACTCCCTCGTGCACGACCAGGTCCAGGACGGCGCGGACCTGCTCACCGTCCAGACCAACAACGCCACCTTCGGCCACACCGACGAGAGCGTCCAGCAACTGGCCATGTCGCGCCTGCGCGCCGTGGAGACCGGCCGCTCCGTCGTGCACATCTCCACCGTCGGCATCAGCGCCCTCATCGCCCCCGACGGCAGCACCCCGGCCGTCTCGGACCACTTCACCCGCCAGACCCTCCAAGCGACCCTGCCACTGCGCACAGCAAGGACCCTCGCCGTCCGCCTCGGCCCCCTGCCCGAGATCCTCCTCGCGCTCGCGGGACTCCTCCTGGCACTCACCGCACGCACACCGGCCTCGCAGCGAATTCCCCGGCCGGCCCAGTACTCTCACCACGTCCCCGCCGACGAGGGCCCGGCCCCCGTGCCCCGCGAGCAGGGACGCGCCCCATCATCAGAAGACGACGGCGGGCCCGGCCCCTCCCCGGCGCCGGAGCCCGCCCCACGCACACCGGCGGGCCACGCGACCAGCGCCGAACACCACCGCCCGCATGGGAGGAACCACGTGACGCCAGAGCAGACCGACGGACCCGCGGCGACCGGCCGCGTCCTCGTCATCATCCCGACCTACAACGAACGGGAGAGCCTCCCGCTGATCGTCCGTCGGGTCCGTGAGAGCGTCCCGGCGGCCCACGTCCTGGTGGCCGACGACGCCAGCCCCGACGGCACCGGGGCCCTCGCCGACGACCTCGCCGCGGCCGACCACCACGTCCACGTCCTGCACCGCCCCGGCAAGCAGGGACTCGGCGCCGCATACCTCCACGGCTTCAGCTGGGGCACCGCCCACGGCTACGACGTCCTCGTCGAGATGGACGCCGACGGCTCCCACCAGCCCGAGCAGCTCCCCGACCTGCTCGCCCGCATCGCGGACGGCGCAGACCTGGCCATGGGCTCGCGCTGGGTCCCCGGCGGCGAGGTCGTCAACTGGCCCTGGCACCGTCAGGCCCTCAGCCGCGGCGGCAGCCTCTACACCAGGATCCTGCTGGGCATCCCCCTGCGCGACGCCACCGGCGGCTACCGTGCCTTCCGCCGCACCACCCTGGAGGAGATCGGCCTCGACGACGTCACCTCCCAGGGCTACTGCTTCCAGATCGACCTGGCCTGGCGCACCCTGCGAGCAGGACTCCGCGTCGACGAGACCCCCATCACCTTCGTCGAACGCGAACTGGGCGCCAGCAAGATGAACCGCGGCATCGTCGTCGAGGCACTGTGGAGGGTCCTGCGCTGGGGACTGGGCCACCGCTGGGCACAGATGACCCGCAGGAAGCACGCCCCCCGCTGACCGGCCCCCGACACGGCGAGGGACCCGCAGCACCGGTGGCTGCGGGTCCCTCGCCGTCCGCGGGTCGTCCGCGGCAGGAAACGGACGGATCGTGCAGGTCAGGCGCTGCGACGGCTCAACGCGCCGCTGCGCAACAGCTCCAGACGCTCCTTGAGCAGTTCCTCCAGCTCGGCCGTCGTCCGCCGCTCCATCAACATGTCCCAGTGCGTCCTGGCAGGTTTGACCGGCTTCTCCGCCGGCACCTCCGCATCCTTGCGCAACGCCATCGTCCCGCACCGGCACTCCCACAACGGGGGCACCTCCGCCTCGATCGACAGCGGAACCACGATCGCGTGCCCGTTCGGGCAGTTGTAGATCACGTCCTGGCGCGCGGCTGGTTGGACTCCGGTGTCGCTCTCCAGGCTCTGAGCACCCAGCCGGGTACCCCGCATACTCCGGTCGCTCATCCCAGACCTCCCACGGGCGCATCGGATGTCGTCACACCTGTTGAACGCTCGGCCGCCGCCGCATGTTCCGCACACGGCCGCAGACCACCCCCACCTGCACGAACCTGCCCACAGGCCCTCGGGCCGCCCCGGACCCTCACCCCGCGAACTCCCAGTGCCACGGCTCGGGCAACGCGCCATCGACCTGCGCCCACACGGGCTGGAACCACCCGAAAACCCCCGCGTTCACCCGCAACCACTCGTGCTGCACCGACCCGGACCGCTCCGCCCCGCCGCACAGATCCACCGCCACCCCCCAACCGTGCATGCTCCGACCGGGAACCGCGGCCAGCCCCGGACTCTCGACCCGCGCCGCACGCTGCCCCGCCAGGTCCCTGTACGAGTCCCGCACGCACAGGCCGACCCCGCTCTGATCGGCGAACGCCCGGTTCATCTCGTTGAACGCCGCAGCGGCCTCCGCCCGCAGGACCTCGCCCGGCGCACCCCACAACGGGCACAACGCCCCCACCGGCAACCGCCCGTTCGCGTACCCGGCCAGATCACCTCCCCGGCACACCGCCCCCAGGATCCACCGCCTCCCCGCGGCGGCAACGGCCGGGGAAGCACCCCGCGACCGCCACCGCGCCACCCCGCCGCCCCCTGACACCGACCCCGCGGCCCCCAGCAGGGACCGCCACCGCGCGACCGCCCGACGCTGCTCCAGGACAGCGGCCCCGGCCAGCTCCCGCTCCAGCGCCGCCCTCGCCGCCGTACGCCGCGCGACCCACACCTGCGACGACACCCGTCCCGCCGACCGCAGCAGCTCGACCCGCGACACCTGCAGCTCCCGCAGCTCCCGGACCGCCGGCACCCCACCGGCGACACCGCCCCCCACCGGCCCGCCCTCCAGCAGGACCGCTGCCGCACCGCCCTCCCGGTACCCGCGACGCACCGCCCGACCGGCCCGCGCCCGCCGCACCAGCGCCCGCCGCACCACCCGCCGGTGCTCGGCCCGCACCACCTCGACCGCCGCCGACACCCGCCGCAGCTCCGCCGTCACCACCGCGTACCGCTGCAACACCGACGACGCCCGCCGGGCCGCCGACAACGCGGCCAGACGCGCGGAGTACACCGACCGCGGCCCTGCCCCGGACACCGCGACCCCCCGCTGCCCCCCGGGAACCGCCGCCCCCGCCGCCACGGCCCCCGCGGGAGCCACACATCCCACGACCACGATCCCCAGGACGACCGAACACGCCGCCGTCGCACCACCCGCACGCGCCACCCCACCGCGCCGGACCCCGCCCGCGCCCGCGGCGTCCCGGGCGGGCAGGGGAGCGCGCCGCCGGCGGCCGGGGATCGCGGGCCCCGGCCGCGCGCACCGCAGGACCGGACGATTCCGGCCACAACGGCGCACACGTGAAACCTTCGCCCCCACGGATCGCCTTCCGCACGATCGGATGCCTTCCTCACCAGTAACGGCGTTCCGGCCGCCGGCCTGGAGCAGCACGGAACGATCCGGAGCCCGGCACGTCGGGGCAGTACCGGACGCGCACCGTGCCCGGTGGACCACGGAACGCCGGCCACGCGCCGGTTCCGGCCCCGACCGTTCCACCCATTGAACCGATAATGAATATTATGTCATTTCCCGGGACGGGCAGCTCCCCCCCTGTCACGAGAGTCGACATTCCCCCCAGAAAAGCAGCAATCCCCCTGGCCTCCTGCCGATCCCCCCTCTGAGACAGCTGCCTGTGCTTTCCATAGGCAACACGGGAATCAGTACTCGCACATCTCCCCATATAGATCACTAACCGTTACCATACTGCCCGCACAGAGGGTGACCGTGACGTTCCGTGATATCACGGGCAGGGTACGGCGTCGCTGTTCACGGGGGCATCGACACAGCGGACGGAATGTCCGTCACGGTGTCCCCGCTCGGAACGGAGAAGCCCCGCTCGGGACCGGACCGTCCGCAGGCAGTGCGGCCCCCGAGCAGCAGGACCGCTTCCCGGAACGACATCCGAGCACCCGCCCGGAGAAACGAGGACGCCGTGCCAGGCAGACGACAGGACGTGCCGCGCAACGGGCGAGGACTGCCCCGCAGACGCTGGCCCGTCGCGGTGACCTGCGTGTCGTCCCTCGTCCTCGCGGGGACCCTCGCCACCGGCCCGGTAGCGGACGAACTGGGGATCGACCTGCCCTGGCGCGACTCGCAGTGCACCCCGGTCCATGTGGAGATCGTCACCAGCAACGACGTGCGACCCGTCGTCTCGCAGATCCTCCAGGACCAGCAGGACTCCCCGCTCCCCGGCAACCGCTGCCTGCGCACCTACGTGCGAGGACAGGCCCCGGCGGACACCGTCGCCAGCGTCGACCAACTCCCCGACGACCGGATCCCCCACCTGTGGATCCCGGACTCCTCCCTGTGGATCAACCGCGTGCCCCGTTGGAGACCCCACCAGATCGGAACATTCGCCACCTCCCCGCTGGTCGTCGCCTCCAGCAAGGCGGCGATCACGGACCTCGGCTGGTCCGGCACTCCCCCCACCTGGGGCAAGGCCCTGACCGGGGGCAGGACGGTCGTCCTGCCCGACCTGACGAACGACACCTCGGGAGTCCTGGCGCTGCTGGCCATGTGGCAGTCCCTGAACCGGACCGAACGCGCAGACCACGCCGTCGCCGCCGCCGTCCTGGCCGCGACCCGGCAGGGAGCCCCCCAGGAGAACACGGTCATGGACGCGGCCCGGGACGACAGGAAGGACTCCCCCCTGCTGCCCACCAGCGAACTACGGGTCCGCACCCGCAACGCCGCCGTCCCCGGGCTCGTCGCCGCCTACCCCCGGGACGGCTCACCCTGGCTGGACTACCCCCTCGTACGCCTGTCCGCACAGATCCGTGACGAGCACCGCACGGCAGCCGTTGCCGCCGTCGTCGACGCCCTCACCTCGCCACGGGCCCGGACCGTCCTGTACGACGCCGGACTGCGGGACTCCGACAGGCGCAGCGTGCCCCCCACCCGCGACTCCGGCCCGCGCCACGACACCGTCGACGCCCTCGGCATGCCCGACGCCACGCAGACCCAGGAATTCCTCGACCACCTCAGCACCCTGTCCATGCCCTCACGGCTCCTGGTCGCCGTGGACGTCTCGGAATCCATGAGATCGCCCACCCCTCACGGCATCAGCCGCGCCGAACTCGCCGGACGCGCCGCCCGCCAGACCGGGACGCTCCTGTCCGACCGGTCCTCCGCAGGACTGTGGGTCTTCTCCCACAACGCCACCGGCAACCGCAACACCACAGAGCTCGCCCCCGTCCGCCCCCTGTCCACCGCCGAACAGGGACACACCCACCGGGACACGCTCGACCAGCAGCTCCTGTCCCTGCGCTTCCACATCGCGGGCGACGGCACGGCCCTCAACGAGACCGCCGTACGAGCAGTGCGCACCATGCGCAACTCCTACTCCCCCCGGGCCGCCAACGCCGTCGTGATCTTCACCGGCGGAACGAACGAGGACGAGGAACAGAGCCTGTCCCTCAAACGCACGATCGCCGAACTCAAAGCACTCTCCGACCCCCGGCGCCCCGTCCGGCTCGTCGTCATCGGCATCGGCTCCACCGTCGACATGACCCACCTGCAGGCCCTCTCCGGCGCCACCGGGGCCCGGGCCTACCGCGTGCACGACCCCGAACAGGTCGACCAGGTCCTCTTCGACGTCATCTCCCGACGCGACGAGACCTGACACGGATCCCGGACCGACCGGACACCCCGAACGAGCAGTCCGGCCGGTCCGGGATCACTCGACCACCAGGACCAGATCCCCGCCCTCCACCTGCTGAACCGCACCGGTCGCCAACCGCGCCACCCTCCCCGACACCGCGGACGTGATCGAAGCCTCCATCTTCATCGCCTCGATCGTCGCGACGACCTGCCCCACCCGCACCTCGTCCCCCTGCCCCACCCGCAACGACACCACCCCCGCGAACGGCGCCGCCACCTGCCCCGCGACCGAGGGATCGGCCTTCTGCGCCACCAGCACCGACACCTGCACCGACCGGTCCCGCACCTGAACCGGACGCAACTGCCCGTTCAACGTGCACATCACCGTCCGCACCCCCTTCTCGTCCGCCTCCCCCACGGCCTCCAACCCCACCAACAACCGCACCCCCCGTCCCAGATCCACCTCGTGCTCCTGCCCCGCCCGCAACCCGTACAGGTAGTCCACCGTCTCCAGCACCGACACATCCCCGTACGACTCCCGCACCCCCGCGAAATCCCGAGCAGGACCCGGGAACAACAACCTGTTCAACGTCCCCCGCCGATCCGACACCAGATCCTGCCGATCACGCGAGGACAACCCGACCCGAGGCGGCGACGACCCGGCCCGCCCCCGCAACGCCCGGGTCCGGAACGGCTCCGGCCACCCACCCGGAGGATCCCCCAACTCCCCCCGCAAGAACCCGATCACAGAATCCGGGACGTCGAACCTCTCCGGAACGCTCGCGAACTCCGCCGGATCGGCCCCCACCGCCACCAGATGCAACGCCAGATCCCCCACGACCTTCGAACTCGGCGTCACCTTCACCAACCGGCCCAGGATCCGATCCGCCGCCGCGTACATCGACTCGATCTGCTCGAACTTCTCCCCCAGCCCCAACGCGATCGCCTGCTGCCGCAGATTCGACAGCTGCCCACCGGGAATCTCGTGGTCATACACCCGACCCGTCGGTCCCGGCAAACCCGACTCGAACGGCGCGTACACCCTCCGCACCGCCTCCCAGTACGGCTCAAGATCCGTCACGGCCCGCAGAAGCAACCCCGGATCCCGCTCCGTGTGCTCCAACGCCGCCACCAGGGCCGACATCGACGGCTGGCTCGTCGTCCCCGCCATCGCAGCGCTCGCCACATCCACCGCGTCCGCCCCGGCATCCGCCGCCGCCAGCAACGTCGCCAGCTGACCACCCGCCGTGTCATGCGTGTGCACGTGCACCGGAAGATCGAAACGCTCCCGCAGGGCCCGCACCAACCGCGCGGCAGCAGCCGGCCGCAACAACCCCGCCATGTCCTTGATCGCGATCACGTGCGCCCCCGCCGCCACGATCCGCTCCCCCAGCCCCAGGTAGTAGTCCAGGGTGTACAGCCGCTCGGCCGGATCCATCAGGTCCGCCGTGTAGCACAACGCCACCTCGGCAACGGCCGTCCCCGTCCCCCGCACCGCCTCGATCGCCGGCCGCATCTGATCGACATCGTTCAACGCATCGAAGATCCGAAAAATGTCGATCCCCGTCGCGGCGGCCTCCCGCACGAACGCCTCCGTCACCTGCGTCGGATACGGCGTGTACCCCACCGTGTTCCGTCCACGCAACAACATCTGCAGGCACAGATCCGGCATCGCCTCCCGCAACGCCCCCAGCCGCTCCCACGGATCCTCCCCCAGGAACCTCAACGCCACGTCGTACGTCGCGCCGCCCCAGCACTCCACGCTCAACAACTCGGGAACCAACCGAGACAACCACGGCCCGACCTGCACCAGATCCCTCGTCCGCACCCGAGTGGCCAGCAAGGACTGATGAGCGTCCCGGAACGTCGTGTCCGTGACCGCCACCGGCCCGGCAGCCCGCAGAGCCGAAGCGAACCCCACCGGCCCGGCCTCCACCAACCGGCTCCTCCACGACACGACCCCCTCCCGCGCCGGCCCCGGCTCCGGCAGCTTCTCCCGCGGCGACACCGTCACCGGCGCCTCACCGAACGGCTTGTTCACCGTCACATCGGCCAACCACGTCAACAACTTCGTCCCACGATCATGACTGCGCCGCGCCGTCAACAACCCCGGACGCTCATCGATGAAAGCCGTCGGCACGCCCCCCGCCACGAAATCCGGCTCGGCCAGCACCGCCTGCAAGAACGGGATGTTCGTCGCAACACCACGGATCCGGAACTCCGCCAACGCCCGCCGCGCCCGGCACACCGCCGTCGGGAAATCCGCCCCCCGCGCCACCAACTTCACCAGCAACGAATCGAAGTGCGGACTCACCACCGCCCCCGCGTACACCGTCCCACCGTCCAGACGGATCCCCGCACCCCCCGGAGACCGGTACGTGTTCACCACCCCCGTGTCCGGCCGGAACCCGTTCGCAGGATCCTCCGTCGTGATCCGGCACTGCAACGCAGCACCCCGCAACCGCACCGATTCCTGGGACAACCCCAGATCCGGCAGGGTCTGCCCCGCCGCGATCCTGATCTGCGACCGCACCAGATCCACGTCGGTGACTTCCTCGGTCACCGTGTGCTCCACCTGGATCCGAGGATTCATCTCGATGAACACGTGCTCCCCCGCACGCTCCCCCACCGTGTCCACCAGGAACTCCACCGTCCCTGCATTCACATACCCCACCTGCCGCGCGAACGCCACCGCATCCGCGCACAGCCGCTCCCGCAACCCCGGATCCAGAGCCGGCGCCGGCGCGACCTCCACCACCTTCTGATGACGACGCTGCACCGAACAATCCCGCTCGAACAGATGCACCACGTTCCCCACAGCATCCGCCAACACCTGCACCTCGATGTGCCGAGGCCTGCGCACTGCCTGCTCCAGGAACAACGTCGGATCCCCGAAAGCCCCCTCGGCCTCCCGCATCGCCGACGTCACAGCGGCCGGCAACTCCCGCTCCGAATCCACCCGACGCATCCCCCGACCACCACCCCCCGCCACCGCCTTGGCGAACAACGGGAACCCCACCTCACCCGCCGCCCCCAGCAACTCCCCCGGATCCGCCGACGGCCGGGAGGACCGCAGCACCGCGACCCCCGCGGCCCTCGCCGCCTCCACCGCCCTGACCTTGTTCCCCGCCATCGACAACGCGGCCTCGCCCGGCCCGATGAAAACGATCCCCTCACGCTCGCACGCCACGGCAAGATCCGGATTCTCCGACAGGAACCCGTACCCCGGATAGACCGCGTCCGCACCGCACTCGCGAGCCACCCGCAGGATCTCGGAAATGTCCAGGTAAGCGTGCACGGGACGGCCGCGCTCGCCGATCACGTACGCCTCGTCCGCCTTGATCCGGTGAACGGCGTTCCGGTCCTCCCAGGGGAAGACCGCCACGGACCGCGCGCCCAGTTCGTACGCCGCACGAGCTGCCCGGACGGCGATCTCTCCCCGGTTGGCGACAAGGATCTTCGAGAACATGCGCGCTCCCACTCGTCAGGGGCCGGCAACGGTGACGGGGCGCCGACAGGGGGCTGTCCCGGCGGCTCGTATCGACGACGATCGGGCCGGTCGAACGCCCCTCGAAAAAGGCGCGGAACCGTACGGGCGACCGGAAGCCGTCCGGTCGGTCCCGACGGGAGGACGGCGGAGTCGCGCATCGGACCGGGCGCGGCGCCGTGCCGGCGTCCCCGGGTTCGACCCTAGCGGTCCGATCCCCTCACGGCAGCTCCACCACACCCCGTTGTCGTGGGCGTGGTGCCCCCTGCGGTGTCGGGTAGCGGTGTTGTCGGCACGCCTCCGGCCGCGAGGTCCGGTTCGGCGGGTACCGCTTGCGGGAACGGGATGCTCGCCGCAGTGCCCCGGTTGCGGGCGGGCCTCCGGCCCGCCCGCAACCGGGAGATCTCATCGCGGATGGGTGGACAGGTACTCGGCGAGTTCCTCCAGGGTCACGCTCCCGTCGCCGTCGGAGTCCATCGCCCGGACCATCTCCCCGGCGGTCCCCCGGTCGATCTCCTCGCCCAGCGCCAGCATGAGCTTCTGCAGCTCCTCGGCGGAGATCAGGCCGTCCCCGTCGGAATCGATCAACTGGAACGTCGGCACGTACCTGCTCGTGTCGGCCACCGCGGGTCCTTCCCTGGAAACGACGCGTGCCGGCTCCTCCGGCGACGCCGGTCTGTCCGGAGCCTACCGTCCTGCCGGGACGATCCCCTTCAGCTGGGCGACCAGCTCCGGGACCAGCTCGAACGCCCCGGCCCGCCAGACCTCCGGGATCATGACGATCGCGTGGTCGACCCCGAGTTCGGCGTACTCCCCGTACTTCTGGACGGCCTGGTCCACGGTGAGGCTCTCCCCCGCGCCGTCCGGGGAGAGGGACAGGAAACCCACGATGCTCTTCTCCACTTCGGACTCGTCCCTGCCCGCCCGGGCACAGTGGCGGCGCAGCACCTCGAGCTTGCGCGCGACGAAATCCGTTCCGTACTCGAAGACGTTGCACGCGTCCGCGTACCGGGCGACCAGCCGGAGGGTCTTGCGTTCCCCGCCGCCGCCGATCACGATGCGGGGCCGGGGCCTGCTGATCGGCGGGGGCGAGTGGACCGGCCGTTCCAGACGGAAGTACCGTCCCTCGAAGGGACGCACGTCCCCGCGCCACATGCGCGAAGCGATCTGAAGCGTCTCCTCCAACCGTTCGAAACGCTCGGCGACCGGTGGGAAGGCGATCCCCAGCGCGACGTGCTCGTCCTCGTTCCACCCTGCTCCGATCCCCAACCAGGCGCGCCCCCCCGACAGGACGTCCAGGGTTGTCGCGGTCTTCACCAGGACTCCCGGAGACCGGTGGGTCACCCCGGAAACCATCGTGCCCAGCGAGATCTTCTCGGTCACGGCCGCCAGATGGGCCAGGACCGACCATCCTTCGAGCGTTCCCTCCTCGGGCTCCCCGAAGGGGCGGACCTGCAAGAAATGATCAAGGACCCAGAAACTCGCCATCCCCGACTGCTCGGCCTCGACCGCGATCCGGCGAAGGGTCGGTCCCAGGCTGTCCGGGCTACCCGGCCAGGTGAAGGACGGCACCTGCAATCCCAGCATCACATGTTCCATTATGACCCTTTTTGGACACCTTTGCTTTGACCAGGGCCCCGCCCTTGTCTTGGCTGTGTTTGTGACGGGACGTTGTTCGTGTACTCGAGTGGAGTACCGATAAATATGCATTATGTAAAAACATACATTGATAAACCCGAACCAGGGCCGATCCGAACGGCCCGTGCCGGAGTCCCCGACCGTCCCACGGGTCACGTCCCGTTCACCCGGTTCTACGTATGTCCGGACCCCTGCTCGGCACGGCCGGTCTATAGGCTTTCCGGCATGCCCAGGAGCATCGCCCGCAACAGGATCGTGGACCGTGCGGCTCTCGTCGACTTCCTCCGCCCCCGGCACCGGGCCGTCCTCATCACCCGCCGCAGCGGCGACAGGTTGCAGTCCTCCCCCGTCACCTGCGGGGTGGACACCGAGGGACGGCTCGTCGTGTCGACCTACCCCGAGCGCGCCAAGGCCGTCAACCTGAGGCGGGACCCCCGGGCCGCCGTCGTGGTGCTGTCCGACGACTTCGACGGCCCCTGGATCCAGGTCGACTGCGATGCCGAGGTCCTGGACCTGCCCGAGGCCCTGGAACCGCTCGTGGAGTACTACCGGTGCATCGCGGGCGAGCACCCGGACTGGAAGGAGTACCGCCGGGCCATGCTCGTCCAGGGCAAGTCCCTGATCCGCCTGTCCCCGCGGGGCTGGGGGCCGATCGCCGTCGGTGGTTTCCCGCCCCGGTTCGCCGCCGGGTGAGCGGGCGGCCCGCTCACCCGGGCCCCTCCCCGCGGGGCAACGGCCAGGTGTGCACGGGCAGGTTGGACCGCATGTACTCGCAGTAGGCCGCGAGCATCCCGGTGAGGGCCTCCGAGCGGCCCAGCCCCGCGGACTCCATCGCCCTCACGGTGCCGGCCTGCCAGGCCGCCCCGTTGACGCCGCTGCGCACCCTGCCCTCGATCGCCCCGAGGTAGCGTTCCCGGAGCGCTGCGGGGACCCCCCAGCGACGCAGCCCCTCGTGGGCCTGCGGAAGGAGTTCGCGCAGCACGAGCTCGCCGGCACCGATCTCCCCCAGACCGGGCCAGCGGACCCTGGCGCCGAGACCGTTGCGGGCGCAGGAGTACAGGTTCCACCGCGCCACGTCGAACGGGAGCATGGACCACACCGGGCGGTCGTCGTCGATCAGGGCTCTCAGCGCCCCGTAGTAGAAGGCAGCGTTGGCCACGACATCGACGGCGGAGGGCCCGGACGGCAGCACCCGGTTCTCCACCCGCAGATGGGGCCGGCCGTCCACGACGTCGTACACGGGCCGGTTCCAGCGGTAGACGGTCCCGTTGTGCAGCCGCAGCTCCGGCAGGTTCGGGGTGCCGCCCGCCGCGAGGACCGCCCGGGGGTCCTCGTCGCTGATCTCGGGCAGCAGGGCGGGGAAGTAGCGGACGTTCTCCTCGAACAGGTCGAAGATCGACGTGATCCAGCGTTCCCCGAACCACGCTCTCGGGCGCACCCCCTGGTTGCGCAGCTCGGGGGACCTGGTGTCGATCGACTGGAGGAAGAGCTCGATCCTCGTCTCGGGCCACAGGTGCAGGCCGAACAGGTACGGCGAGTTGGCCCCGAGGGCCAACTGGGGACCGGCAAGGACCTGGGAGGCGTTCCAGGTGTCGGCGAAGCCGTGCGGGGTCACCTGCAGGTGGAACTGCGTGCTGGTGCAGGCTGTCTCCGGGGCCAGGCAGGCCCAGTGCGCCGTCAGGTGCTCGGCACCCGCGATGTCCAGGTGCAGATCCTCCCCCCGGGCCGTGAGGATCGACTCGTTCAGGGCTGCGTACCGGTTCGACGGGGTCATCCACCGTGTCCCCTCCAGGTGCGCCGGCAGCAGCGTCGGCAGGATGCCGACCATGACGACGTGGGCCCCGTGCTGTCCGGCACCCTCCTGCGCGAGGAGCAGCGATCGCTGCAGGGCGAGTTCCAGCTCGAACAGGGCGTTGCCGGACAGGGGTTGCGGCGGCAGGTTGAGCTCGATGTTGAAGGATCCGAGCTCGGGCTGGAAGGTGCTGTCGCAGATCGTTCTCAGGACGGTCCGGTTGTCGAGATAGGGCCGGTGGGCCCTGTCGACGAGGTTGAACTCGATCTCCAGTCCGATACTGGCCCGTTCGGTGTCGAAGGCCGTCGTTGCCAGCATGTCGGTGAAGACGTCGAGGCAGAGGTGGACCTTCTCCCGGTACCGGCGTCTGTGCTGCCGGGAGAAACGGGTGCCGGAGACTTCTTCTCCCATTCAAGGACTGAAACACATTCCCGGCATCCGTTCCAGGGGAACCGGTGGTGACGGGGAGTTTCCCCAGGGGTCACCGAGGTACCCACGGGCCCCAGGACGGTTCGGGACCCCACGCACCGGCGGCGGTCATGCTTCCCGGACGGTCGACGTCCCTCCCGGTCGTTCGTTCCCGGACCCCGTGGCGGGCGGCCAGACGAAGATGGGGTTCCGATCGCCCCAGGTGTTGTCGACCCGGCCGACGCTGGGCCAGTACTTGTTCCGGGGATCCACGCCCCGGGGATGGACGGCCCGGGTCCTGGAATAGGGGTGGGTCCACTCCCCCACCAGCCCCGTGGCGGTGTGGGGGGCGTTGACCAGGGGGTTGTCGTCGGCGGGCCAGCGGCCGGCCGCGACGGCCCGGGCCTCCTCGCAGATGTCGATCATGGCATCGCAGAAGCGGTCCAGTTCCGCGAGGTCCTCGCTCTCGGTGGGTTCGACCATGAGGGTGCCCGGGACGGGGAAGGACACGGTCGGGGCATGGAATCCGTGGTCGATGAGGCGCTTGGCGACGTCGTCCACGGTGATGCCGGTGCTGCCGGTCATCGGCCGCAGGTCGAGGACGCACTCGTGCGCCACCAGTCCCCCCGGCCCGGTGTACAGGACCGGGTAGCTGTCGCGCAGGCGGGTCGCGACGTAGTTGGCGGCCAGGACGGCCGTGCCGGTGGCGGCGCGCAGTCCCCGCGGTCCGAGGAGGCGCAGGTAGGCCCAGGCGACGGGGAGGATCCCCGCGGAGCCGTACGGCGCGGCGCTGACGGGCCCGGTCCCGCCGGGCCGGCCGGGGCCGGCCGCGGGGTGCAGCGGGTGGCCGGGCAGGTAGGGGGCCAGGTGCGCGCGGACGGCGACGGGCCCGATCCCGGGTCCTCCCCCTCCGTGGGGGACGCTGAAGGTCTTGTGCAGGTTGAGGTGGCTGACGTCGGCCCCGAACCGTCCGGGGCGGGCCAGGCCGACCAGGGCGTTGAGGTTGGCCCCGTCGACGTAGACCTGGCCACCCGCGTCGTGGACCATGGCGCACACCTCCGGGACCGACTCCTCGAAGACCCCGTGGGTGGAGGGGTAGGTGAGCATGGCGACGGCGATGCGGTCCCGGTGGCTCTCCAGGAGCGTGCGCAGGTGGCCGCGGTCGATCTCGCCGTTGCCGTCGCAGTCCACCGTGAGGACCCCGTACCCGGCCATGGCCGCGCTGGCCGCGTTGGTCCCGTGGGCGCTGGCCGGGACGAGGCACAGGTCGCGTTCCGGCCGCCCGCTGTCGCGGTGGTACGCGCGGACGGCCAGCAGTCCCGCGAACTCGCCCTGGGATCCCGCGTTGGGCTGCAGGCTGACCGCGTCGTACCCGGTGATCTCCGCGAGGTGGTGCTCGAGGTCCGCGACGATCCGCAGGGTCCCCCCGGCGTGGGACGCCGGGGCGAAGGGGTGGAGATCCGCGAAGGCCGGCCAGGTGACGGGGGCCATGGCCGTCGCGGCGGTCAGTTTCATGGTGCACGACCCCAGCGGGATCATCCCCCGGTCGAGGCAGTAGTCGGCGTCCGCGAGACGCCGCAGGTGACGGAGCATGGCCGTCTCGGTGCGGTGCTCGTGGAAGACCGGGTGGGTGAGGTACTCGCTCGTGCGCAGCAGGTCCGGGGGGAGGGTGCCGGGCAGGTCCGGTCCGGCGGGGCGCGCGTGCGGTGCCGCGCCGGGGACGCCGGCGGGGCCGAAGGCCTCCACGACGGCGTCGACGTGGTCGCCGGTGGTCGTCTCGTCGCAGGTGACGGCCACGTGGTCGTCGTCGACCCAGCGCAGCAGGATCCCCCGGTCCGCAGCGGCCGCGACGGTCACCGCCGCACGGTCGGGGACCTCGACCAGGACGGTGTCGAAGAAGGACCGGTGGACGACGTG
>Ga0316579_10000267_pt1 | contig 15996 bp, 12 predicted proteins | sample J5NA_2_FD_203074 | JGI IMG/M metagenome (GOLD analysis project Ga0316579, IMG submission 203074) | Rhizosphere microbial communities from salt marsh grasses in Alabama, United States - J5-7_160517rDrA | ecosystem: Host-associated > Plants > Roots > Rhizosphere | place: USA: Alabama | collected... | reverse complement strand
TCCCGATGCTGATCTCCCGAACCAGACTGTAGATCTCGAACTTGAAGCCCAACCAGTCGATGACAACGGCAAATTGCAACGGTGTAAAGAATTTCGCCAGATCCTCGAGAGCACCCTGGTCATAACCAATGCCAACGAGAGCCGGAACGAGATCCCCATCGGGATTGATGTCTCGACTTCGCAACCATTGCTCAAGAACGGCCTCCCGGTCGCTGCGGGCAAGAGCATTCAATTCGGCAGGTTGTCGGGCGCGCCGCTTGGCAAGCTCGTCGAGCTCCGACACCTTATCAATCTGCCTCTCATCCAGGACAAGCTCCCGCATTCGCAGCTGAATATCCTGCCATTTCGAGAATGTTGCCTGCAGCTGTGCGGCGCTGCGTTGCGCGGCGGCAGCAGGGTTATTCAACTCGTGCGCCATACCCGCGCTAAGTTTTCCTAACGAGGCCATCTTTTCCTGGATGATAAGCTGGTTTTGCATCTCATTAAGCTGGTTCAAGGTTTCTTCCAGCTCCTCATTCTTCTTCCTCATCTCCTCGGTCTTCTCCCGCAACTCACGTTCACTCTGGCGGAGCCTTTCCTCCGCCCGCTTACGCTCGCCGATATCACGGATGATGCCCGTATAGTAGCGTTCGTCACGGACCGTCCATGTCGAAAGGGAGAGCTCAATCGGCACTTCTTCACCGCTCTTGGTCCGTGCGGCCAGCTCGACCGTCGCACCGATCACATGGGCCTCGCCGGTCTTTGTAAACCTCGCCATACCGTTGCGATGGGCTTCGTGGTATCGCTCGGGAATTATCACTTCTAGCCGTTGGCCGAGAACCTCTTCTTCCGTGTAGCCGAGGATCTTGGTAGCCGCCTTGTTCCAACTGACGATCTCACCTGTTTGGTCGGCCGAGATGATGGCGTCGATTGCCGATTCAGTAACCGAGCGAAACTTCTGCTCCGCCTGTTTACGTTCACTGATGTCACGGATAATGCCGGTGTAATAGCGCCTATCATCGAGTAACCACGTCGCCAGCGACAGCTCCACCGGGAACTCGGTGCCATCCTTGCGGATGGCGGCCAGCTCTACTGTCTTTCCTATCACATGACTCGCCCCCCCCGAACTTACTCTGTGTATCCCCTCCCTATGGCTCTCACGGTAGCGCTCGGGGATAATCATCTCAATGGGACGGCCAATCACCTCAGCTTCCGAGAATCCAAACAATGCCTTCGCCGCACTGTTCCAGGAACGGATCATGCCTTCCGCATCACCGGAGATTATCGCGTCGATTGCCGACTCCATGACTGAGCGAAACTTCGCTTCCGACTCGCGCAGGGCCATCCGCACCTTCGATACCGTAACCTGGCGCTCGATTCGCGCTAAGACTTCACGCTCATCGAACGGCTCAAGGATAAGATCATCACCCGCCATGACCCCTTTGAGCCGCATCTCAGCATCGGCGGACTTAGCGATGAAGATAACTGGAATGTCGCGCGTCGATTTTATCGCTCTCAGCTCGTCGCGAAGCTTGAAAGGATTGAGTTCGGTGAGATGGGAATTTAATAGTACGAGATTGGGTCCGAGCTCACCAATTTTCGCTAAAATATCCTTACCACTGGTTGTGCCCTTAACCGCATAGCCGTCATTCTCCATAAGCCCCTGCAGAACCTTGGCACTGGTGTCGTCGTCATCGACGATAAAGACGAATCCCCGGTCAGGCAAAACAGCGTCCTCGCGCGAGCAACCGTTGACTGAATTCTGATTCAATAGAGATCATCGCTAAACCTGATGCTCACTCAGGATTTGATCAATTTCTTCCATAGTAAACTTGTTCAGGCCAACGATTGTGGCTTGAGCACGGAAACCTGGCGGCAGAATTCTGCGCGCCTCGTCCTTATTGTCCACGTCCGCAATGATCCATGCTTTGTGCACCCCATCCCGGCAACCCCAATCCGCATGTGTCACGAAATGTGAGCCGGTCTTAAGAAATATTTCAACAACGCGAGCACACGCCAGCACATCCGGTTCGTGTGGTACTTCAATAAGATATTTTGCCATTTTATGAAGTCTCCTATTAGATCGCGACCTATTAACTGCCTGATTTCATCCTCACAGCAACCAATTTCCATCAGGCAGCGGCTTGGAAGTTGGGTTTACGTGGACCAAGAGAGCGCAATATTGCTGCAAAGAGTGGTATTTCTTCCCTCGTGACCATTCGTTATCGCTTCGTCAGCAGGATTTCCACCCACCCACGTTCATTAACCTTCCCTAGAATTATAGTAAAAAGAGCGGGCGACGCATGAAAGGACAAGTCATTTGTATCTGCACTGGAGTGCATGGCAATCAAGATTCAGCAGCGAAAGTGATCTTAGTCATCTCGGCTTTTGCTTGCATTCTCGACCTTAATGATGATTATCGGTTATGAAAGCGCCTTTAAGGCAGTTTTGATTGATCTACCCCTCACAACATACCCACCGGACTGGCTCTGTGCAGATTTGCTTTCCCGCTTAAGCGGCTACTGTCCAATAGCTTGCAGAATTAGAGCTCTTGGAGAATGACATGAATGCGCTGATCCCCCGGAGGTAGCGGAATAAGAGGCAATACATGGCTGTGCGCCATCTTGAAAGTGCTTGTTGCTTAGGCTTGAGATGCGGAACTATGTATAAGAAAACGCCTTAATCCAACCCGGGTAATGACCAAAACGATCTTTGGATTCCCATGACGGCGGCGCCGATGTAACTGGCGAAGCATTCACCCGGGATGAAGAACACATAACTGATGATGCATAATATAAAAAACCCAAGTCCCACTGTAAATTCCGATACACCTCCGGTTGAGGGCACGTTCATGGCGGCGGTGATGGCACCCCATCCTGTGGAGGATCGGAATGGCCAGCGGCGCGATGGCGACCCCCAGCCCGACCTCAAGGCTATTCTGCTTGACCTCCTCGCCAGGATGTTGAATCGAGAAATGCTCGCCACTCTGCAAGCATATGGTGGCCTACCAAGGTTACCTGGATGCCAACCATGACACGAAAGGCCAGCTTAGCGTGGCACGTCTCGGCTAGCGCAACTACCGCCGCATCCAAATATCGAATTAATCATTCTTAACACCAAATGAACGACCGATTACTGATTCTTAATTTTGCGGAATTTATGCGGCTTTATTCATACTTCACGCATCAGCCCATGTAAGCCAGCCTCTATAATTGGGCAGCCATCATGCCACCCATATATGGTAAGCCATGCAATAACCCTAGCTTGTGGCCAATCGACTACAGAATGCCGGCATGTGTGTGAGGTATGGTCGCACTTAGACGTGCGTCTCAATATTTCATAAATTCAGCTTGCTGCATTTAGATACACCAGTACAGCATGCGATGACCAATGGTCAGAACTGCTCATAACAAGACTTGCTTCACGATATCGAAGAGTATGCTGGCATTGCCAAACACTGCGACATCACTTCAGAAACTGTAATCTGGAATGATCCACTAATACTTGTTGCTATATTGAGACGTCTCGAATGTAGGCCGTTCAAAGAGTTATCAATCCTTACATCATATGTAGTCTCTATTAGGTAACGCTTGAGTTGGCAATTTTATAAATTAAAGCAAAAAAATGCCTATATTCACGGGAATTTTATAGATGGCCCGATAATTGCTATTCGTTAACTCCGGTGAAGAGGCTCTTCTTCCGGAATGCATGCAGCATCGAAATGCTGTTAGTGGATTGTGATGGAGGACACACTCCAGAAGAAGCGGTGAACTTCACGAGTGAAGATGCTCTAGTCGGCACGACACTCCACTATGAGATGCGCCTGTCAGTCATGGTGCCATAGCATAGGCGGGGTTGGAGTATCGCAGTACCTATCATCGATTGCGCACTGGCGTGCCGGCGATGGACGTATGTGTGATCTATCGATGCAGAAAGGTAATTAGTAACCACTGTTCAAATAATGAGGAAACGTCGTATGTCTTGTATTACTACTAAACGATTTGTCACTGCCAGCTACTTTGCATTGCTTTCATTTGCGGGAACCAATGTTGCGCATGCCTACTCTGCTTTATGCAGCCCGCCAGTCGTTGATAACAATTGTATAGATTGTCATATCGGCGCGCCGTCTGCCTCAACTTATAACGGTAACTGCGATAGCGCCGGTACCACTGGCGGTACCACTGGCGGTACCACTGGCGGTACCACTGGCGGTACCACTGGCGGTACCACTGGCGGTACCACTGGCGGTACCACTGGCGGCACCACTGGCGGCACCACTGGCGGCACCACTGGCGGCACCACTGGCGGCACCACTGGCGGCACCACTGGCGGCACCACTGGCGGATCGACCGGAGGCTCATCCGGCGGCATGGCTGGTGGCTCGACCGGCGGCACAACGGATGGTTCGACTGGAGGCTCTACAGGAGGTATGGCCGGTGGATCCAACGATCATAGCCATTCCGGTTATCGCGGTCACTCGACGGAAGACTCACACGGTAATTGGTCTACCCATAGCCGTCGTGGCAGTCATAGCGGATTCCAGGATGATGGGTCCCAGGACGATTAAGCGTTAATAATTCACTAGGAGTTAAGGATAGAGGCCGAAAGGCCTCTATCCATTTCCAAAGAAATTACCTATTCCTCGTGCGGCCGACATCGACAATATTTGATCAGTCCCCCATGGCATCAACCCGATGTATCCAATTATCCTAACCACATCTTTTGGACTTCAGCGATGGCACCGCCCACACCGTCAATGAGCATCTGCACACCAATCACAGCCAAAATTAGCCCCATCAGTCGCGTGATGACTTTGATGCCGTTGTCTCCGATGTATTTGACGAAACGTTCACCCGATATGAAGAACACATAGCTGATGACACACAGAACGAAAAAAGCACCGACCGTCTCGACAAAATCCGATACACCCCCGGTCGATGCATAATTCATGGCGGTGGCGATGGTACCGGGACCTGCGAGGATCGGCATGGCCAACGGCGTGATGGCGATCTCCAGTTCGGCCTCCAGACTCTTCTGCTTGTCCTCCTCGCTGGGATGTTGAATCGGGGAATGCTCGCCGCCCTGCAGCATGTGATAACCCACCAAGGCTACCAGGATGCCACCCATTATACGAAAGGCCGGCAGGGTAATGCCAAAAAGCTCGAAGATCAGCTTCCCCGCAGCTGAGAAGACCAGAATGATCACGAAGCTCACAAGCAACGCTTTGGTGGCAATCTTGCGTCTGGTCTCGAAATCATCTTCAACCGTAAGCCCTATAAACACCGGCGTGTTGGCGATTGGATTCATAATGGCAAAGAATCCCATGAATACAGAGAGAGTGTGACCTATGAAGGCATTCATGGTGTTCATAATCTCCTCATCCAAAATCTAAAGGTCTGAACCGCTAAAAATCAATAAATTGCGATAGCTTCGTTGCAAGTTGACACAGGCACAAATCAAATTCAATCGACCCTGACCCTTTTGGCCTCGGTACAGGACTTAATTCACGATTCAAGACCAGCAGCCTTCTGACAAAAGCGTACCGCATGTGATGGGTGAAATAAATCTGTCATGGTTTATTTCAGCATAGCGCAGCCCCGGGACGCACAAAAACCGTAAACCGCAAAATCATGAAGGCAGGAATGCTCCCCATACGTCAGAGCTTGATCAATTTTTATTGCCTCCACCCCCATTTATTCGATAAGACAGTGTTATCCTATGCCGAGCTGAAAGGTATGCTGAACATTAGGATTTTGAGGCAAACCTCGGCCGCGCAGCCGCGATAAAAACCATAGGGATAGAGCTATGCGCATCCGCTCCAAATTTATCTCCGGTTATCTCGTCATCGCACTGGTGACGTCCGGCGTTGCAGTCCTATCATTCTTCGCCAACCGTACTCTGGAAAGCGCATTCCGCGCCATCTCCGAAGAAACTATCCCTCTCATTACATCCATGGACGAATTACGTTATAGCGCTTCTCGGGTGGTGGCTACCGCTACCGAGGTAGCGCTCGCCGTCGCTACTGAGGGCCGTCAGGCGGGCGGCAGTGTCGCCGCAGAAGAGCGGCAGGAACTGGACATGGGGTTCGAGGCCTTTGAAAAAGCACGGAATGAATATATTGAGGTGGTGCAATCGCGTGCCGTAAACCCGGCTCAGGTGCCGGTCTTCGAACTCATCAGCTCTAGCAGCGGCGTCCTGCAAAATTTACTGGGGGAGCTTATCGCCCTCCAGAACAAGAATGCCCCGGGCTCTCAGGTCTTGGCAAAGATGGAGAGGGTCGAGGCCTACGAGATGACCCTCCTCTACGCCATCGACGCCGCTATGGCGGAAGAGAATACCCGCTCCGACGAGCGCAAGACCGCGGTGCGCATGGCAATCGCCCATACGCGTACCACGGCGGTGATAATCGGACCTGGCGCAGTGCTGCTGGCCATCTTAGCGGCGCTCTATCTCGTGCGGCGCATTCTCTATGCCCTGGTGGCCCTGAAGAATGTCAGCCTGGCTTGGTCCTCGGGTCATCTTGATGTGCGCATGCCCAAGCTTTCCCGTGACGAACTGGGGGATGTGGCGCGCTCCTTTAACGATATGGCCGCGGCACTAAAACGCCAGGACCTGGAACTACGTACCACCAAATCTAATTTAGACGAGATCATCGACAGCATGGCGGATGCCCTAATAGTTTCAGATAAGGATGGAACGGTGCGCACGGCGAATCCCGCGCTACGGCAACTCCTCGGTTATAGGCCGGGTGAATTGCTGAGACGGCCGGTGGGGGATCTGTTTCCCGGAGGGTCAACCGAAGGTCACTGGATGGAACGGGTGAGGGCCCGCGAAGACGTACGTGATATCGACACGACATGCCTGGCGCGTGATGGCTCCATGGTACCGGTCCACCTCTCGGCGACCGTGCTCCGCAACCCGGAGGGCGTGGTTCATGGCACTGTCTACGTGCTGCAACGACGGACTGGCGCAGCAGAGTAACAGTGGCCAGATATCAGTCATTCCGTCCAGACTTCAATCGACCATGACCCCTTTGATTCGCGCTCGAAGCGCACCTGCCTGACGCCTGAGACACATCCCCCCCACCAACTGCTCCTCTACTAAAAGCTAGGTAGTGGTAATAAGTACTCGATAATTGAGTGGTAGGAGACATCACAAAACTGGGTCGGTCAAACCGAAAATAGCTAGGTTACCATTTGAAACCGCTCCATCAATCGGGCTCAGTTACTCTTCAATACATTTTCCCAAGCCTTTTTTAAAACTGCCTTGGCGTTTGATTCAATCAGATTTCCATGAGCGAGTATTATACGATCAAATTCCCAGGATAGAATTAACTCAAGTCCTTTTCTCACAAGCTCCTTGTCTCCCCAGCCAATCTGGTACTCCGGCGCTGCCTTAGGGTTGTTCCACATATGGAATACCGCTTTCCACCAGAATTTCAATAAGAGCCCGGCTTTATGCGTGTAATCATCACCGATGTTTTCCAATAAATCCACCAGAAGTAATGTTCCGCTCGTTTTATGAACGAAGGCGACCTCGGAGATAATGCGGGTTCCCTGCATGACGACCTGATCAAATTCAGAGCCCCAGCGTGGATCGGAGCGATTGCCCAGTATCCAGTCGAACTTGAGGTCCGGACGCTTTTTCTCCAGCCCGGGACAGAGGAAGGCCTCGGCGGCGGGGTAATGGCCCTGGAAATCGGCAATATGCAGGTGATGAAAGTTACCAGGAGCGATTATGTAAGCGACCTCCCCGAGCCGGTCTATTTCGGATTTCAGTTGTGTATCGAGTTGACAGGGACTGTGAACCCACAGCTTTCCATCATCCAGACGCACCACTGTCATTCGGCTGAATAAATCCAATCCTCCGTAATGAATTGGATACTCAACGATATAAATCTTACCGGGAATGTATTCTTCCAGCGAGTATAACATGGGCATGTACCCCTGTTCGTATCGTTCAGATTATCAGCCTGCTGAAATTGTCATTGCCGATAAAAGAAGTCGGCGACAACTGAAAATACTCATGATTGACGTTAGCCATTAACCCATTCTTCCTTGATTTTACTAAACTCTGATCTTATTGGTATTACTTTATTGCGAAAATACCATGAATATCGAAAGGGCGCGACCAACGAAAGCATCCATGAAATTCGTTATCTTCTGACGGTATTCACGATTCCAAACCTGACCCCTTACTTCCCTTTCACTCTTTATGCTCAATCTTTTCCCAGGTATCACGCAGCGTCACAGCGCGATTAAACACCGGCCGGCCATGGGCATGATCGGCATCGGCGCAGAAATATCCCTGCCGCTCAAACTGGTAGACTTCACCCGGCTTAGCCTCACCCAGAGTTGGCTCAAGCACGCACTGGGTCAGAGTGCGCAGCGAATCCGGATTGAGATAATCGGTAAACTCCTTGCCTTCCTTGCTTGCTGCCGCATCAGGCGATGGGTGGATAAATAACCGATCATATAGCCTCACTTCAGCCTTAATACCATGACGCGCGGAAACCCAATGGATAACGCCCCGCGGCTTTCCTATCCCTTCCGGGTTAGTCCCAATTGAGTTCGGAACGTAACTACAGTGCAACTCAATAATTTCACCCTGTGCATCTTTTATCACCTCGTCACACTGAATGATGTAAGCATTACGCAGACGCACCAAGCCGCCCTTGACTAGGCGTTTATATTTCTTGTTTGCCTCCTCTCGAAAATCTTCCTGCTCGATGTAGATCTCATTACAAAATGGTGTTTTGCGCACCCCCATGGACTCATCCTGAGGGTGGTTCGGCGAATCCACCTCTTCAACCATATCGTTCGGGTAGTTAGTGATCACCACTTTGAGCGGCTCCAAAACACCCATGCGGCGCGGCGCACTTTCATTGAGAACTTCACGAACAGTATTTTCCAACAACTCCAGCTCAACAGTGCCTTCACTTTTGGTCACGCCGATGCGATGACAAAACTCCCGCATCGCCACGGGCGGATAACCGCGACGCCGGATGCCGGCAATGGTCGGCATGCGCGGATCGTCCCAACCTTCGACAAACCCCTCAGAAACCATTTGAGTCAGCTTGCGCTTGCTCATCACCGTGTATTCCAAGTTTAGTCGCGAAAATTCGATTTGCCGAGGATGGCAATCAATGCTGATATTATCCAATACCCAGTCATACAGCGGGCGATGATCTTCAAACTCCAGCGTACAAAGGGAATATGTAATGCCTTCCAACGCATCGCTAATTGGGTGAGTGAAGTCATACATTGGGTAAATGCACCAAGCCTCACCCGTTTGATGATGAATCACACCATGGCGAACCCGATACAGCGTTGGATCACGCATGTTTATATTGGGAGAGGCCATATCGATCTTGGCGCGTAACACCTTGGCGCCGTCCTTAAATTCGCCATTTTTCATGCGCGTGAACTGATCGAGATTTTCTTCCACCGAACGGTTACGGAAAGGACTCTCACGACCCGGCTCCGTCAATGTGCCACGATATTCACGCGTCTCTTCGGCGCTCAACTCACAAACATATGCCTTGCCGTTTTTAATCAACTCAATGGCAAACTCATAGAGCTTGTCGAAATAGTTTGATGCGTAATAAGGCTTGTCGTGCCATCGATAACCCAACCACTTCACATCACCCTGGATAGACTCGACAAATTCGATATCCTCCTTGTGTGGGTTAGTATCATCAAAGCGCAGATTGCAAGTGCCGTTGTAATCTTCGGCAACGCCGAAATTCAGCACTATCGATTTGGCATGACCGATGTGCAAATAACCGTTGGGCTCCGGCGGAAAGCGGGTTGCGACTTTTGTGCTCTTTCCTGACTTTAGGTCATCATCAATAATTTGACGAATGAAATTTGTCGGCGTGTTTGTTTCTTCACTCATAGATTGTTAATTCCTATACCCTACTTATCAAACCGGTGCAGGCCGGCCTCTATGCCAGTCAAATTAATAACCAAATGCTAATCCAGTGATTGCGCGCTACCTGTTACTGCAAAGTGGACGGGTATAGCTACTTTTCCTAGGCCCTCTTCCACGTTATTTACCACAACTTCTAGCGCATCGTGAATGGTATCACGCTTCCAATTGCTTATAGACTCCAGCGCAGCTTTTAGATCGTTCAGGAGTATATGAAAGAATAAACACACTTGCATCCCGCGTCCATGGGTAGTTCATAGAAACGACTTAAGGAGCCAGCAACTAAAATGTCAGCGCTCTTTAGCGGATTACCTTCGCAGCCCTGCCCTTAGGTACGGCTTCTACCTTGATCTTAAAACAAGCAATCCCCTACGACATACCCGTTTGCTATGCCGATAATATTTTTCGCCGAATCTTTTTCATCTAGCGCAGCAAGTATCTGGACATGAATGCACATCAAGACGTAGGCGTGCATTACATAACCATATGCGCTCAGCTCCTTCCCTTAACCAGCCTAGATATGCCTGATATCCGCATTCTCATAAAATACGGGCTCTCGACTATGAGTTTTCTGCACAGTATGAACCGGTAGCCCGGAAGGATGAATCGCGGGTTTCTGGGCATAGGGATAGCTCTTAGGACCTAACACCGGAACCTCCCCTTACTAGTCTTAATCGCCACCGTTAATTCACCAGATTCTCGTCAGCCATTCATGACTGTATAAAAATTGTGATCAAAGTCCGTTTTCGAGTCATCTCCTGCTGTTTCTTGCGAACTCCTGCCACTTCTACCAGGCCATGAAAGATAAAATATATCATTTCTCGACCGATATATTACGCATGAATTTCATTAAATTCGCGGAAAATTGCAAGTCGCAGAGGTGGATCCTATACAGGCCAGCTCATATAGATTTCTGGAGATGCGACACGAACGCATTGCAGAAATGGGAAACTATCGGCGCCACACATGGCTTGCAGACACTCTCGTACAGCAATCACAGACATTAACAATGATAAACATAGATTATTTACCTGTAATCTCGACTATATCAATGCTTGGTTCCTGATAGTGATCGACGGTAGGAATTGACGACACGGCCAGATTTAATGAGAGGATACCGATTCTTAATAATTGCGCTGACGACCCTCGCGATAGTCGTCAGTTTCTTACCCTCGACCTCAGTCGTCGATGAAATGAACTATGCCTGGTTCTACCGTCTATTACCCGTTACAGCCAAGACTCAGACTAAAACCGCCATCATTGCCATCGATGACAAGAGCATCGAAGAACTGGGCCCTTGGCCCTGGCCCCGCCATCTACTGGCGGACATTATTAGTCAAGCGAATCGATATGGCGCTCGAACCGTTGCTCTGTCATTGCCACTTGACACGGCACAGCCCCGTCCCTCCGACGCATCTCTACGCGCGGCGTTGACTAACAAGGAGAAATCGCACCTGGGCTCACTACTGGATTCGCTTGACGATGACGCCGCACTTGCGCACAGCATCAAAAAGGCGGGGAATGTCATTCTCATGGAAGAGAGTGCCCGATGGTCTAACAGCGAAGGTGGATCGAGCACACAGGGGCTGGAAGTCGTCTCCACCGGCAACCCAGGCCATCTCGCCCCCCTCATGCCGCTCTTTCGCTTTCCCGCTGCAAAAACTAATTCCACCATTCCGATACTTCTGCGTTTCAGGGCCGTTGCCGCCGGTTCAGGCTTACAACCACCATTGCAGCACTACTATCAGATTTCCCAGCCTCTCGCCGTGAGACTGAGCAATAGCGATATACTGACTCCCAGCTTCGCGTTAACCGTGGCGGCTCACGCGCAGAACATTCCACCATCCAGCATCAAGGTAGCCAACGGCCAAGGTATAATACTGGGTTACCGCATCTTGCCGACAGATGCCTCACTTCGAGTCTATCCTCGCATCCATACGCTGAAACACCGCATTCGACTCAACAGTTATTCCGCGGTTGACTTGATCAATGGCAATATATCCAAGCGGCAGCTAAACGGCAGGACTGTCTTTATAGGACTGACCGCAGCAAGATATAGTCAGAAATTGCGCGGGCCGGCCAACACTAGCATAAATCCAGTGGAGTGGGATGCCGCAACGGCAGAGGCGATCTTAGATAGAGACTACATTGCCACGCCGTTCTGGGCATATGGCATGCAACGCACATTGATTATCTGTTTCGGCGCGCTGTTATTCGCCTTGCCGAGGAAGCTTCGAAAGTTTTCTGGTATATGGATAAGCGTTGTGCTTGCCATTGTAACCATCAATCTCTCCCTGCTCAGCCTCATAACCCAACTATTATGGCTCCCACTCGCCTTGCCTGCACTCTACTTGCTTGGCGCCCATTTCATTCTTGCATTACATGCCACTTTTGCCAATCGCTACGCAGAAATACAAGATAAACTCGTCCTGGCATATCGCGAACTCGCAAAGAATTTTCAGAACCTAGGCCAACTTGATCAGGCCTTTGAATACCTATGCCTCTGCGGCAATGGAGGCGGGCAACAGGAACAGCTCTATGAACTCGGCTTGAATTTCGAACGCCGCCGCCAATTCAGCAAGGCAATATCCGTTTATGACCACATTGCATCACAAAAGAAAGCATATCGCGACATTCAAGAGCGGCTTTCTCATCTGAGGAGCCTGCCACAAGCACTGCCTCAACATTCGAACGGCAGCGCCACGGCAACCATTGTTATGGACAATGCCGCACTTGAACGTCCCGTAATCGGCCGCTACCAGATCGAACATGAGCTTGGCCGTGGTGGCATGGGTACGGTTTACCTGGGCAAGGATCCCAAAATCGGCCGCACCGTCGCCATCAAGACCTTACCGCTTACTAGAGAATTCGATGACTCCCAGCTTATCGAGGTACGCCGTCGTTTCTATCAGGAAGCCGAGACTGCCGGAAAATTAAATCATCCGAATATCGTCACCATCTACGATGCTGGCGAGGAACATGATCTGGCCTATATAGCCATGGACTATGTCAACGGCAAGACGCTGGATGAATACGCAGACCTCGGAAATCTACTGCCGACTCATGAGGTTTTTGAAATAGGAATAAAAATCGCTGATGCTTTGAGTTACGCACATATCAATAAGGTTGTGCACCGTGATGTAAAACCAGCCAATGTGATCTACGATATCCATAGCGGGTCGCTCAAGGTCACAGATTTCGGAATCGCCTATCTTACCGATAACAGTAAGACGCGCAGCGGTCTAGTAATGGGAAGTCCATACTACATGTCACCCGAACAAATCGCAGGGCGCAAGGTGGACGGTCGATCGGATATCTTCTCCTTAGGCGTTACCCTTTTCGAACTCTTCACTGGTCACCTTCCATTTAAGGCCGATTCCTTGGCCAATCTTATGTATCAGATCACCAACGAGAAACATCCGAATGTGCGAAAGCTGAGACCAGAACTCCCGGCGTGCCTCGTGTCAATTTTCAAGAAAGCCCTCGCCAAAAGCGCGGATGATCGCTATAAGGACGCCGCAGCGCTAAAGGAGGAACTGGTAAGGTGCAAGGCAAAATTATCGTAGCGATGAGATGACGTGAATGATGAATTTACGGACGAAAATCGCCGGACAAACCGACCCCGGCATGATACGAAATCGCAATGAGGACGCCCTTGCCTGGAATGAGCCCATCCATCTAGCCGTACTCGCTGACGGGATGGGAGGTCATAACGCCGGTGATGTCGCCAGCAGCATGGCTCTGGGAATTATCCAAGACACCCTATTCGAGCGACTTCCAAAACTTTCCCGACCAGACTCAGGCCGCCAACGTACCGCCCTAATCCTCAATGTCATCGAAAAGGCCAATACGCATATATACCAAACAGCGCAGGACAATGCCGAAAAGACAGGCATGGGAACGACATTGGCACTAACCCTTTTCCATCGAGATAAGGTAATAGTTGCGCATATCGGCGACTCAAGAATCTACCGTCTACGCAAGCACCGGCTCAAGTCTTTAACCCATGATCATTCACTGGTAAATCAACTCGTAGCACAAGGCACTATGACTAAAGAGGAAGCCAAGATCAGCCGTTACAAGAACGTCATCACCAGGGCTCTCGGGCATAAAGATAGAGTAGAGCCGGAAATTCGGACACTGAAGACTATGACTCAGGACATCTACCTACTTTGCTCAGATGGTTTATACGACATGATGAGCGAGCGCGACATACGAGATATTGTCACCAGCCACGGCGAAGACCTTAGAGCAGCGGCCCAACAACTGATAGCAAAGGCCAACGAAAACGGCGGCAAGGACAACATCACCGCAATATTGGTAAAAGCAGATATTGATTATTAATTATGTTCGATTTGTCCAAGGGAGAATTTCACCATGCCTAAAATCATTCATCGTTTCGAAGGAAAAGTTGTTAAGGAGTACTCCACCAAGATAGCGCGCAAACTCAGCGTCGGGCGCAAAGCGGAGAATGGCATCTGCCTCGACGACTCGACCGTCAGCGGCAATCATGCAGTTTTCTCAATTGATCCAAGCCCTCTGGTCCACCAGCATACCAACAATGTCTATATCGAAGACCTTGGTAGCACCAACGGCACGCTCATGCATGGAAAAAAGATTAAAAGAGAGCAGCTAAAGCACGGCGACAAAGTAAAAATTGGCCAACACGAGTTTGTTTATGTAGATGAGGACCAACTAAGAATGGACAAGACTGCAATACTCGACCCGGCAGAGATCGGCAAGTAGAGCGACATTCAAACATTCTTTCTCACCATGCATAGAGCTAATGGGAAATTGGAACGGTGGACGAATTCTGAACTGTTTGCGGGAATTGACGCTTTATAATCCATCAGACTCACATTTCATACTAGCCGCATAGGGAACGTAACAATTAAAATATGAACGACATACATTCACCTCCCTGTTTGTCCAATACTACATTCCAATCAACTCCGACCCTTTTTATCTAGCCATGGGAAATTCGAGTGCCTCGCACTCAAATCAGGGTCAGACCACAACCTCCTGTACTATTAGCAATATCTGTTATCTGAACCAGATCATTGCTATGGTGCTCGATATCTCTTGTCGGAATTCACGATTCATGCCCTGACTCCATAGCAACTGGTTAACTTGGTTATAATAGCCTTATGATCGTTGCTCCATTGCAATACTTCCCTGTTTACTCAAATCCGTTTGAATTTAAAACCGGGTTACGCGCAATTAAGCCCGGCAGCAATGCGGAAGATAAAATCTTTCAGATCGACACTGAATGGCAACAATATCATCAAGCCAAGATGGCAGCTCATGCCGAGCGACAGGATAAATATGTTTGCAGCCACAAACTCAGCTCGGCGGCTGAATCACGCGCCACACTCTATATGTTGAATCAGTTAACGCACGAACATCCGGAACAGTTTAAATTAGCCCAGGCACAAAATAATACCAGACTCCACTGCCGACTCTCCGGTGAAGAGCTACACTTCGATCAATCGCTGCAGTTCATAAGCAATAACAAATACCAAAGCGCCCTTGATGCGCTATGCTGCCAGGTACAGGAAGACATTGCCATTATAGAGCGACACAAACAAAAGGATTTTATCAGTTTCATCCATCTCTGCTTGCCAAACCACTGGGCGGCAGAAGAAAAATTAGGTCAAAGCTTTATTGACGCACACATTCCTGTTCCGAAAATGGATAAGATCATTCAACAAACGCCAAAGCTTATCGAAGCTCTGATTCACAAAGGACCATTTGAACGCTTCACCTGGGGTATCGCCACGGATAAACGACTTAACCACCATCCCATAGCACCGGACGGAATTGAACAAGCTGAATGGCAAGGACGCAGGTTCGACCCCGATAAACCCGATCTCTATTTACGAATAGAAAGACAAACCACCACTGGCCTGGCGGAAGTCAACGCCTTTATATTTACCATTCGCACTTATCACCGTTCAGTGACGAATTTAACCAGCGACGAGTTAACCATTCTTAAACATGCCATATTGACCATGCCGGATACAGTCAAGGCTTATAAAGGGCTACATAGGCAGAGCGAAGAAATTTGCAGTTACCTGGATCTGTTGC
>Ga0316579_10000266_pt1 | contig 16007 bp, 10 predicted proteins | sample J5NA_2_FD_203074 | JGI IMG/M metagenome (GOLD analysis project Ga0316579, IMG submission 203074) | Rhizosphere microbial communities from salt marsh grasses in Alabama, United States - J5-7_160517rDrA | ecosystem: Host-associated > Plants > Roots > Rhizosphere | place: USA: Alabama | collected... | reverse complement strand
TTGAAAGAATGATATCGCCAATCATGCGAACCACTAATCTTCGGCGAATCCAGTTCGCTGCCCAGTAAATCACGCCAGCAGCGAGGATCGCACTGCACAGCAGGAGAATATTTTCCCAGGTTATTTTTTCTCCCAGCAGGTCAACACCCCGCGAGACGATAATGGGGCTCACCGCGCCTGAGATGGCGATTATGAGCAGTAGCACTACAACAACAACCACTGAACGGAGATGTGGTTGAAAATACCCCGCCAAGCGTTTCGCTAGCTGGCGATCTGTATACTTGCGATCATAAGCCTCGGTATCGAGACCAGCAAAAAAGCTCAATTTTTAGCCTCGTTCTGAAAAGATGCGCCGGTAAGCTTCTGAACTGCCCATCAACTCATCATGAGATCCAGCAGCAACCAGGTGTCCCTGTCGTAAAACAAGGATTAAATCTGCCCAGCGAATCTGGGAAAGCCGGTGGGTGATGATGAGGGTAGTCCGGCCGCGTGCCGCCGAATATATCGCTTGCTGAATTTGATCTTCAGTTTCACTATCAATGGCGCTGGTTGAATCATCCAGAATTAATATGCGTGGATCCGTCAAAAAAGCACGGGCTAGCGCCAGCCGCTGCCGTTGGCCTCCTGATAAGGTCACCCCTCGTTCACCGATCACTGTATCATAACCCTCTGGCAACGCATTAATAAAATCATCTGCCTGGGCGGCTTTCGCCGCTTCCACGCTCAATTCCTTAGGCGCAGATTGAAGCCCGAAGTTGATATTCTCTGCGATCGATCGAGAAAACAGAAACACGTCCTGCTCGATGATCGAGATTCTGCGGCGTAAGGCTTCCAGGTTCCAATCACGCACATCAACACCATCTACCAGTACCTGCCCAGAAGTAACATCATAGGTGCGGTTCACCAGTTTAACGAGGGAGGTCTTTCCTGTACCAGTTTGGCCTACGATGGCAACTGTTTGGCCAGGTTTTACTTTGAAGGAAATGTTCTGCAGGGCAGGTTCCCCACGCTCGTAAACAAAGCTTACATCCCTGAACTCAATCTCACCGATCATATCTTTTCGATAACCAGCCACGTTCTGGTCAAGCTTTGTCTCACGGTTGATCAAATCTAAAATCCGTTTGGCTCCAGCCACACCCAGTGACACCTGCGAATATGCAAACAAGGAAATAAAGGTTGGGAAACCTAACAATTGGAGCAAACCGAAATAAGCTACTACATCACCGACATTGATAACCCCCTGGTCGTACAAAATCAGCGCATGCAGTAATCCTGCGGCATTTACCAATGCCAGCAGCAATAATGGTATAAAACGCGCTTCAATATCGCCCTGGTGGACAACTGCGTCGCGATATCGGCGCGCATTGGCTATAAACCGGCGAACTTCGCTGAATTCCTGGGACATACCTTTCACGGTCTCAATACCGTCGATCGCTTCTGCAAGCCGGGAATTTAGTTCACCGAAAGATTTTCTTACTTCTGTGGTAACCGGATGCAATTCTCTCAAGTAAATCCGGATCGAGATGATATAACCAATAATGAAGAGAGCCGGGGTGATGATTAATACAGGATCATATCGTGGGGCAAAGATCAGCGGCATAAACATGAAAATTGCCGATCCAACTACCAGATTGATTCCTGGACTGAACATCAGGTTGATCTCCCTGACATCATTCGTCGCCCTGGCCATGATATCGCCTACCGGTTGGAGACTGTGAAAAGTCATACTCTTTCCGAGCAAGTTAACATATAGCTCTTCACGGATATCACGTTCTAATCTTTGCCCGAACAATTCAGCACTGAAATTCCGGCCAAATTGAAGAACACCGCGTAATACCTGTGTACCTCCTAACAATACCGCGATCCTCAGCAATTCTGATGGTCCGTTCGGTCCGCTCAGAATTACATTAAACGCCTGTCCAACCAGAATGGGTACTACCGCAGCCAATGCAGCGTTTGAAACTGCCCCGCCAATCAATATAATACCCAATGGCCAATACCGCAGGGTGTGCGAAATAAGCCATCTTATAGTACCGCTCCTGTTCGCTGAATACTCTTCAGGGAGGGTAAATTCTGCCGGTATCGAACTTGTTGCCATAGAAAATTTTGATTCCTCTAGAATCCATCATCCTGCGCCAGGCTAGCGAGGCCCACCAAGATAACAGATGGAAGGATACCATAAAAGCTGTGCCGCCAACTGCATTAGATTCTTCACCTCCTGTTTACTGGTACTCCTATCCAGCAGCGGGTAACCTTGATTCTTTCAGCAGTTAATATGAGCGCTTTACAAATATCCATCTCATTCAATTAAGTGAAAGCCCATATGTGATCCGATAATTCTGGTATTGAAGCACACTTCTTGAATCCCTGATTTCACGCCTGCCAAATCTGCAAATTGTTTAGGTTATAATTTGTCATCCCATATCCAGCCCAGCCAATGAAGAACAACCTTTAATACGGGATGAAATTTATCATGAAACCACTTCATAAATCAGCTGAATAATAATTCACTGTGACTACAGAAATCGCCCTCACGCTTTCAATCATTCTTGTCGCCCTGATCTTATTCGCCACAGAAAAACTGCGGGTCGACCTGGTGGCTTTGCTGGTCTTGATTGCAGTATCGATCGCCGGGTTAGTTTCCAAGGAGGAAGTATTTCTCGGGTTCGCCAATTCGGCGGTGATCACCATCTGGGCAGTTTATATCGTTTCCGGGGGATTGTTCAAGACAGGTGTTGCAGACAAATTAGGTTCTGCCATTCTCCGCCTGGCAGGCACAAGTGAAGTCCGTTTGATCACAGTGATCATGCTCACCTGCGGAATCATGTCTGCTTTTATGAACAATGTCGGAGCCGTGGCGATTCTAATGCCTGCGGTGATCAACATATCGAAAAAAACAGACATCCCCGTTTCTAAACTGCTGATTCCGCTGGCTTTTTCTTCTCTGCTTGGCGGAAAAATGACTCTGATCGGAACGCCGGCCAACATCCTGGCACAGGGAATTCTGGTTGCAGAGAATCTACCCAGCTTCGGTTTCTTTGAAATCACTCCCATGGGCATCTTAGTGCTCTCCACTGGTATCGTGTACATGGTGCTGGTTGGTCGCCATTTTCTTCCCGTTCGAGAAACAGCTACTGATCCTTTTTCTTCATCCCAATTGCGAGAATATATCAGCGATGTTCAAATAACACCGCAGAGCCCATTGAATGGGAAGAACCTGTATGAATCAGGATTAGGGGCAGACCATGATTTAACCGTTATATCGATCATCCGGGATGGCAAACCTTTGGTCGGACTTCACCGCGATGTCACCATCCAAGAAAATGACCACCTGATCCTCGAAGGTTCAGCTCAAAACCTGCTGGCAGCTCAAGATGACTTGAAATTTAATATCGATACTGACCATGATTTTGAGATATCGGATTTGGATACCGAACAATCCTATATTTTTGAAGCCACCCTGGCACCTCGATCAACGATGGTGGGACGCACGTTGAGCAAAGTGAATTTCAGGGACAGCTTCGGATTAACCACGCTGGCTATCTGGCGCCAGGGTGAAGTGATCACAGAACATCTTAGAGATGTCATACTGCGTTTTGGAGATTCTTTATTGCTCCAGGGACCACCAGGGAGAGTGCGTGCCTTGCAGAATGGGAATGAATTCTTAGTCCTCGAGCCCGTGGAGTATGAACGTAATCGTTCCCGCAAAGCACCACTTGCTGCAGGTATTATGATCCTGGTAATCTTGTTGGCGATCCTCACTGACCTGGGTATTGCGGTCGCCATGCTGATTGGGGCAGTATCGATGGTTGTTACCGGGTGCTTGACCATGGATGAGGCCTACGAGAGCATAGATTGGCGCACGGTGTTTCTGGTGGGTGGCATGCTATCTTTAGGGTTCGCAATGGAAAACACCGGTACTACCCAATACCTTGCAGATAATCTGCTAAATCTCCTGGGAGATTATGGACCAATTGGTCTGCTGGCTGGAATTTATTTACTCTCTGCGCTGATCACCCAACCGATGTCGAATGCTGCTGCGGTTGTCTTAATCGTACCCATTGCAATTGACACGGCTCTGGGGCTGGGCGTCAATCACCTAACCTTCACCATGGCGGTTGTGATCGGAGCCGCGACCAGCTTCCTCTCTCCTGTTGGTCATAAGGCAAACGTACTGGTCTTCGGTCCTGGGGGGTACAAATTTGCAGACTACCCTCGCGTTGGCGCGTTGCTTACTGTTGCTTTATTCATCGTCTCAATGATTTTCTTGCCGATCTTTTGGCCGCTTGAATAATGCCTTGCAGAGTCCATCACAGCAGGAAGCACCACCTTTTAAAAATATCATCCCGTATGATGAATTGAACCTTGGGGAATTTTTTCTGATTTTTTTGGTTTAAGTAGCATACCGGTAATCGGTTTCGGAATTCAACAGAATCGTAAACATACCCGCGAAAGCGGATATCCCTCCCTCCCCTCATCATAATCAGCACCCGGTAATCCAGGTGTTCCGTCCACCAATACATACTAAGATGTAGACAAATCGATAGCAGCTTTTCTCCCCAGGACTATTGGGTGCATCCAGCCGGAGATCCCGGGCAAACCTGAAATGAAATTATGAAATGACGCCAGCATGGTTTTCCGAAAAAGCCGGGAAACAACTTCAACGCACTTTTTTATATAAATAACCATCCCTTCAACCCATCCGGAATTCATTGGCTCTTAACTAACAGGCGAGTGTCATCCGGTGAGCACCCTTTCGTTTAAAACCTAAATCAAAAGAAGAAGTAAACTGCTGCTATTTACTTTCTTCTATTGATTCAGGCAGAACCTTAAAATCGGACTGTAAAAATGTTTATTGAGTCAATCCAAAATCTATGGCTAAATTCTGGATCGTGAGAGCGGTGCCTTCAATGACTGCAAATAGGAAGAATAAACCCACAACCATAACGATGATGTAGAAAATGGGTAATAAAATCGTACGCCAACCCTTAAATTCATTCGCTGCTGCAGTTCCTATCCACACGCCAAAGAAGGAGAGCAGAACGCCCAATAATCGCGCGACGGGACCAATGACCGGAATGAAATTAATTAACTCCAGGATATGCGCACTTTGGGCAAACCCTACAACTCTTACTGTGCCACTCGTGCCCAATTTTCCACGCAATAATCGTGTCGCCATGATAATCACTAAAACACTGATGGCCCATGCGCCAATTCGGACAAGAATGTCCACCAGGTCAAAATGACCTTGGCTGGTTATCGATTGCAGTACCTGTGCAACTAATGCAATTAATAACGCTGGACCGGTCATATAAGCATCTTTCGCTACCGCCAGGTACGCTTCGCGGCGGAGTGTAATCGCATTCCATCCATAACCTAACCACTTCCCGACTTGGCTTAAGCCTTTCATGATTACAGCCCATGCCCATGGATCTACTTTACTTTCCATTTGCAGATCAGGCACTGGGGTTGGCCCTGGTAAACCGACGCGCGATTTCAAGATGGGCATGACTTCCTGGGAATTTCGGGTTTCAGGGATCACCATATCACCTGGGTGAAAAATGAAAGCATCGGTTTGCTCTCCACCCAGCCCACCATGGCTTCCGATCAGTTCTTCCAGGGCAGCCACCGTATTATCCGGGTAAAGCGTGCTGTTCAGGATCAAATCACCAGCATTCGAGAAATCAGCGATGCGTCTCACCTGCCATGCACGTAGCGCGACATCACCGTAAGGTTCGAGCGGATCTTTCCCGATAACTTGACCAGTGTGAAGGTTGCGAGCTCCCCCCTTGCCAAATGCAACTGGCTCACCATCATCTTCATAAGCCACTACAAAGCCAATCCCTTCGTGCGCAACAAGAGCATCCACCATTCCCGGATAGGCTTCATTCAACTCATTGAGTGTAATTTTGCGTGGAAACAAATCGAAATACACTTGGGCAAGGTTTCCACTATAGCACAGGGTGACTTTGGCGGGATCAACTTTCTGGCTCCCTGGATTTCGATCGAGATTGCTTTGCATCGCCCTCTGGGTCCCATCCAGCATCGAGCGTCCGACCGCCCCTGCCACCTTGTTGTCTTGCATATTCTCCAGCTCACCCATCATGGCAGCTACACCGATTGTTCCATCATCACCACCACCTGTGCCAACAGCATTGGTACCTGAAGGCAATTGCTGCTTGATGAAATCGAGAATACCAACCTCATAGCGCTGTTTGAAAGTGGCCCCAAATGACTGCCCATGATCTGACAACAGGATGAACTCATATGGACGCGGAGCATCTTCCTCCATTGCTGTGAGTATTAAGCCGATCGAACGGTCAAATTGGCTCAGTGTCAGCATGGCATCCTTGGTCCAGGGCCCAGAATGATGGGCAACTTCGTCATATCCTGCGAAAAGCGTGTACATGGCAGGAACACCTCGCACAATATCGAGAATCGTGAGATACACTCCTACATCTCGCAAGAAGATATTGGTTGCTGCCCTTAGAAATGGATATCCTTCGTGGAGGCGGTTGAGCCGTGGCTTTACATCCTTTCTGCGCTGCTGCCATCCCTGCCATAACTCCTGTCCAATATCGATGAAATAAAGCACCAGGACGCGCATAAAGAAATATGGATTCCTCATCAGCAGGTACATATCCTGGGCACGTTTTCGCTTATCTTCTTCCGTCTCGGCTTTAATTTTTGAAAAAGTTAAAATTGATTTCGTAGCATCACCGCTGAACATATTCGCGATGCTCGATCCTCCCTCCAGCAAACCCTGCCCATTTGAAAGTTCCGGTTCGATTTCAGCAGCAGCCTGGCCTCCTGCTAGCAAGCGATTGGTCTTTTTATCCAACCACCGGAATGCAGGAATATTTGTGTTATTTCCCTGTAAAATGCCCGCCTGGCAGGCTGGGGTGGTTGCTGGTAAGCCACAATCCACCCGGGATAACTGGTACCCCTTTTCATCCATCAATTTCTTGATATGCGGCATATAACCATCTTCAATAGCCTTGGCGATGTGATAGTAGCTCAGACCATCAATTTCCACCATCACCACACCACGTGTATTTTCATCCTCGGCAACTTCACGTTGGCGGACAGCTTGACGTTTAACTAGATTGCCATAAAAAGAATCATCGCTATCTATGTTGAGCAGAGTGGTCAGGATTGTATTCACAAAAGACAAGAACAGACCCCCAAGAAAAGCTGACCACAGGTTGTTCACCTCAAATCCCGGCAGTAATGCAGAAGTGATTAATAAGGTAATGGCATTAATAATAAATCCAAGCAAAAATAAAACAATCCACCCCAAGGGCATTGCCAATAATAATATGATTGGCCTGATTAATAAATTTACGATACCTAACAATAATGCTGCTGCGGTAGCTGAAGCAAAAACCGGGAAATCCCCAACAGGATTAATCGTTATCCCAGATATCGTCCAGGATGTGAGCAGCAATGAGATCGTATCCACAAACCAGACCACCAGGAAACGGACAAATTGCTTCAGCAGGTGCGCTAGTGTTTTCATATTTAATTCCTCCTTAAAAATAAAAGCATTTTTTAAAGAATAGATAAGGATCAAATTATAGTTGATTATTGATGGATGAGTTCATTATTTCAGAGAAGATATCCTCCTCAGAAGGAGGGTGAATAGCTGCTCACTTATCCTGGGTAGGTAGATAAGGCATCGCAGGTCCCTCAATACCCAATAAATCTGCGAGCGCAGAGCGCATTGCTGTGCGATCATCCCAGGAGTATTCAATCTCACCAAAACACATGGATTGTTCGTGTCCTTTGCCGCATGAAATTACCACATCACCTGGGCTTGCCAGGTGCAGGCCAAAACGGATAGCTGAGCCACGATCTCGAATCCGCCAATAATCATGACCTTCAACTCCTCCCTGTGAGCGCACTCCATCAGCCATGTTTGAAAGAATTTCATCCAGGGATTCACTGCGCGGATCCTCAGCTGTTAGCACGGTGTAATCAGCAAGCCTGCCAGAGACTTTTGCCATCATTCCCCGCTTTGCCTGGTCTCGTAAACCTGCTGATCCAAAGATCGCGATCACCTTTCCTTGAGTCATCCGTCTTGCAGAACGGAGTGCATTCTCCAGGGCGTTTGGCGTATGTGCAAAATCCACGATCGCAATGAAATTCTGGCCCAGATCGATCACTTCCATCCGTCCAGGGATCCCAGGCAGATTCGCTATCCCCTCTTGGATATGCTTGCCGTCGATTTCCAATCCAACCGCAGTTGCAGCTACAGCAGCCAGACAATTTAAAACATTGTAATCCCCGAGTAAATTGCTGCGCACCAACAGCGGTGGGGTATCACCCACCATTGCTGAAAAACTGATTCCACCGGGATGAATTTGAATATCGGTCGCTTTAACCTCGGATCCTCCACTGCATCCATAAGCCACACTTTCCACCCTTGGTTCTAAACTATCAACCAATTCAGCCAGGTATTGATAGGAACTATCATCCTTGTTGAGCACTGCCAGACGATGCAGCCTGGACTCCTTATGGACTGACCTCGATAATTCAACAAATAACCCCCCTTTCGCAGCCAGGTATTCAACATAAGTGCCGTGGTAATCAAGGTGCTCGTGGGTGATGTTTGTCACCACACCCATGTCAAATTCGCATCCCGCAACACGTTTTTGTGCCAATCCATGGGAGGTCACCTCCAGGATGACATGTGTGATTCCAGCAGCAACCATCTCTGCAAGATAACCCTGAATTTGTGGGGCTTCTGGTGTTGTGACATGGAATCCGGTATCCAATACTCTTTCACCAATTTGGGCATTAACAGTCGTGATCATGCCAGTTTGAATCCCCGCCGCTTCCAAGATTTTATAGATTAGATTTACAGTGGTGGTCTTTCCATCTGTACCAGTAACACCAATTACAGTAAGTTCTCTTGCTGGAAATCCATGAAAAGCAGCCGATATCTGTGCAAGGGCTAAGCGTGCATCGGTGACCCTGAGATAGGGTACCTGAACATCCAGGACATCACGGGTGCCGACAATTGCAGTAGCTCCTCGATCAACAGCCTCTGGAATGAATTCGTGCCCATCAAAAGACTGCCCCTCAAGGGCAATAAAAACATTTCCTGGTAATGTGGAACGGGAATCAAGAGCAATTCCGGTAACTTTAATTCCTGGTTCCTGGATTTGGAAAGTCTGTGGAAAGTGGCTTACCAGCTGATCTAAAAATACCTGGGACATAATTTATGAAATACGCCCAAGGAAATTCCCTGGGCGTAATCATCACCTTCTAAGAAAATAAGCTATATCTTATTCATGAAAAAAAATCTCTTAGTACAGACTCTGCTGCATGGACTGGAGTTGACCGCTGACAGAGCCATCCAGCACCTTGTCGCCAACCCGGACGATCAACCCACCCAAAATCGCCGGGTCTACCCGGAATGTTACCGTTGCCTGTTCTCCTATTTTGGCGAGAACATCCTGCTTGACCGTATCTTTTTCTTCATCAGTCAGTGGAAGTGCACTCGTAACTTCAGCAGAGGCGCCGCCGAGTTCCTGACCCTCCAGGACAACTACCTGATCAGATTTTACACCCGAGAAAAACTCATTGATTAATGCTCGCTGACGTTGTTCATCTAATGAGGCATTGATCAGCTTTTGAGCAGCAGCAATCGCCAGGGCGGCTACTTGCCCACGCATATCTCCAAGGATGCGTTCACGTTCACCTTCTACCTCGGCTAAAGCTTCATCGCGCTTTTTTGCTGCCTCTGCTTCTGCAGCTGCAATAACCTCTTTGCCCTGGGTTTCCGCCTTCAAGTTTGCATCCCGCAGGATCTGGCTGGCTTTGGCTTGTGCATCAGATAATACTTTTTCAGCTTCCTGCTCTGCATTTTGCCTGGCTTCAGCAGCCACCCGGGCATCTTCCAATCCTTCTGCAATCGCATTGCGCCTTCTCTCCAATAGGCCCAAGATCGGTTTGTAGACCCATGCACGCAAGACTACGAAAATGATCGCGAAGTTAAATATTTGAACGAACAAATAGCCTAAATTAAGTCCTAATCCTTCCACTATGGTGCTCCTTTCTTGAAATTATTCTCTAACCATTCAACCTGGTGTGGGTATAACCAACTCCCACAAGCACCACAGGTTTATCCTACGAACAGGATCAGGAGGGCAACTACCAGACAGTAAATTGCCACTGCTTCGGTAAAGGCAATGCCCAGGATCATGTTCGTCTGGACATCACCACTGGCATCCGGATTGCGTGCAATGCCTTGAACAGCACCGTTAACCAACAACCCGATTCCAACACCTGCACCAATTGTTCCGACCATTGCCAAACCGGCTCCGATTAGTCTTGCGGCTGCGACTTCCATGTGATTTTGTTTACCTCCGTGGTTTATTACAGAATTTATGATTTCAATTACGGGCAAGCCCGCGAGCGAGAGTTTGATAATTATGCGTGGGCACCTTCAGCACCTTCATCTTCGTGATGCTCACCGTGCCCTTGTGTTGCCTGCGCCATGAAGACCATGGTCAGCATGCCAAATACAACTGCTTGAATTAAACCAACGAAAAATTCCAGACCCAAAAACATAGACTGGACAAACACCGGGATCAGGGTACCGATCACGAACAGTAGCACTGATCCTGCAAAGATATTTCCAAATAAACGGAAGGAAAACGATAACAGCTTGGAAAACTCAGATATCAGCTCTAATATCCCGACGAAGAAGTCGAGTAAACCAAAGGCTGGACGGCTGAAAATACCACCCACGTTGATGAATTTTGTAAAATAGGTAGCACCTAAAGACCTTACCCCCATTACCTGAGTCATTAGAACTGCAATTAAAGCTAGTCCAACGGTAAAGTTTAGATCTGTGGATGCAACTCTCAAATATGGAATCAAGCCATATCCACCTTCATGAGCTTCCCCTGCGGATTCACCAGAGGTGGGAACGATCGTGTACACTCCTGGCATGACCTGCTCAATTGGATATCCATGCTCACTGTGCTCTAAACGACCGATGCTGTCCACACCCGGGATCAGCTCCATCCAATTTACTACCAGCACCAATAAGGTAATCGTTGCAAAGAATGGAAAGATGCTCTTGGCCCATTTTCCTGCGGTAGATTCGGTCAGGTTATTTATCAGCTCCAAAATTGCTTCAATAGCACCGGGGATGCCTCTGGGGATCAATTCCCCACTTCTTACTGCGCGTCTGACAGCGATTGCGATCAGGATCAAGATCACATCCGCGATCAGTGTTGCCACCAAAGTATTGGTTAAATAGAAATTGCCAAATAACGGGGTCTCAGATACATTTTCAGCCGGCAGCTGGATGTGCGGCAGCACCGGAGAATAATAGCTCACCGCAACAATATTCAGGATGACCAATCCCAAAATAATCCAACGATTTACACCGTATCGCCACTTCCTAGAGGGTGTTTCCACGATCGATGGCCTCCTCCTCTTGCTTAGATTTTTGCACAGGTGGTCTTGCGAAACGGGCGGTGACAGATTTCACCACCCAAAACATGACTATTAATGTAACTGGGACGCTTGCAACCATGAGCGTAACAGTGAATAGAGCACCGTAATCAAATTGTTTATCAAGCCAACGGCCTGCAATAAATGAAACCAGGATAATTGCAACGGTCAATAAACCAACGAGACCGGCTACGACTGCCAGCGTCAGGTTGAACTTGCTAAGCGCCGTTTTATGATCAGGCGATTGACCTGTCTGGCTCATGGCGCGCCGATTCTAACACATGCAGACAACACTCGTCAATGTGCAAAAAAGGACAAATAAAGGTTACTTTGTCTGAACAAACGGGTCTCACTACCATAACGAGTGTCTTATTCCTTAACCACCTAGAAATAAAGCCGATGCTGCCCTTGTTGACCAATCAGCCCAGGGTCCAAATAATGTACCTAAAAGAATAATTCCTATGATAAGAACGGTGAGAGCCAGCGTATAAGGACGGGTCAATGGTACCGGTTGATCCTCCTCTTCGGAACGGAACAGGTAAACCACCTTGAGCACCACCAGGTAGTAGTATAAACCAACAATAGCATTCAACACACCGATGATCGCCAACCAGATCAGGTCAGCTTTTACCGCAGCTGCAAAAACGAAGAATTTTGCAACGAACCCACCTAGAGGAGGCATACCTGCCAGCGAGAGGAAAGTAACCAGCATGAACAGGGCTAATTTCGGTGAGCGCCGGCTGAGGGCAGCATAATCTGAAATCTGATCAGAACCCGAGATTCGCCAAAATGCGGCAACAGCTCCGAAGGCTGCCAGGTTGGTGATCACGTAAGCCAATAGATAAAATACGACCGAGGCAATTCCTAATTCGGAAAGTGCTGCTACACCAATCAATGCGTAGCCTGCATGGGCAATCGAAGAATACGCCAACAGGCGTTTAATATTCTTCTGAGCGAGCGCCAGCGCATTTCCTAATGTCATCGAGAACACGGATAATGCGGCAACAATAATCACCCAGTAAGGGATCACATCTGGTTCAGCGTAAACGGTCAACAGCACCCGCATCAGAACCGAAAAGCCAGCAGCCTTGGAGGCTGTTGACAAGAATCCAGCCACTGGAGTGGGTGCACCTTCATATACATCTGGAGCCCAGAAATGGAAAGGAACCACAGATATTTTGAAGCCAAAACCTACCAAGATCAGGACAAGTGTGCCGATCGCCAATATCAAAGATACGTCACTTGATACCAGGATCTCGGTAATTGCATAAATATTGGTCGTGCCTGTAAAGCCATAGATCAGGCTGAAGCCGTATAGCATGACGGCTGAGGTCAGTGCCCCGAACAGGAAATATTTGTATCCCGCCTCTGTCGATTTGTCATCCTGCTTGAAAAAGCCTGCCAGGATATAGAGTGGGATGGAAGTGGTTTCAATTGCCAGGAAAAGCATGACCAGGTCCGCGGAGGAAGCCATCAATGACATGCCGATCGTCGAGACCAGCAAAAGCAGGTAAAATTCACCCTTTTGCCCCAGCAATTCCATTTCCATGGCAAACAAGCTGGTTATAGCTGCGCCGAAGATGAATAATAAGGTAAACGAATATCCCAGCCAATCATGGCGCACCATGCCACCCCACAGCTGGGTTGATACATCGCCGGGTCTGGCAAAAATTAGAGTAATGATAAATACCAGCGCCAAGCCGCCTGCAGTTAACCACCCCAGATTGCGTTTCTCTTTTCCGCGCCAGACCAAATCGTACGCCAGTACCAACAGGGCCAGCACGGCAAGGCAGATCTCCGGAAGAATCGCACGGATCATTTCAGAACTAATGCTCATGAACACCTAAGCACCTCCCAGTAGGCGCAGTATGTTCTCAACTCCAGATTCAACCATCGTTACCATGACGGTTGGATACACGCCGACAACAATCAAAATTGCACTGAGTAAAACCAGGGCTACCTTATCCAGGACAGTCACATCCCCGAAATGACCAACAAATTCCTCTGGCATTTTGCCAAAAAACACCCTGCCGATAACACGGATGATATACGAGGCGGTTATCACGATCGAAATTGAGGCTACAATCGCGATCCACGGTTGGAAGCGCCACAATCCCATAAAAATGGGGAATTCAGCTACGAAACCTGAGAATCCTGGCATACCCATCGAAACCATACCCCCCACAATGAAAGCTGCAGCAACCAGCGGCATCAGTCGTGAAAACCCTCCCAGGTGTGGAATTTCCCGCGTATGCGCCCGGTCATATATCACACCAACCACAGCAAAAAAGAGAGCCGTCATAATACCATGGGAAAACATCTGCACACCCGCACCCAGCATGCCATCTCCATTCAAGGTGGCAAAACCCATCAAGACCAGTCCCATGTGGGAAACCGATGAAAAACCGATCACGTACTTGAAATCAGTTTGGACCATGGCGATAAAGGCACCATAAACTACATTGATCAGCGTGAGAACGATAATCCATGGCAAATGGAACCTCGCGCCTTCTGGAAGCAGCATAATCCCCACCCGCAAGGCAGCAAATGCACCTAATTTCATCAATACGCCTGCATGAAACATGGATACTGCCGTAGGTGCTGCAACATGCCCATCCGGGCTCCAATTGTGGAAGGGGAAAATACCTCCCAGGACTGCAAATCCGAAGAAGACAAAGGGGAACCAGAATTTTTGAAATTCGGGTGAGAACCCGGCAGTTTCCAGCTCCAGCATGTTGAAGGTGCTTAATCCGGATGAAAAATACATGGCAAGTATGCCGATCAGGGCGATCACTGACCCAATAAACAGGTACAGGGTTAACTTCATGGCAGCATACTCTCGGGTGACCTTCCAACCCCAGATTGCGATCAGCAGGTACATCGGGAAGACCGCGATCTCGTAGAAGAAGATCAATCCGAATAAATCAAGGGAGGCAAAAACCCCGAATACACCAGAGGCAAGGATAAACAGGAAAGCAAAAAACTCTCTTGGGCGGTCATCGATACCCCAGGATATCAGTACACCAGTAAACATCACCACACCGGTCAGCACCATCAGGGGTGTGCTCATCCCGTCCACCCCCATATGATACGAAATCCCTAGCGGTGGGAACCAATTATATTTTTCTACAAATTGGTAACCACCTGCCGCAGTGTCATAAGAGAAATACACCCAGGTTGAGAGAGCCAAAGCAATGAACGACGCTGCCAGGGCAGTCATGCGAACTTCGGTCTTCCGTTCACCGGGAATCATCAAGATTATTAGTCCGGTGATGATGGGGGTAAAGATGATTACACTAAGAATTGGGAATGCCATCATTAACCTCAATCAAGAATAGAGCGAATAGAACATCATCACAGCCCGGTTGATAACGTCCAGCAGTACTGATGGCCATACCCCAATAAGGAGCATCAGCACCATCAGAGGCGTGATGATGAACGCCTCGCGAACATTGATTTCACTCAAATTTCCAATCCACCGCTTATTTAATGGTCCGTGGAGGACCTGCTTGATTCCTTTCAGGATATATGCACCGGTAAAGAAGAGACCGATCATGCTCAATACAGTGAACAAGGTAAAGATTGGCCAGGCACCCCGCACCACAAGGAATTCAGAGATGAATCCTCCCATACTGGGTAATCCCAGGGAGGCCATCGAGACAAAGATCAAAATCCCTCCATATACCGGGATCAGAGGGAAAAGACCTCCGTACTCGTTTAGGTCTCTGGTATGCGTGCGTTCATAAATCACCCCCACTAAGAAAAACATCCCGGCTGCAGACAATCCATGGTTAAACATCTGCAGAACAGCACCATTCAAGGCTAATGTTGCACTTTCCGAGTTGATGGCGAACGCAGCTGCAGCAATCCCCAGGATAACGAAACCCATATGATTGACAGAAGAATAAGCAACCAGTCGCTTGAAGTCTTTTTGGCCGTAAGAAGCCAGCGCACCAAAGATAATCGCCATGGTCGCAAGGAATGCCAGAGCGCCTGCATAATAATGGGATTCTTCAGGGTAAAGCGGCAGCACCAGGCGCAGGAAACCATAAGCACCTAATTTCAGCAATACCCCCGCCAGGATCATCGAACCAGCGGTCGGTGCTTCAGTGTGTGCATCTGGCAGCCAGGTATGGAATGGCCAAACGGGAACTTTAATTGCAAAGGCGATCACAAACGCCCAAAAGGCAACCGTCTTCACGGTGCTAACAGGAATACCCATCAAGGTTCCCTGGAGGTTGCCAATATTCTCGAACAGCACCGGCATATCAAAAGTTCCTGCAACCACACCGATCAACTGGATAGCCAGGAGCAAGCCCAGCGAGCCAGCCATGGTGTAGATCATAAACTTGAAGGAAGCATAGGTTCTGGCTTTGATCTTGCGTCCCCAAATCTCGCGTTCCCCTTTCTCACTACCCCACTGGTTGATCAAGAAGTACATGGGAACCAACCCAAACTCCCAAAATACGAAAAAGATCAATAGATCAAGGCTGAGGAATACTCCCAGCATGCCCATCTCGAGCAGTAGGAAGAAG
>Ga0316579_10000265_pt1 | contig 16028 bp, 15 predicted proteins | sample J5NA_2_FD_203074 | JGI IMG/M metagenome (GOLD analysis project Ga0316579, IMG submission 203074) | Rhizosphere microbial communities from salt marsh grasses in Alabama, United States - J5-7_160517rDrA | ecosystem: Host-associated > Plants > Roots > Rhizosphere | place: USA: Alabama | collected... | reverse complement strand
ATGCGCCGCCGCAGTCGGCGTGGAAGCTCAACGCGGACGCGGCCTATGTCCATTACTGTTCGAACGAGACCATCGGCGGCGTCGAGTTCAACTGGGTGCCGGAGACCGGCGGCGTGCCGCTGGTGGCAGATGCCTCCTCGCACATTCTTTCGCGACCGATCGACGTTTCGAAGTTCGGGCTCATCTATGCGGGTGCGCAGAAGAACATCGGCCCCGCGGGCTTGACGATCGTGATCGTGCGCGAGGACCTGATCGGCCACGCGCAGAAGGGCACCCCGACCGTGATGGACTACAAGCAGCAGGCCGATGCGCAGTCGATGCTGAACACGCCCGCGACCTATTCGATCTATGTCGCGGGGCTGGTGTTCAAGTGGCTCAAGCGCGCCGGCGGGCTCGCGGCCATCGAGCGGCAGAACGTCGCCAAGGCGAACGTCCTCTACGAGTTCCTCGACCGCAGCGCGTTCTACAGCAATCCGGTCGCCAAGAGCGACCGCTCGCGCATGAACGTGCCGTTCACGCTCGCGGATCCGAAGCTGGACGCCGAATTCCTCAAGGGCGCCGAGGAGCGTGGCATGGTGCAGCTGAAGGGCCATCGCTCGGTCGGCGGAATGCGTGCGTCGATCTACAACGCGATGCCCCTCGAGGGCGTGCGGCACCTGGTCGCGTACATGAAGGAATTCGAAGCGCGGCATGGCTGAGCGTGCTGCGCGCAAGACCGAGATCCTGGTCCTGAACCAGATCTCGCCGGCGGGGCTGAAACAGCTGCCCGCCGAGCGCTACGCGATCGTCAAGGAATCGCAATCTCCGGACGCGATCCTGGTGCGCTCGCACGACCTGCACGGCCATGCTTTCGGGCCCAACCTGAAAGCGGTCGGGCGCGCCGGTGCGGGCGTCAATAACATCCCCGTGGCGGAACTCTCGGCTCGCGGCGTGCCGGTATTCAACGCGCCCGGGGCGAACGCGAACGCGGTCAAGGAGCTCGTGCTGGCGGGCATGCTGCTCGCCGCGCGCAACCTGGTTCCGGCGCTTGAGTTCGTGCAGAACCTCAAGCCGGGCGCGGACGATCTGGAGCGCACCGTCGAGAGCGGCAAGAAGCAGTTCGCGGGCGTGGAGCTTCCCGGCCATACTCTCGGCGTCATCGGCCTTGGCAAGGTCGGCAGCATGGTCGCGGATGCGGCGATCCGGCTCGGCATGCACGTGCTCGGATACGACCCGGAGATCACCGTGGACGCGGCCTGGGGGCTGCCGTCGCTGGTGCGGCGGGCCGGCTCGATCGACGAGGTCCTGAAGGCGAGCCACTTCGTCACCCTGCACGTGCCGCTGCTGGAGTCGACCCGCCATCTGATCGGAGCGCACAACATGGAGCATTTCCGGCAGGGTGCCGTTCTGCTCAATTTTGCGCGCGATGGGGTGGTGGACAACGGCGAGGTCCTGAAAGCCCTCGAGGCACGCCGCTTGAAGTACTACGTGAGCGACTTTCCGTCGTCGGGGTTGCTCGGACGGCCGGGCGTGGTGGCACTGCCGCACCTCGGCGCCTCGAGCCGCGAGGCCGAGGAGAACAGCGCCGTGATGGTCGTGAATCAGCTGCGCGATTACCTGGAAGACGGCAACCTGCACAATGCCGTCAATTTTCCGGAAGCGTCGATCGTGCGCGAGTCGCCGTACCGCCTGGCCATCGCCCACGCGAATGTTCCGGACATGCTTGCGCGGATCTCCCACGTTCTGGGCCGGGCGGGCATCAACATCCACAACATGCTGAACAAGTCGCGGGCGGACATGGCGTATACCCTGGTCGACGTCGATACCGGGATGCAGGCGCCAACTCTCGACGAGTTGCGCCAGATCGACGGCGTGCTCGGGGTGCGCTATCTTCCGAAACAGAAGAAGAATTGAGGGCTTCGGCAACCCTACGGACGGCCAGGAAGTGGGAGACATCGACAAACTTCGAGGCGACATCGACGCGATCGACGATCAGCTGCTGGTACTCGTGAACCGGCGGGCGGAGCTCGCGCGCCGCATCGGCGAGCTGAAGGCGGGCGGGAGCGCCTACCGCCCCGAGCGCGAGGCCGAAATCCTGCGTCGCGTCGGCGCGGCCAATCCGGGGCCGCTGACCGCCGAGCGCGTCGCTGCGGTGTTCCGCGAGGTGATTTCCGGCTGCCGGGGCATGGAGACCGCGATGCGCGTGGCCTACCTGGGGCCGGAAGGCACGTTCAGCGAGCAGGCAGTGAGGAAGCAGTTCGGACAGGCTGCGCAGGCGTTGGCCGCAGTTTCCGTCGACGAGGTGTTCCGTCAATGCGAGTCCGGAGCGGTGCAGTTCGCCGTCGTGCCGGTCGAGAATTCCACCGAAGGCACGGTCGGGCGCACGCTCGACCTCCTGCTCGTGACGCCGCTCAGGATCTGCGGCGAAGTCGAGCTCCGCGTGCATCAGAACCTCATGGCGCGCGCGGCCGAGCTCGGGGCGATCCGGCGCGTTTACTCGCATGCGCAGTCGCTCGCCCAGTGCAACGCATGGCTCAACCAGAACCTGCCGAACGTCGAGCGCGTTCCGGTCGCGTCGAACGGCGAGGCTGCGCGCCGCGCCGCGGACGAGGAGGGTGCGGCAGCGATCGCCGGGGCCGCGGCGGCGGAGCGCTATCGCCTCAACCTGCTTGCGCGCTCGATCGAGGACGATCCGAGCAATACCACGCGCTTCCTCGTGCTCGGCACGATCGATTGCGCGCCGAGCGGCGACGACCGGACCTCGATGGTGATGTCGGCCGAGAACAAGCCCGGCGCGGTTCACGCCTTGCTGACGCCGCTCGCCGCCAATGGGGTCAGCATGACACGCATCGAGTCGCGCCCCTCGCGGGCCATGCGCGACGCGCTCTGGGAATACGTGTTCTTCATCGACGTGCAGGGGCACCAGAACGACGAGCGCGTCGCCGCCGCGCTCGCGGAGCTGAGGCAAAAGGCGCCCTTCCTGAAGGTCCTCGGCTCCTATCCCGCCGCGGCGGCGTAGCGCCCCAACAACATGAGTGCCTTACCGACAAGCATGGATCTCTGCGAACTCTCGCCTTCCTACGTGCGCTCAATCGCGCCCTACCAGCCGGGCAAGCCGATCTCCGAGCTCGCCCGCGAAATGGGCCTGGAAGAGAAGAACATCGTGAAGCTGGCCTCGAACGAAAATCCGCGCGGCATCGGGCCTCGCACCCGCGCGGGGATCGATGCAGCGCTGGCCGACGTCGCCCGCTACCCCGACGGCAATGGCTACGAGCTGAAGCTCGCGCTGTCGAAGCGTTACGGCGTCGACATGTCCTCGATCGTGCTCGGAAATGGATCGAACGATGTGCTGGAGCTGGTCGGGCTCGCATTCCTGGGCGCGGGACGTTCGGCCGTTTATTCGCAGCACTGCTTCGCGGTGTACCCGCTTGCGACCCAGGCGCGCGGCGCGCGCGCGATCGTGGTGCCGGCGAAGGACTTCGGCCACGACCTCGAGGCAATGGCCGCGGCGATCGCGGACGACACCTACGTCGTGTGGGTCGCCAATCCGAACAACCCGACCGGCACCTACGCTTTCCCGGAGCAGCTCGAGGCGTTCGTCAAGCGCGTGCCGGAACGCGTGATCGTGGTGCTGGACGAGGCCTACAACGAGTACCTGCCGGCGGACTCCAAGACCGACACCGTCAAGTGGCTCAAACGCTACCCGAACCTCGTCATCACCCGGACCTTCTCCAAGGCCTACGGGCTGGCCGGATTGCGGGTGGGGTACGCGCTGGGTCACCCGTCGGTCGCCGACCTGATGAACCGCGTGCGTCAGCCTTTCAACGTCAACAGCATCGCGCTCGCGGCCGCCAGCGCGGCGCTCGGCGACATGGAGTTCGTGGCCAAGAGCTACGCGGAGAATCTCCAGGGACTGCGCCAGCTCGAGGAGGGTGCGAAGGCTCTAAGCCTCGAGTACATCCCGTCCTTCGGCAATTTCCTCACCATCCGCGTCGGCAAGGCGGGCGAGGTCTACAAGCGGCTGCTGCGGCGGGGCGTCATCGTGCGGCCGGTCGGCGGCTACGAGCTGCCCGAGCATCTGCGCGTCACCGTCGGCACTCCCGCCGAGAACGAAAAGTTTCTGGCGGCGCTCAACGCCAGCCTCAAGGAATGAGCCAACGCGGGGAGGCGTCGGACGCGCGTTTCCGGCGCGTCGCGGTGATCGGAGTCGGGCTGATAGGCGGGTCTTTTGCGCTCGCGCTCAAGGCGGCGAAGGCCTGCGCCGAGGTCGTCGGGGTCGGCCGCAGCCGCGCCAACCTGGACGCGGCCCGATCGCTGGGCGCGATTGACGTCGCCACGGGCGACGTCGCCCAGGCCGTGCGAGGCGCCGACCTGGTCCTGGTCGCCACGCCGGTGGCGCAGTTCGCCGCGGTGTTTCGGGCGCTCGAGCCGGTGCTGGCTGCCGATGCTCTGGTGACCGATGCAGGCAGCACCAAACGCGACGTGGTGGCCGCGGCGCGCGCGCAGCTTGGCGCGAAGGTCGCGCAGTTCGTGCCCGCGCACCCGATCGCGGGCGCGGAGCACAGCGGCGCGGCGGCGGCGAGGGCAGACCTGTTCCGCGGCAAACGCGTCGTCCTCGCGCCGCTGCCCGAGAACGCACCGCAGTCGATCGAGCGGATCGCCGGCGCTTGGCGCACCTGCGGTGCGCGCACGTCGAACATGAGCCCGGACGAGCACGACGGCGTGTTCGCCGCGGTCAGCCATCTGCCCCACGTGTTGGCCTTTGCGCTGGTGAACGACGTGGCCGAGCGGGCGAACGCGGCGCAACTGTTCGGTTACGCCGCGGGGGGATTCCGCGATTTCACGCGCATTGCATCGAGCCATCCGGAAATGTGGCGGGATATCTGCATCGCCAACCGGGACGCGGTGCTCGAGGAACTGCGGCGCTTCGGCTCGCAGCTCGAATCCATCCGCGCGCTGCTCGCGGCCGGCGACGCCGCCGGCCTGGAGGAGGTTTTTGCCAAGGCTCGTGCGGCGCGCAATCGCTGGCTGGATGGCGAATTCGATCTCTGAGACCGCGGCCGTGGACACACTGAGACTGAAGCCGATCCGGCGCGTGGCCGGCAAGGTGCGTCTGCCCGGCTCGAAGAGCATCTCGAACCGGATCCTGCTCCTGTCGGCGCTCGCGAGCGGCGAAACGCGCGTTGGCGGCTTGCTCGACGCCGATGACACCAAAGTCATGCTTGAGGCGCTGCAACGACTCGGCGCGGCTTGCCGGCGCGAAGACGGCTCGGTCCGCGTTTCCGGCGTGGGCGGTGAGTTTCCCGTGCGTCGCGCGGAGCTCTGGCTCGGCAACGCAGGGACTGCGTTCCGGCCGCTCACCGCAGCGCTCGCCCTCACCGGCGGCGAGTACCGGCTGTCGGGCGTCGCGCGCATGCACGAGCGGCCGATCGGCGACCTGGTCGACGCCCTGCGCGGGCTCGGTGCGCGAATCGACTACCTCGGGATCGAGGGCTACCCGCCCCTGGCGATCCACCCCGGGCGGCCGCACCTCGACGCCCCGGTGCGCGTCCGCGGCGATGTCTCGTCCCAGTTCCTCACCGCGCTTCTGATGGCCGTACCGCTGGCGGGGGCGCCCGCCACGGTCGAGGTCGACGGCGAGCTCATTTCGAAGCCCTACGTGGAGATCACCGTCAACCTGATGCGTCGTTTCGGCGTCGAGGTCGCGCGCGAGGACTGGCGCCGCTTCCGCGTGCCGAAGGCGCGCTATGCGAGCCCCGGCGAGATCATGGTCGAGGGCGATGCGTCCTCCGCGTCGTACTTCCTCGCCGCCGCCGCGATCGGCGGCGGCCCCGTTCGCGTCGAGGGGGTCGGGCGCGACAGCATCCAGGGCGATGTACGCTTCGCGGAGGTGCTCGAGCGCATGGGCGCCCGGGTCGGCATGGGGGCGGACTGGATCGAAGTCTCGGGCGATGGCAGGCTGCGGGCCATCGACATGGACCTCAACCACATTCCCGATGCGGCCATGACGGCCGCAGTGATGGCACTGTTCGCCGACGGGCCGAGCGTGCTGCGCAACATTGCGAGCTGGAGGGTCAAGGAAACCGATCGTCTGGCCGCGATGGCGACCGAGCTGCGCAAGCTCGGCGCCGAGGTGCAAGAGGGTGCGGACTTCCTGCGCATCGTCCCGCCGGCGCGTCTCGTCCCCGACGCGGCGATCGACACCTACGACGATCACCGGATGGCGATGTCTTTCGCCCTCGCCGCGCTCGGCGGCGTGCCGGTCCGGATCAACGATCCGGCCTGCGTCGCCAAGACCTTCCCGGACTATTTCGCGTCGCTCGCGCGGATCTCGGAGACCGCGTGAATCCGCCCGTGATCACCGTGGACGGCCCGTCTGCCTCGGGCAAGGGAACCATTGCCCGACGACTTGCCGAGGCGCTTGGTTTCCATTGTCTCGACAGCGGCGCGCTCTACCGGCTCGTCGCGCTTCGATCGCTGCGCGAGAACGTGCCTGCGGACGACGCGCAGGCGCTCGCTGAGCTCGCCGAGGACCTGCCAGCGCGGTTTGCAGGAGAGAATATTTTTCTTGAAGATCAAGATGTTACAGTAGATCTGGCGAGCGAAGCGTGCGGCAGCCGGGCGTCCGAAGTCGCCAAGTTGCCGCAGGTTCGCGAGGCCCTGCTCGAGCGCCAGCGAGCCTTTCGCCGGCCTCCCGGTCTGGTCGCCGACGGGCGCGACATGGGGTCGGTGGTGTTTCCCGACGCCGCGCTCAAAGTATTTCTGACCGCGAGCGCGGCGGTGCGGGCAGAGCGCAGATATAAGCAGTTGAAACAAAAAGGAATCCGTGCTAGTGTTGCAACCCTTTTCCGCGAGCTGGAAGCGCGTGATGCGCGCGACGCGGCCCGGGCGGTTTCGCCGCTCGTTCCCGCGCCGGACGCCGTGCAAGTCGATTCCTCCGATCTGACGATCGATGAGGTCGTGAGCCGGATCCTCGGTTGGTGGCGGGAGCGAGCCGACGGCGTGCACGCCTAGGCTCAATTGGTGGGTCCCGGCGGTTGCCGGGCCCGTGTGTGCAATCTAACCCGCGCGCTTCAGCGAGAAGCAGCGGCCAAACGAAAGTAGGCTCTTTCCTTACATGCCAAGCATTTCCCCTGCAACTTCCAAGTCTTCCAACCACGAATCCTTTGCCGCGCTGTTCGAGGAAAGCCTCTCGCTCAAGGAGATGCGGGTCGGAGAAGTGATCACCGCCGAGGTGGTGCGCGTCGACCAGCATTTCGTAGTCGTGAACGCCGGTCTCAAGTCCGAAAGTGTCATCCCGCTGGAGGAATTCAAGGACGACGGCGGCGAAACCGACGTGAAGCCCGGAGACTTCGTCAGTGTCTCGATCGAGGCGCTGGAGGACGGCCACGGGGAGACCCGACTGTCGCGCGAGAAGGCCAAGCGCCTCGCCGCATGGCTCGAGCTGGAACAGGCCCTCGAGAAGGGCGAAAAGATCGAAGGTGTCATCACCGGGAAGGTGAAAGGCGGCCTGACCGTGATGGTCAAGGGGATTCGCGCATTCCTTCCCGGCTCGCTGGTGGACCTGCGTCCGGTGAAGGACACGACGCCCTACGAGGGCAAGCAGATGGAGTTCAAGGTCATCAAGCTCGATCGCAAGCGGAACAACGTCGTCGTTTCGCGGCGCGCGGTGCTCGAGGAGACCGTGGGGGCCGAGCGCGAGCAGCTGCTCTCGACGCTGCAGGAAGGCGCGACCGTCAAGGGCATCGTCAAGAACATCACCGATTACGGCGCTTTCGTCGACCTGGGCGGCATCGACGGCCTGCTGCACATCACCGATCTCGCGTGGCGGCGGGTCAAGCACCCGTCGGAGGTGCTCAACGTGGGCGACGAGGTCACCGCCAAGGTTCTGAAATTCGACGCCGAGAAGAACCGCGTGTCGCTCGGCCTCAAGCAGCTCGGCGAGGATCCCTGGATCGGCATTTCGCGCCGCTATCCGCAAGGTACGCGCCTGTTCGGCAAGGTCACCAACCTCACCGACTACGGCGCGTTCGTCGAGGTCGAATCGGGCATCGAAGGGCTGGTACACGTCTCGGAAATGGACTGGACCAACAAGAACGTCCATCCCTCGAAAGTAGTTCAGGTGGGCGACGAGGTCGAGGTCATGATCCTCGAAATCGACGAGGACCGCCGTCGCATATCGCTCGGCATGAAGCAGTGCATGCCGAACCCGTGGGAGGACTTCGCGCGGGAATTCAAGAAGGGCGACCGCGTCAAGGGGCAGGTCAAGTCGATCACCGACTTCGGCGTGTTCGTCGGCCTGACCGGAGGAATAGACGGCTTGGTGCACCTCTCCGACCTGTCCTGGAGCGACAGCGGCGAAGAGGCGGTCAAGCGCTTCAGGAAGGGCGAGGAAGTCGAGGCGGTGGTGCTTTCGATCGACGTGGAGCGCGAGCGCATCTCGCTCGGCATCAAGCAGCTCGAGGGAGACCCGTTCACCAATTTCCTGGCCGGGCACGACAAGAACAGCCTCGTTACCGGAACGGTCAAGTCGGTGGACGCGAAGGGCGCGGTGGTGGCGATTTCGCCGGAAGTGGAAGGCTACCTCCGTGCGTCGGAGTTTTCGCGCGACCGCGTCGACGATCTGCGCAACCACCTGAAAGAAGGCGACTCGGTAAGCGCCATGATCATCAATCTCGATCGCAAGAACCGCTCGATCAACCTGTCGATCAAGGCCAAGGACATGGCGGACGAGACCGAGGCCATGAAGCAGCTGCGCAGCGAGAATGCCGCTGCGAGCGCCGGAGCCACGAACCTCGGCGCGCTCCTTCGTGCCAAGCTCGACAACCGCAACCAGCAGTAGGCGGTCAACGACGATAGCTCTGGTTGCACGAACAGAACGCTCAGGGGGATGGGCCGTCCATGACCAAATCGGAACTGATTGCTCGCCTCGCGCAGCGTTATCCGCAGCTGGTGGCGAAGGATGCCGAGTACGCGGTGAAGATGATCCTCGACGCGATGACGCAGGCCCTGCTCGCGGGAGATCGCATCGAGATTCGCGGCTTCGGCAGCTTCGGCCTGAACTACCGGCCGCCGCGGGTCGGGCGCAACCCGAAGTCCGGCGAGAAGGTGCACGTGCCGGAGAAATACGTGCCGCACTTCAAGGCCGGCAAGGAGTTGCGCGAGCGGGTGGATTCCACCCAGGGCGAGCAGTCCTCTCCGTCGCAGGAGCAGCCCACGCACACCTCTCAGTAACGCGTCGTCCGGAGCGGCGTTGCGCCGCTTCCGGCGCCTGGGCCTGGCATTAGGAATCGAGTATGCGCATCGTCACGTGGACGGTCCGGCTGGTCATCTTTCTGTTCCTGCTCGCGTTCGCGGCCAAGAACGTGGACCCGGTCACGCTGAATTTCTACTTCGATCTCAGCTGGCAGGCGCCCCTGGTCGTGGTGCTGTTCGGCTTCTTCGCCGCTGGGGCCGTATTCGGCGTGATCGCGATGCTCATGGCGTTGCTGCGACAACGACGCGAGATTGGGCGTCTCAGGCGCGAGGCGCGCGCGCAGGCAAGAGAGATGCAGGCCAAGCGTCCGGCCGATCCCGTCCGGCCTCCAGCGGTCGACGCCTGAGGGCCCCTGAGCATGGAGTTCGAGTACTGGTGGTTGCTCGGGTTCCCGCTGTTCTTCGGCCTCGGCTGGCTTGCCGCCCGGATCGACATCAAGCATCTGGTGTCGGAGTCGAGAGCTTTGCCGCGCTCCTATTTCAAGGGCCTCAACTTTCTCCTTAACGAGCAGCCGGACAAGGCGATCGAGGCGTTCATAGAGGTGGTTCGCGTCGATCGCGAGACGATCGAGCTGCATTTCGCGCTTGGCAGCCTTTTTCGCCGCCGCGGCGAATACGACCGGGCCATCCGCATGCACCAGAATCTTCTCGAGCGAGCCGACCTCGCCGACGAGCAGAGAGTGAACGCGCTGTTCGAGCTCGGTCAGGACTATCTCAAGGCGGGGATCCTGGATCGGGCGGAGGAGGCGTTCGAGCGCCTCGCCGACGGTCCGCATGCGATCGAGGCGCGACGGCACCTGCTCGAAATCTACGAGCACGAGAAAGACTGGCCGCGCGCGATCGAGATGGCCAGGCGCCTGGCCAAGGAATCCGGCGAGTCGCATGCGAGGGAAATATCGCAGTATCTGTGCGAGCTTGCTGCGACGGAGACCACGCATTCGCGGCCGGATGCGGCGCGCCGGCATCTGGAGGCCGCGCTCGAGGCGAATCGCAAGTCGGTGCGCGCGAGCCTGCAGCTGGGTGAGCTCGCTCGCGCCGCGGGAGACCTGGGCGCGGCGATCGAGCACTGGAAGCGAATCGAGATGCAGAATCCCGCCTACCTCGCGGTCGCGGCGCAGCGCCTGCTCGACGCGCACCGCGACGCGGGGCGCGCCGAAGAGGGGTTGCAGCTTCTGGCAGGGTATCTCGAGCAATACCCGTCCCTCGATCTGCTCGACACCGTGTTCCAGCTGACGCTCGAGGAGAAGGGGGCGGAGACCGCATACAAGCTGGTACGCGACGAGTTGCGGCGCAACCCGACCCTGCTCGGGCTGGACCGTCTGCTCGAGGCGCAGATCGTCGCCGCCGGAACGCCCGAGCGCCGGCGCGACCTCGAGCTGGTTCGTAACCTCGTCCACAGCCACACCCGGCGCCTCGCGCGCTACCGCTGCGAGAACTGCGGCTTCAAGGCACGGCAGTTTCACTGGCATTGTCCCGCCTGCGGCGGATGGGAGACCTATCCTCCGAGGCGCTCAGAGGAGTTTGAACTGGCACCATGAACATCACGATCATCGGCACCGGCTACGTCGGGCTGGTCAGCGGCGCCTGCCTCGCGGACATGGGCAACCATGTCTGCTGCCTCGACCTCGACGCGCGCAAGATCGACACGCTTAACGCGGGCGGCATCCCGATCTTCGAGCCGGGGCTCGCGCCGATCGTGGCGCGCAACCGCGAGGCCGGACGCCTCAGCTTCACGACCGACGTCGCCGCGGCGGTGGCGCACGGCGAGCTTCAGATGATCGCGGTCGGCACCCCGCCGAACGAGAACGGCGCCGCCGACCTGCAGCACGTGGTCGCCGCGGCGCGCTCGGTGGGCCGCCACATGGACGGCTACCGCGTCATCGTGGACAAGTCGACCGTGCCGGTCGGAACCGCCGATCAGGTCCGGGCGGCGGTCGCGGAGGAGCTCGCGAAGCGCGGCAAGACGGTTGAGTTCTCGGTCGTGTCGAACCCGGAGTTCCTGAAGGAAGGCGCCGCGGTCGAGGATTTCATGCGCCCGGACCGCATCATCGTCGGCTCAGAGGACGAGCGCGCGACCTCGATCCTGCGCAGGCTGTACGCCCCGTTCCAGCGCAATCACGAGCGCCTGCTGGTCATGAGCGTGCGCTCGGCCGAGCTGACCAAGTATGCGGCGAACGCGATGCTCGCGACGCGCATTTCCTTCATGAACGACTTGGCCAATCTGGCCGAGGCGCTCGGCGCCGACATCGAGGAAGTGCGCCGGGGCATCGGCTCGGATCCACGTATCGGCTTCGGCTTTCTCTACCCCGGAGCGGGCTTCGGCGGGTCGTGCTTTCCGAAGGACGTCAAGGCATTGCAGCGCACGGCGAACGAGGCGGGCCGGCCGCTGCGGCTGCTCGCCGCGGTCGAGCAGGTGAACGAGGCGCAAAAGCACGTGCTGGGGAGCAAGATCGTGGCGCGCTTCGGCGCGGCGCTCGCGGGCCGCCGCATCGCGCTCTGGGGCCTGGCCTTCAAGCCCAATACCGACGACATGCGGGAAGCCCCGAGCCTGGCGTTGATCGACGATTTGCTGGCAGCTGGCGCTTCGGTGCGTGCCTACGATCCGGCGGCGGGCGAGAACGCGGCCGGCCTGTTCGCCGGCAACGATCGGGTCGAGATCGCCGAGTCGGCGGAGGCTGCGCTGGAGGGCGCGGAGGCGCTCGCGATCGTCACCGAATGGCAGGAATTCCGCAGCCCCGACTTCGATGCGATCAAGAGCTCGCTCAAGACGCCGGCGATCTTCGATGGACGCAACCTGTACGACCCCGCGGCCATGCGCGCGATGGGAATCGAGTATTTCGCCGTGGGGCGACGCACATGAAGCGACCGGACACGACCGCGGCACGGGTGCTGGTGGTGGGCGACGTGATGCTCGACCGCTATTGGATCGGAGACGTGTCCCGCATCTCGCCGGAAGCTCCCGTCCCGGTCGTCCGGGTGAGCGGCGAGGAGCGGCGACTCGGGGGGGCCGCCAACGTGGCGTGGAACTGCGCTGCACTCGGTGCCCGGACGCGCCTGCTTTCTGTGGTCGGCGCGGACGAGGAAGGCGCGGTGCTGGAGAGCCTCCTCAGCAAGGAGGGCATCGAGCCGCGGCTGCATCGCGACCGCTCCATCCAGACGACCCAGAAGCTGCGCGTGATCGCACGGCAACAGCGCCAGCAGCTGCTGCGCGTCGATTTCGAGGTCTCGCCTTCGCGCGAAGTGCTCGCCTCCAAGCTGGCCGAGTTCAAGACCTCGCTCAAGGGATGCGACGTGGTCATCCTTTCGGACTACGGCAAGGGCGGGTTGACTCACGTCGCGAAGATGATTGCGATGGCGCGGAGGGCGGGCAAGCGGGTGCTGGTGGATCCCAAGGGGGACGACTACTCGCGCTACGCAGGGGCCACGATCGTGACGCCGAACCAGAAGGAGCTGCGCGAGGTCGTCGGCACGTGGAAGGACGAGCGCGACCTCGAACGGCGCGCGCAGGCGCTGCGCAAACGCCTCAGGCTCCAGGCCCTGCTGCTGACGCGCGGCGAAACCGGAATGACCTTGTTCCAGGACGGCACGCGGATGAATTTCAAGACGCGCGCGCGTGAGGTGTACGATGTGAGCGGTGCCGGCGACACGGTCATCGCCGCGCTCGGCGTCATGCTCGCCGCCGGCGCGTCGCTGACCGATGCGGTGCGGACCGCCAATCGGGCGGCCGGAATCGTGGTCGGAAAATTCGGCACCGCAGTCGCGACCCGCAAAGAACTGTTCGGATAGGAAAGAAATGCTCTATGTCGTCACGGGGGCCGCGGGGTTCATCGGCTCCAAGCTGATCGAGGCGCTCAACCGCGCCGGCATCAGCGAAATCATCGCGGTGGACAACCTCGAAAACGCGGCCAAGATCAAGAACCTCGCCGGGTGCGAGATCGAGGACTACATGGACAAGCGCGAATTCCTCGAGCGCCTGGTCGCGAACCAGTTCGACGAGGAGATCGAAGCCGTCCTGCACCAGGGAGCGTGCTCGGACACCATGGAGACCAATGGCCGCTACGTCATGGAGAACAACTACCGCTACTCGAGGATCCTGCTCGATTGGTGCCAGGACGAGGCGGTACCCATGCTTTATGCGTCGTCGGCGTCGGTGTACGGTTCGGGGCGGGAGTTCCGCGAAGAGCGCGTCTGCGAGCGGCCGCTCAACGCCTACGCCTACTCCAAGTTCCTGTTCGACCAGCACGTGCGACGCCGCCTGCCGGCGCGCAGCGCACAGATCGCTGGGTTCCGCTATTTCAACGTCTACGGCCCGAACGAGGCGCACAAGGGGCGCATGGCGTCGGTCGCCTTCCACGCCTTCAACCAGTTCATGAGCGAAGGCAAGGTCAAGCTCTTCACCGGATCGGACGGTTACGCCGACGGCGAGCAGCGGCGCGATTTCATCCACGTCGACGACGTGGTGAACGTCAACCTGTACTTCCTCGAGCGCCGCGGGCTCTCCGGAATCTTCAATTGCGGCACCGGGCGGGCGCAGAGCTTCAACGACGTCGCGCGCGCAGTGGTGAACGGCGTGCGCACCGGACGCGGTGAAAGCGAGCTTTCGCTCGGCGACATGGTCGCCGAAGGCCTGATCGAGTACATCCCGTTTCCGCCGCAGCTGCTCGGCAAGTACCAGAGTTTCACCGAAGCGGACCTCGCGCTGTTGCGCGAGGCCGGCTACGACGCGGATTTCATGCCGGTCGAGCAGGGCGTGGGGTCCTACGTCGCGCAGCGTCTGGGCGAGCAGCGCTGAGGTCGGCGATGCAGCGCACGATCGAGGACTTCATCGGCAACACCCCGCTGGTGCGGCTGCAGCGCATCCCGGGTGAGGACGTGGCGCGCAACGGCAACGTCGTTCTCGCCAAGCTCGAGGGCAACAATCCCGCGGGATCGGTCAAGGACCGGCCCGCGATCTCGATGATCCGGCGCGCCGAGGCGCGCGGCGAGATCAAGCCCGGTGACACGCTGATCGAGCCGACCAGCGGCAACACCGGAATCGGCCTCGCCATGGCGGCCGCGATCCGCGGCTATCGGATGGTGCTGATCATGCCGGAGAACCAGACCGCCGAGCGCAAGCGAACCATGCGCGCCTACGGCGCCGAGCTGATCCTGACGCCCAAGAGCGGCGGCATGGAGGGAGCGCGGGACCTGGCCGACAAGATGGTGCGCGAGGGCAAGGGCCGGATGCTCGACCAGTTCGCCAACCCGGACAACCCCTTGTCGCACTACGAGACCACCGGGCCGGAGATCTGGCGCGACACGCAGGGCAAGATCACGCATTTCGTCTCGAGCATGGGCACCACCGGAACGATCATGGGCTGCTCGCGCTTCTTCAAGGAAAAGAACCCGAAGATTGAGATCATCGGCTGCCAGCCGGAGGAGGGCGCGCAGATTCCCGGCATCCGCAAGTGGCCCGAGGCCTACCTGCCGAAGATCTACGACAAGCTCAGGGTGGACCGCCTGGAGTCCGTCGTGCAGGGCGACGCGGAAGAGATGGCGCGCCGCATGGCGCGCGAGGAAGGCATCTTCGCGGGCATCTCGTCCGGCGGGGCGCTGCACGTCGCGCTGCGCATCGCCCGCCAGCTCAAGAACGCGACCATCGTCTGCGTTGTCTGCGACCGCGGCGACCGCTATCTTTCGACGGGCGTGTTTCCGGACTGACGTGACGCCGGTCCTCGCCTTCGACATCGAGACGGTGCCCGACGTCGCCGGCATCAGGCGCCTCTACGAGCTGCCGGACAGCCTGCCGGACGAAGAAGTCGCCGAAATCGCGTTCCAGAAGCGGCGCACCCAGACGGGGAGCGATTTCCTGCCGCCCCAGCTGCAGCGGGTGCTGGTCATCTCTTGCGTGCTGCGCGACGCCGATCAGGTCAGGGTATGGTCGATCGGCGAGCCGGGCGAGGACGAGCGCGCGGCGATCCAGCGTTTCTGGGACGGCGTCGAGCGCTACGTGCCCCAGCTCGTGTCGTGGAACGGCGGCGGCTTCGACCTTCCGGTGCTGAATTACCGCGGTCTGGTGAACGGCGTCAGCGCGCCGCGCTTCTGGGACCAGGGCGAGGACAACCGCGACTTCAAGTGGAACAACTATGTCAGCCGCTACCACTCGCGCCATCTCGATCTGATGGACGTGCTGGCCATGTATCAGCCGCGCAACAACGCGCCGCTCGACGACGTCGCCCAGCTTGCCGGCCTGCCGGGCAAGATCGGAATGGCGGGAGGCGCGGTGTGGGAGCAGTACCGCGGCGGTGGAATCGAGCGCATCCGCAACTACTGCGAAGCCGACAGCGCCAATACCTATCTGTTGTACCTGCGCTTTCAGCTGCTGCGCGGCGTTTTCGACGCGGCCAATTACAGGCGCGAGTGCGCGCTGCTGCGGGCCGCGCTCGAGAAGCTGAAGGAGCCGCACTGGCGCGAGTTTCTCGAGCGCTGGACCGATCCGCTCGCCCGGTGAGGCTCGAGATCCAGTCGCTCGACGCGGAAGGCCGCGGCGTGGCGCGCAATGCCGAGGGCAAGGTGGTGTTTGTCGAGGGCGCGCTGCCCGGCGAGCGGGTCGAGGTGCAGGTGCTGCGGCGCAAGCCGAAATTCGATCTCGCCAAGGCGGTTTCCATCCTGCGCGAATCGAGCGCGCGCCGGACCCCGCGCTGCCGCTATTTCGGCGTCTGCGGCGGCTGCGCCACCCAGCACATCGACGCCCGCACCCAGCTCGCGGCCAAGCAACGCTGGCTCGAGGACAGCCTGGCCCGCATCGGCAAGGT
>Ga0316579_10000264_pt1 | contig 16033 bp, 13 predicted proteins | sample J5NA_2_FD_203074 | JGI IMG/M metagenome (GOLD analysis project Ga0316579, IMG submission 203074) | Rhizosphere microbial communities from salt marsh grasses in Alabama, United States - J5-7_160517rDrA | ecosystem: Host-associated > Plants > Roots > Rhizosphere | place: USA: Alabama | collected... | reverse complement strand
GCTCGGGGCTTCCCCCACGGCCCCCCGAGCCCCTCCTGGGATGGGCCGTTCTCACGGCCCTCCTGGCGACGGGGTTCCCGCTCGTGCACTGGCTCGCCGGGGCGGCGCCCTCCGTGCTGGACGAGGTGTCCCCGGAGGAGAACGCAGCGGTCCTCGGCGTGGTCTCCTGGGCCCTTCTCTGCGGCGGGTGGGCCGTGCAGCTGCGCCGGTGGCGTCACAGAGTGGGACTGTTCGGTCCTCCGCGCCCCGCACGGTTCGGAACGGCACGAGGGTCGCGGCCGGAGGCACCGTCCCGGGACCGGGACGGCTGAGGAACCGCAGGAAGCCTCCACGGCTGAACGATTCGAATTTCACCACCGGGCACGACGGCCACCACCGGGCAGAGGTCCCACCGGAGGGGCCGGAGGCTTCACCGGAGGGGCCCGGTCCGGTCTCCGCCCATCGCCGCTCGCCTCGGTCCTCGCCACTCACCTCAGCGAACCGTGTCCTTCCCCGTTCCCCGGCCCTTCGCACGAGGGAACGCGACGGACGGTCTTCCCTCTCGGTCCCTCGTCCCCCCACGGGGAGGCGTCGCCGTGAACGGGCACGGGCCGGCCGTCGGCATCACCATGGACGGCGGCAGGGTGTGGCGCCCCGGAGCGGCCGTGACCGTTCTGCCCGCCCTCGCGGGGCCCACCGGCTGGTCGACCCGGGCCTGCACCGTGACCGGAACGGGAGTGCCCGGCGGGACCGGCGTCGACGCGAACGGTGACGCGTCCCCCACCCTCTGGTTCCGCCGCTGAGCCGGCCCAACGGTTCCGCCGCCCCTGGGCGCCTTCCCGTCCGGCACGCCCGCCGATCCGTGCCGGGCGGGGGCCCGGGGGGCGGCTGTGGCAGGATCGGTTCGTGCGATTCACGGCAGATCTGCACATCCATTCGAAGTACTCCCGGGCCTGCAGCAGGGACTGCGACCTGGAGCACCTCTCCTGGTGGGCCCGGCGCAAGGGGATCGCCCTCGTCGGGACCGGTGACTTCACCCACCCGGCGTGGTCGGAGCACCTGCGCGAGAACCTCGTTGAGGCCGAGCCCGGCCTGTACCGGCTCCGCGACGAGGTGGAGGCCGGGGTCCTGCGACGGCTCCCGCCGACGCTGGCCGCGCGCCCCGTGCGGTTCCTGCTCACCGTCGAGATCTCCACGATCTACAAGCGGGACGACCGGACCCGCAAGGTCCACCACGTGGTGCACGTGCCGAGCCTCGCCGTCGCGCAGGAACTCACCCTCGGGCTCGGACGGATCGGGAACCTGGGGGCCGACGGCCGTCCCATCCTCGGCCTGGACTCGCGGGACCTGCTGGAGATCGTCCTGGAGTCGGGGGAGGGCGCCTTCCTGGTCCCCGCGCACATCTGGACCCCGTGGTTCGCCGCTCTCGGATCGAAGTCCGGGTTCGATTCGATCGCCGACTGCTACGCGGACCTCGCCGACCATGTCTTCGCCGTCGAGACGGGCCTGTCCAGCGACCCCGAGATGAACTGGAGGGTCTCGTCCCTGGACGCCTACCGGTTGGTCAGCAACTCCGACGCGCATTCCCCGCCGATGCTCGGTCGGGAGGCCACGGTGTTCGACACGGATCTGGACTACGGCGCGATCCTGCACGCGCTGCGGACCGGGAACGGCCTGGAGGAGACGATCGAGTTCTTCCCCGAGGAGGGCAAGTACCACGCGGACGGGCACAGGGCCTGCGAGATCAACTGGGATCCGGAGCAGACCAGGGCCAACGGCGGTGTCTGCACGGTCTGCGGAAAACCCGTCACCGTCGGCGTGCTCAACCGGATCGAACAGCTCGCGGACAGGCCCTCGGGCTTCCGGCCCGGGACCGCGGCGGGGTTCCGCTCCCTCATCCCGCTGCCGGAGGTGGTCGGCGAGATCGTGGGCACGGGGCCGCGGAGCAAGCGCGTCCTGGCCCGGGTCGACGAGATCACCGCGGCGCTCGGACCGGAGATGGAGATCCTCTCCCGGGTCCCGACCGACCTGATCGCGTCGTGCCCGACGCCGATCGCGAGCCGGTTGGCCGAGGCCGTGGACCGTCTGCGCCGCGGCCAGGTGATCCGGCAGGCGGGGTACGACGGCGAGTACGGCGTCATCCGCCTGTTCGAGACCGGTGAGCTGTCCCGGCTGGCGACCGCGGCAGCACCGACCCTGTTCGACGACGTCCCCGGGAGCCGGGTACCGGTGCCTTCCCGGGCCGGGGGCACGGCGGCCCGGCGGGCACGGGCCTGTGACGCCCCCGGCTCCGCTCCTCGCGCCGGGGCCGGGACCGGGGCGTCCACCGGCGTCCGGACCGGGACCTCCACGGGGGAGGGTCCCCGGGAGGGGGAGGACCGGTATCCGGGACGGACGGATCGGGACGGACCGGACCCGGGCAGGGACCGGGGCGAGGAACGGCGCCGGACCGGAGGGCCCGGGGACGGGCCCCTGACGGGCCTGGACCCCGATCAACGGGCGGCCGCAGAGTTCGCCGGGGGACCGCTGCTGATCGTCGCCGGACCGGGGACGGGCAAGACCCGGACCCTGACGCACCGGACGGCCCACCAGATCACGGCCTGCGACGTCCCGCCGGAACAGTGCCTTGCCATCACCTTCACCCGTCGGGCAGCGGGAGAGCTGGCCGAACGGCTCTCGGGCCTGCTCGGCGAGCGGGCCGATGGCCTGACGGTCGCGACCTTCCACTCCCTGGGGCTGCGGATCCTGCGCGAGCAGCACGAACGGGCCGGGCTGAGCCCGAACTTCTCGATCGTGGACCCGATACGGCAGTTCGAGCTGGCGACCGCTGCCACCGGCTCGTCCACCGGTGCCCGTCGCCTGCTGGCGGAGCGTTCCCGCGGGCCGGCACCGTCCGCGGACGCGCACGGCACGGTCACCGGTACCGACCCCGGTACAGGCCCCGACGCCGGGACCGGTGCCCCGCGGGCGCCGGACGACGGCACCGACGGGGCAGCGACCGAGCGATACCTCAAGGAGCTGCGCGAGCGCGATCTGGTGGACCTGGACGACCTCGTCCGGCTGCCCGTCGCCCTCCTGCAGGCGGACCCCGACCTGGTCGACGGGTACCGGCAGCGCTACCGGTGGATCTCGGTCGACGAGTACCAGGACGTCGACGAGCACCAGTACGCCCTGCTGCGCCTCCTGGCGCCACCGGACGGGAACCTGACCGCGATCGGCGACCCGGACCAGGCGATCTACAGCTTCCGCGGGGCGGACGTCGGTTTCTTCCTGCGTTTCGGTCAGGACTTCCCCTCGGCCCGCACCGTGCACCTCACCCGGAACTACCGCACCAGTGCCCCGATCCTCCGCGGTGCCCTGCGGGTGATCGCCCCCGGCACCCTCGTTCCCGGCCGCAGGCTCGAACCGTTCGCAGGCACTCCCCCGGTCCGGGTGGGCCTGCACACGGCGGCCGACGCGCGGGCGGAGGCCTCGTTCGTGGCCCGTTCGATCGAGCAGGTGCTGGGCGGTGCGTCCTTCCACTCCCTGGACAGCGGAAGGGTCGCGACGGACGGGACGGACGGGCTGGGGTTCGACGACATCGCCGTTCTGTACCGGACCGACCGCCAGGCGGCTGCCCTCATGGACGCGCTGACGACGGCGGGGCTGCCGTTCCAGAAACGCGGCCACGACCGGCTCCTGGACCGTCCAGCGGTCGGAGCGGTCCTCGACGAGTTGCAGTACGCCGTCGCGGGAGAGCGCGATCAGGACGTGCTGCACCGTGTCCGCCGCGCGGCGGACACGGTACGCACGCGTCTGGAGGACGCGGTACGCACGCGCCGGGAGCCCGCCGCGGGAACCGGTGGGTCGGACGCCTCGCGGACGGCGGGCCCCGGCGAGGGCGGGGACCGGGACGACGGGGGGATGACCGCTGCCGCCGTCCACACGGCAGTCGACCTCCTGGCTCCCCTTGCCCGGTCCTGCGGGAAGGACCTGGAGCGTTTCCGTACGGAACTGTCGCTGGGGGTCGAGGTCGACACCTGGGACCCGCGGGCCGAACGGATCTCGCTGCTGACCCTGCACGCCTCCAAGGGCCTGGAGTTCGACGTCGTGTACGTGGTGGGTTGCGAGGACGGGCTGCTGCCCCTGCGCCTGCCGGGTCGCCGGCCCGAGGCCCGGGAGGTGGACGAGGAACGGCGGCTGCTGTTCGTGGGGATGACGCGCGCGCGTCGCCACCTCGTTCTCACCCATGCGGTGGAGCGGTCGGTGCACGGGACCGTGGGACGGCCGTCCCCCTCCCCGTTCCTGGGCTCCCTCGACCCGGACACCTGCGAACGGATCGGGTCCGCCGTGCCCCGCCGCAAGCCGCGGCAGTCCCAGCTGCGGCTGATCTGAGCACCCGGTCCGAACACCCGGTCCGGCGAACCGTGTCGCCGTCCCACGGGCGGTGCCCGGGGGACAGCCCGCGTCCGCTCCCCGGCGGGGCCGGGCGGTCCCCCCAACGGAGGTGGATCTGTCCGCCCCCAACGGGAGGTACCGGACAGAGATCGACTCCCGCACCCCCCGAGTAGTTACGATCGATGACGCAAAGTGTTCGGTTGGAGGTGTCGCGCTCGCGGGAGTGCGCGGTCCGGCATCCGACGCCCCGGCGGGAGGTCATGTCCGATGGTGAACAGTGCCGGCCTGCGACGCAGCCTGACCGGGGACACCGCGGCCTCCCCGTCCGGAACGGTCCGGAACTCCCCGGACGTTCCGACGGGCCCGATCGACGTCCTGCCGGTCCGGCGGCGATCGGTCTGGGGGCTGACCGGCCGCGAGACGCCGGCGCGGGGCAGGCACCAGGCCCGGGACGACGTGCACGACCCCCTGCTGGATCTCCCCCCGTTCCCCAGGGTCCCCGCCCAGAGGCTGCCGGTGCGGGAGGGTGGTTTCCGGGGGATCGAGGTCGAGGACCTGTCTCCCGGGGGGAGCGGGTTGCTGGAGCCGTCGGCGGGGACGGCCTTCCAGGAACCGCCGAGGATGTCGCAGATCCGTGGGCTGCCGCCCCAGGGCGCGCCGTTCCCCGGACCCCGGGCGCAGGTCCCGCCGGCTGCGGTCCCAGAGCCGGAACCGGCGCTCCCGCGACGGCCCGCCGGGTCAGCGCCGGAGGTTCCCGCCCCGCGGGGCCCGGCCGGGAACGCGGCGGGGAGCGCGGACCCGTGGCAACGGGTTCCCGCGACGGCCACGGGCGAGATGCCCGGGCCGCCGGCCGCCGCCGTGTCGGCGGTCCGGGACCTCAGGGCGCCGGTGCGGATCGGGCAGGCGCCGTTCGGGGATCCGGCCGGCACGTCCCCGGTCCGGGATCTGCGCGCGCCCCTGACCGGAAGCCGTCGACGGGAGCCGCCGACGGCCGGGGCGGCGGGCAGGCTTCCGTCGAACGAGGTCCTGCCCAGCAGGGTCCCGCCGCGGTGGGGTCTGAGGGATCGGGCGCTGGACCTGGCCGACCGGGCCCGCAACGCCTTCGGGATGGGGCGGGACGAGGAGGACGAGTACTACCTCGGCTGACCCCGCGGTCGGGACCGGACCGTTCGCCCTCGATGTCGGCCAGGGTCCCCTCGACGTCGTTACTGATGATCGCGTCGATTCCCCGGTCGAGGAGGCTCCTGCGGCGCCGGGGGTCGTCCACGGTCCATGCGCACACCCCGATCCCGCGGCCGTGCCAGTGGCGGATCGTCCCGGCGTCGACCCACCGGTGCCACGGGTTGAAGAGGGCCGGGCGCAGGCGGCGCACCAGGCGTCCGGGGGGATCGAACGGCCTGCGCCAGGACAGCACGAGCGTCGCGTCCTCGTCCGCGCGGCGGATCCAGCCCAGGGGTCCGGGCAGCCCGCAGTACCAGACCAGCCCGGCCGCCCCGTGCTCGGTGACGGTGCGGTGCGCCGCGACGGCCGAGGCGACGTCCCGCAGGTCGAGCACGAGGGGGATGCCGCGCGGGGCCGTCAGCGCGAGCACCTCGGCGAGGGTGGGCACCAGGGGCGCGCGCTGCCCCAGCTGGATCAGGGTCAGCCCGGACACGTCACCGCTGCACCCCCACAGACGGCGCAGGTCCCGGTCGTGATGCAGTACCGCCGTCCCGTCCGCGGTGCACCGCACGTCCACCTCGACGGCGTGGGCCCCCGACCTCACCGCCCGCACGACGGCTTCACGGGTGTTCTCGACGCAGGCCGCTGCCCCTCCCCGGTGCGCGACGGCCCAGATCCGCGGCGTCGTTCTGCTCATCAGCCCCTGGCCCGGGAACACGCCGACAGGGTATGGACGGTCCGGCGACCTGCCGGCGTCGTGCGGACGAAGAGTCCCGGTACGTCACGAGGATTTCCGGTGACGCGTCCGGTCCGGTCCGCCTCGGAGGGCCGGCGGCGGGCCGCCCCGGGGGGATCCGCCGCGGATCCACGGGACCGTTCGTCGCGCGTTCACCCGTCGCGGACCCGCCGGTCAACACGCGTACCCTCGGGAACAGCACCCTCTGGCCCATGCGACTGGCGATCGTCACGGAGTCCTTCCTCCCCCAGGTCAACGGGGTCACCAACTCGGTACTGAGGGTCTGCGAGCACGTGAGGGAGCGGGGGAACGAGGTCCTGGTCGTCGCGCCGGGCGCCGGCCCGACCCGCTGGGAGGGCATCGACGTCGTGCGGGTGCCGTCCTCGCCGGTCCCCGGGTACGCCTCGCACCGGATGGCCTGGCCCTGGCCGCCTCTGGCCTCGACGCTGCGGGCGTTCGGACCGGACCTGGTCCATCTGGCCTCCCCGACCCTCCTGGGTGCCCAGGCCGCGTCCGTCGCCGAACGGTCCGGGCTGCCGAGCATCGCCGTCTACCAGACCGACCTGCCCGCCTACGCCGGCCGGTACCACGTTCCCGCGGCGGCCGGGCCGCTGTGGAGGTGGTTGCGCCACGTCCATTCCAGGGCGGACCTGACCCTCGCCCCCAGCACCCATGCCGTCACTGAACTCGAACGGCACGGGATCCCGCGGGTGCGGTTGTGGCCGCGGGGGGTGGACCTCGAACGGTTCCACCCGCTGCGCCGTGATCCGGTGCTGCGTTCGCAACTGCGCCGGTCCGACGAGCTCCTCGTGGGGTACGTGGGGCGTCTGGCCGCGGAGAAGCAGGTCGATCTCCTGGCCCGGATCGCGGACCTGCCCGGGATCCGGCTGGTCGTCGTCGGGGACGGTCCCCGGCGGGCCGCCCTGGAACGCCGCCTCCCCCTGGCCCGTTTCCCGGGTCTGGTCACGGGCACCCGCCTGGCGGCGCTCTTCGCATCGCTTGACGTCTTCGTGCACACCGGCCCGCACGAGACCTTCTGCCAGGCCGTGCAGGAGGCGCTGGCCAGCGGGCTGCCCGTGGTCGCCCCGGCGGCCGGGGGCATCCTCGACCTCGTGCGGGACGGCGACAACGGGCTGCTCTTCGAGGCCGGGTCGGCCCCGCAGCTGCGCGCCGCGGTGACCCGGCTGGCCGGTTCCCCCTCGCTGCGGGCCCGCCTGGCCCGGGAGGCGAGGAGGTCGGTGTCCGGTCGCGGCCGGCAGGCGATCGGCGACGCCTACATGGAGTACTGCCGGCAGGTGACGTCCGTCGGCGGTGCGGGGGTCCCGGACCGCCGGAACGGGTCAGGGCGCGTTCACCGTCTCCTGCCCGGCCGGCGTTGGGACGTGGCTTGAGACCGGATCAGCTCGGCGCGCAGCCGGCCGAGCGACGACAGGGTCCGCTCCCACGGGAACTGCTCCGCCCGGCGGCGTGCCGCCACCCGCGCGCGGCAGTGCGCCTGCGGATCGGTGAGCCAGTGCCGCACGGCCCGGACGGCGCTGATCGTTCCGGTGGCCGCGACCCCGGCGTGGGGCGCGATCAGTTCCCGGGAGGCGCCGGTCCCGCTCACGAGCACGGGGGTCCCGCAGGCCATGGCCTCCAGCGCCCCCAGCCCGAAGGTCTCCCGCGGCCCGGGGGCCAGCGCGACGTCGGACAGGGCCAGCGACTGCGCGACGGCGGACCGGTCGGCCAGGTGTCCCAGGAAGGTGACGGGCAGGCCGTTGCGGCGGGCCCGCTCGCGCAGGCTCCCCCCGAGGGGGCCGTTGCCGATCATGAGGAGCTCGACCTCGAGCCCGGTGGCCAGGAGCCCCTCGAGGACGTCGAGGGCGACGTCGGGGGCCTTCTCCTGCTGCAGCCGCCCCACGAAGACCAGGCGGGCCGGCCGGCGCGGATCCCGCGGGAGCGGCCAGGAACGTGGTGCGAAACGTTCCAGGTCCACCCCGAGGGGGATCCGGTGGATCGTGCCCCGCTCGGCCCCGGCGAAGGGCAGCGCGGCGAAGTCGGAGTGGCACACGACGGCGTCGAAATGTCCGGCAAGGTGGCGGGCCCACCGGCGCCCCACGACCTCGGTCGGTCCCGGCGGCATGCCCCGGACCTCGCCGACCACCAGGTCCAGTCGCTCGTGGGAGAACAGCACGCTGGGGACTCGGGCCCGGCGCGCCCACCGGGCGGCCCAGACGAGCGTCGTCTGGTCGTGCACCTCCAGCAGGTCCGGGGCGAAGGCCCTCAGCTCGTGGACGACCGGGCGCCGGCGCAGCAGGACGTGGTAGTCGTGGCCGTCCCCCGGCAGGCGCGGACCGGCAACGCTGCACGTGCGGCAGGCCCCGTCGGACCGGCACAGGGTCGCGGGACCGGGGATCACCAGCAGGCGGGCCCCGGTCCCCCACCGCCGTGCCCCGATCTCCTCGACGACGACCCTCAGCCCCCCGGAGGTCGGGCTGAGGAAGTTCGCCAGCTGAGCCAGTTTCAACCCGCTGTCCGCTCCCGGGAAGCCCCTGGGGCTGTCCCCGTCGCCGACGGGCAGGAGCAGCGGCCGTCCCCGGCCGATCAGGGGCGCGAGGGCCGAGCCCGGTCCGCGGGTGAGGGGCGGTCCGGCGGGAAGGGGGAAGGGACTGGTCATGGGGGATCTCCCGGTCCCGTCTCCGGGGTGAGGGCCGCGTACGTCGTCGCGACCGCGCCGGCGCGCAGGCAGCCGCGGACCGCGGCGAGCGCGGAACGGGTCGCCCTCGGTCTTCCCAGGTCCGCGGGGTGCAGGCCGATCCGGACGGACAGTCCCCAACGGACGAGGAGCGGCGCGGACCTGAGCAGGGCAGCCCCGACGCCCTCGGCGACCCGCGAGGCGACCGGAGGGGCCGCACCCCTCCGGTCAGCGTCCGGGGACGTGGCCGGGCGGTTGCACAGGGCCGGGGCGGGACGCCGGCGTCCCGTGCGCAGGTCCACCAGGCCCGCGTGGTCGGTGACGTAGTGCAGGCCCGCCTGCCGGAGCCCGGCGCGGGCCTCGCGGGAGGACAGCCACCCGGGCGGCGTGCTCCCCGTGACCCGGAACCCGTACCGGTCGAGGACGTCCAGCCCGGCGGCGGTGCGGGCCGCCGCCGTGGTGCGGTCCAGCGCCCACAGCTCCGCCGCGCCGCGGGCCACGATCCGGCCGATCACCCGTCGCGGCACGGGACCGGGAACGTCCGCGCGGTGGCACCATCCGTGCAGGGACACCTCGTCGCCCCCTTCCTGGCGGGACAGGAGCCAGGGCACCAGGTCCCGGCCGTCGTCCCCCGGCTCGCCGAAGCGGGGGGAGCGCCAGGGACCGGGGACGACCAGCCAGGTGATCGGAACGGGCCCGGGCAGGACGGACAGCAGGCCGGCCCACCGCCGGACAGCCGTTGCCGTGGCAGGGGCGACGTCATGCACGGACACCACGAGGAAGGGAGCTGAGGTGCGCGGTGCCTGCCTGCGGCGGTCCGGCGCCGCGTGGGACGTCATGTCGTGATCCCCCACGGCTGTCGGGCGGTGGTGGTCCCACCGTACGGGGACGACGGGTGCCGGTGTCCGTCCGCGATGTGACGGTTCGCCGAACACCAGGCGAAGGTTGGCCCCGGGCCGGGAGGGGCGGCGGTCAGCCGGCGGGGGTCCCGGGGAAACGGTCCGGTCCCGCCAGGCGCAGCTGCCGGGCGAGCACGCAGGGCGCGCGGGCCAGGGACGGGCCGTACCAGGTCAGGTGGCGGCCGGAGACGAGGGCGCAGGGGTGGTCCGGCCAGGCATCGGGGCCGTCGACGGCGGTGAAGGGATAGGGGTCGTCGGGCAGGACCACGAGGTCGGGATCCAGGCGGTGCAGTTCGGCCAGGTCGAACCGGGGGTAGCGGTGCGGCCCCGGCGGGCACGGGTTGTCCGCTCCCAACCGGGCCAGGACGTCCGACACGAAGGTGTTCGGCCCGGCGAGGATCCACGGGTCCCGCCAGACGGGTACCAGTCCCCGCCATCGCCGCTCCGGGGGCCGCAGGGCGGACCAGGCCGCGCGCGCGGAGCGCAGCCACTCCGGCTCCCGGTCGGCCCCAAGGCGCAGCACCAGGTCCGCCAGCTCCGCCAGGGCGTCGTCGACTCCCCGGGGATGCGTGACGTGCAGCCGGAGGCCGGCCTCACGCAGGGTCCTTGCGTCGGCCCGCCGGTTCTCGTCGACGTTCATGAGGACCAGGTCCGGGGCGAGTTCCCGGACCCGGTCGATGTCGGGGTCCTTCGGTCCCCCGACGCGGGGAACGTCCAGATCCCGCGGGTGGGAGCACCAGGTGGTCGCCCCGACCAGCGCACCGGGAAGGGTCGACGCCACGGTCTCCGTCAGGGACGGCACGAGCGAGACGACTCTGATCACGACGCCGCCCGGTGCCCCGTGGGGGTCATCCGCGGCCCGCGCCCCGGCCCCGGCCCCGGCCCCGTCCGTTCCCGCGGCCGGTGGCGCCGGCCGGGCCGATGCCGTTGCCGCAGCCCCATCCGGGGCCCCTGCCACGGCCGATGCCGCGTCCCTGCCCGGCGCCGCCGGTGCCGGACGGGGTGTCGTCCGAGGGGCGGGGGCGGCACGCTCCCCGGCCCCGGCCGCTGCGGGGACCTTGTCCCCAGGGTCCTGTCCTGTCCTGTTCCGGCATGACTGGTTCCTTCCTGATTGCTTCGGATCTGTTTGCTCGTAATTGCTACGGATGTTCCGGCTCCGCGGTGCTCATGAAGTCGGGGTCGCCCTCGCGGCCGTCCCGGTGGGACGGGGGCGGGTCGAGGACGCCGTCGATCGTCTCGACGATGGACAGGAGCGCCCCGGCACGTCGCCGGAGGTGTTCCCGCCACATCCCCAGCATCTCCACCCCTTCGGGGGTGACCTGGTAGCGCCGTTGCTGCGGACCGTGCGTGCCCTCGGACCAGGAGGAGACCACGAGCCCCTCGTCCTCCAACCGGCGCAGTTGCCGGTACAGGCCACCGGGTTCCGCGGTGACCAGCGAACCCGTCATCTCCTCCACGGCGAACCGGAGGTCGTACCCGTGCCGGGGCCTGGCGACAAGGGCTGCCAGCAGGGCCGGTTCCAGGGGCGACCCCCAGCCGCCCCTGCCGCGACCGGCACCCCGGCCACCGCCACGCCCGCGGCCGCCGTGCCCGCGGCCGTGGCCGCATCCGCGGCCGCCCGGCCGCCCGTTCCCGCTTCCCGCACCGTTCTCAGCTTCCACATCTAAATGTTAAACACATCTAGAGTGATTCCGCCAGTGCAGTCGGCGGCCGGAGACGCCGGAGGGACGGCCGGCCACCTCCCGCCGGCCCGGGCGGTCCGACCGGGCCGGCGGACTATCAAGTCCTCTCCCCCTCGTACCGACGTCGTTGGTGGACACGCGGACACAGGATTGGACGTTCCCGCCCGGAGAAGGACGAACAATGATCAGCTCCTTGATGAGAGGTCGCCCCGCTGGGCTCACGGCGGCCGGTTCGTCGCTGCGGGCGATCCTGGACTGCCTGGAGGCGAACGTCTTCGTCGCGGACGTCGATCTGATCATGGTGTACGCGAACCCGAGGGCCATGCGGACCTTCGAGGGCCTCGACGCCCAGATCCGCGCGTCCTTCGGGGTGGGGGCATCGGAGCTGCTGTCAGGGTCGATCCATCGTTTCCACCGCGACCCCGCCCGGATCGAACGGGTCCTGCGCGCCCCCGGCGCCCTGCCGCGCCGGGCCAGGTTCACCTTCGGCGAGGTGACGCTGGCGACGAACATCAGCGCGGTCCAGGACGAGGCCGGGACGCTGCTGGGCTTCTGCGCCGTCTGGGAGGACGTCTCGGCCTCGCGAAGGCTCTCCGAGGAGGTCGTTGCGGTCGCCGACGAACTCACCTCCTCCAGCAGCGGTCTGAACGGCCTCGCGTCAGCCTTCGGGGGGCAGAGCGCCCAGACCGCGGAGCAGGCCAGCGCCGCCGCCGCGGCGTCGGAGGAGATGTCGGCCTCCATCCAGGAGATCTCCTCGAACACCCTCCACGCCGCCGGTGTCGCCCAGGAAGCGGTCGAGGCCGCCGCGGCAGCCACCGCGAGCATCCAGAAACTGTCGGCGAGCAGCCAGGAGATCGGTTCCGTCGTCCAGCTGATCACCTCGATCGCCGAGCAGACGAACCTCCTCGCCCTCAACGCCACCATCGAGGCGGCCCGGGCCGGGGAGGCCGGGAAGGGCTTCGCAGTGGTGGCCACGGAGGTGAAGGACCTGGCGCAGGAGACGGCCCAGGCCACGGACCGGATCACCTCGATGATCACAGCGCTGCAGCAGGACAGCACCGCGGCGGGCCAGGCCATCACGGGGATCACCGATCTCATCCGGTCCATCAGCGAGGGGCAGACCACGATCGCCGGGGCCGTGGAGGAGCAGTCGGCAACGACCAACGAGATCAGCCGGACCCTTGGCGGCATCGCCGAGACGACCCGGACCACCACCGAGGACGTCGAGACGCTCACCAACGGCGCGGTGGCCGTGTCGGACAAGGCCCACCGGCTGAGGGAGCTGGTCAACGAGGTCAACGAATCCTGAGGACGGTGCGGGCGGTCCCCGCCCGCGAGGCGACGCCGGCCGTTGCCCGTGAGGTGACGCAGACTGTCGTCGTGGACGACAACCGCGACATAGAACGTTCCGAACTCTCCTACGACGGCTACGTCCGGAACCGGTGGACCGGCAAGGCCGATGCCTTCGAGCGTTCCTCGGCCTCCCTGTGCGGGTACTGCACGCCCCGGCTGGTCGAGGCCGTCGGGGTACGGACAGGGACGCGGGTGCTGGACATCGGGTGCGGTACCGGAACGGCCACCGTTCTCGCCGTCGGGCGCGGGGCCGTGGTCACCGCGGTCGATGCCGAGCCCAGCATGCTGGAACGCACGGCGGCCATGGCACCCGACGCGGTCGTGAAGCACGGGGTCCTGCCCGGGCTGCCGTTCGAGGACGGCACCTTCGACGCGGTCCTGGGCAGTTTCGTCCTCAACCAGGTCGGGGATCCGGCGGCGGCCATCGACGAGCTGTACCGGGTCCTCGTCCCGGGAGGGCGCATCGGCGTCACGCTGTGGCCGGACACGCCCACAGCACTGCACGACCTGTGGGAACGGGTCCTGCAGGCCTCCGGCGCCGTGGATCCGGCGGACCGGCCCGCCCCCCCGCCGGCCCTGCCGGCGCTGCAGACAGGTCCCGGACTGGTCGCCGGTCTGAGCGCGGCCGGATTCGAACAGGCCCGGTACGAGGTCGTCGAATGGACCCATCGCATCGCGGCCGAACAGCTGTGGAGCGGTCCCGCCAACGGGGTCACGATGGTCGGGGCCGTCCTCGCCCGGCAGACCCCCGACGTCCGCCGGGCCGCGAGGGAGGCCTTCGACCGGATCTCCCCGGAGTACCTGGGGGACGACGGACTGCTCGCCCTGCCGGTCACCGCGCTGATCGCGACGGGAACCCGTCCGGGGCTCCCGGTCCCCGCGGAGGAAGGGCCGGCCGTCACCCTCCGGCCATGACCGGGTGCTCCGCGCGTCCGTGGCCTTGGGACAGCCTGAACAGAGCCATAAAGACATTGTCCTCCGTCGCCGGTTCGGGTGCCATCGGAACGGGTGCGGGCCGGTCCTGCCCGACAGGACAGGCCCGCACCGCCGTTCCCGGCGATCGAGGAGATCAGCATGCGCAGAACGTTCCAGGCGCTCGCGTTCGGTACGACGGCGGCGATCGCCGTCACGGTGGCCGCGGTCGCGATGCGTCCGGCGACGGCAGACACGGCCTCGCTGAGGAACCCCGGTTTCGAACAGGGACTGGCCGGTTGGTCCTGTTCCGCCGTCGCCGGGGCGGTCACCGGGCACGCGCACAGCGGGTCGAAGGCACTGGGCGCCGCGGTGAGCGATTCCGACCACGGCCTGTGCCGGCAGACGGTGCCGATCGACGCGAACACCCGTTACACGCTGAGCGCCCAGGTCGACGGGAACTACGTGTTCCTCGGGGTGTCCGGTGAGGACGTCCCCTCCGTGACCACCTGGGAGGCGAGTACCCGGGGGTCCTACCGCAGGCTGTCCCTGGACTTCACGACGGGGGCGAGGGCGAAGGAGGTCACCGTGTCGGTGCACGGATGGTACGGCCGGGGCCCGTTCCACGCCGACGACGTCGCCCTGGGCGGGGCGAACGGGTCGGGCGGATCCCCGTCGCAGCCGGCCGGCTCCCCCACCGGGGCCCCGGGGCCGTCCTCCGCCGACCCGGCCCCCGCTCCGTCGGCCACGGCCGGGCCGACGGGGACGGCCTCGCGGACCCCCGCCGCGTCGGGGACCTCGGCCCCGGCGCCGACGGCCACCTCCGACCCGACGGACACCTCCCGGCCCGCGGGGGCCCTGGCCGAGCACGCGCTCATCGGCTACTGGCAGAACTTCGTCAACGGGGCCCGGGCCCTGCGGCTCAAGGACGTCCCGGCGGCGTACGACCTGGTCGACGTCGCGTTCGCCGACGCGGTCCCCGGCAGGGCCGGCGCGGTCACGTTCCAGGTGGACCCCGGCCTCGCCTCTGCCCTCGGCGGGTACACGGCCGCGGACCTCGCCTCCGACGTCAAGGCGCTGCAGGCCCGGGGAACGAAGGTCGTGCTGTCCGTCGGCGGGCAGAACGGGGCGGTGTCCGTGGGGGACAGCGCCGCGGCGAGGAACTTCGCCGACAGCGTGTACGACGTCATGCAGCGGTACGGGTTCGACGGGGTCGACATCGACCTGGAGAACGGCCTCACCCCGGCTGCCATGAGCCAGGCCCTGCATTCCCTGCGGGAGAAGGCGGGCCCGGACCTGATCATCACGATGGCTCCCGAGACCCTGTTCATGCAGTCGACGTCGTCCACGTACCTGGACCTGGCTCTCCGGGTCAAGGACATCCTCACCGTGGTCCACACCCAGTACTACAACTCCGGTTCGATGGCGGGCTGTGACGGCAAGGTCTACGCGCAGGGAAGCGTCGACTTCATCACCTCCCAGGCGTGCATCGCCCTGCAGGCCGGACTGAGGGCGGACCAGGTCGCGATCGGCCTTCCCGCCTCCCAGAGCGCCGCGGGCAGCGGGTACGTGTCCCCCGACGTCGTGAGCAAGGCCCTCACCTGCCTGGCCCGGGGCAAGGACTGCGGTTCCTTCACCCCGCCGCGGACCTGGCCCCGGCTGCGCGGCGCCATGACCTGGTCGATCAACTGGGACGTCGCCGCGGGCGAGCAGTTCTCCGGCCCGGTCCGCGCAACCCTGAGGTCCCTGCCCTGAACCGGCCGGCGGCAGGGTCGACGGGCCCGCGGATCCGGTGTCCGCGGGCCCGTCCGTTCCCGTTCGCCGGAACGCCACGACCGGGCCACCGGGCCGCTCCCGGCCGGACCCGCGACGGTGCGGTCGGAGGCGGTGTCCCGGGCCGGGTCCCGCAGTCGCGGCCGTGAGGTCCGCCGTACGAGAAGGATCCTTCCGGGGAGCCCGACGCGCCGGTCGTGCCATGGAACTTCAGTGCCGGGCGTCGGAGCACGACCGTAGACTCGGGAGGGGTTCATCGAGCCGAGGCCGGCTGCGGAAAGATCTTCGAGGAGGTGGTGAGGGTGGTCACCCGCGTGAGCGTCGCACCCGAGCTCCTCCGTTGGGCCGTGGAGCGGGCCGGCTGGGACGCGGAAGCCGTCAGCAGCCGTGCCCCGGAACTCGAGAAATGGGTTTCCGGAGGACACCCGACACTCAAGCAGCTGGAGAAGTTCGCCAACGCCACTCACACCCCTCTCGGCCTCTTCTT
>Ga0316579_10000263_pt1 | contig 16141 bp, 13 predicted proteins | sample J5NA_2_FD_203074 | JGI IMG/M metagenome (GOLD analysis project Ga0316579, IMG submission 203074) | Rhizosphere microbial communities from salt marsh grasses in Alabama, United States - J5-7_160517rDrA | ecosystem: Host-associated > Plants > Roots > Rhizosphere | place: USA: Alabama | collected... | reverse complement strand
CTCGGCAACGAGTCATCGTGGCAGGCGGTGGCAGAGTCCCTGCTCCCCCGCGAGCAGGGGGGCCAGGACGCCGGGGTCCTGCGCCGCCTGGACGAGACCACCACGGACGTCCTCGTCGACGTCGTCCCCCTCCCGGTCCAGGACGGACACGGACCGCCCTGGCACAGGCGCTGGCTGGTCATGCTGCATCCCCGCCAGGACGCCGAGACGGCGGCGGGCGTCGCCCTCGCCGCAGCCGAGCAGAGGCTGCGTGCCCTGGCGGAGCAGGCGCCCGTGGGGATCTTCGTGTCGGAGGCCGGCATCCGTCTGGGCTTCGTGAACCAGCGGTTCGCCGACCTGCTCGGGGCCGATCTCCACCGCCTGCTGGGGACCACCTGGATGCAGGTGATCCACCGGGACGACCGGGCCGTCCTGCTGGAGGGACTGCAGAAGGTGCTCGACGGCTCCCCTGTCGATCTGACCCTGCGCCTGGTCACGGGCGACGAGAGCCATCGCTGGCTGCGCTTCCGCTTCGCGCCGACCCTCACGGCGGAGAGGGCCGCCGGGTTCATCGGGACGGCCGAGGACGTCACCGAACGCCGGGCACGGGAGGAGCGGCTGGCCTACCAGGCCACCCACGATCCGTTGACCGGTCTGGTGAACCGGCGCCGGCTGCTGGACGTGCTCAAGGAACTCCTGCACGGGCGGCGCAACCACGACAAGGACTTCGCGCTCCTCTTCCTCGACGTGGACGGGTTCAAGGAGATCAACGACCGGTACGGGCACGAGGCCGGTGACCGGGTCCTCATCGAGGTCGCCCGCAGGATGCAGCGTTCCGCCAGGGAGTACGACGTCCTGTCCCGGATCTCGGGGGACGAGTTCGTCGTGGTGCTGCGGTACGTCCTGGAGGAGGAGGAGGCGGAGGGCGCGGCCCAGCGGCACCTGCGGGCGCTCGAGGCCCCCTTCACGATCGCAGGGCAGGACCTGACCCTGACGGCGAGCATGGGGATCGCCATGCCCGGCGCGGCCGAGACACCCGAGGACTACCTGCGCGTGGCCGACCGCATGATGTACGCGGCCAAGTCCACGGGACGTGGCATGTACCGCATCACCTCGGTCCCGCCGCTCGCCGGGGGACCGGCGTGAGCGGGAACGCCGCCCGGGTCCTCCTGCGCCGGTACGAGCACCTGCCGGCTCGGAGCGCCGCTGCCATCGAACTCGTCCGCCTGACCCAGGACCCGAACTCCTCCGCCGGGGACCTGGCCCGCGTCATCAGCGGGGACGCCGTGTTCGCCGCGAAGTGCCTGCGCGTGGCCAACTCGGCCTTCTACGGCCTGAGCGGTCACGTCAGCACCCTGCCGTTCGCCGTGTCGGTGCTGGGGTTCCAGGTGATCCGCAGCCTGTCGTTGGCCTCCATCGCCGGCCTGGACGATCCGAACGCCGCCCCCGCCGGCTTCTGGCGGGCGGCCGCGATCTGCGCGACCGCCGCCGAACACGTCGCACCGGTGCTCGGGGCGTCGACGGGGGACGCCTTCTCCCTGGGGCTGCTGCACATGCTGGGAGCGGCGCTGCTCCACCAGCACGACCCCGTGGTCCGGCTCTGCCTGCCCGAGGCCGAGGATCCCGAGGAACAGATCGCGCAGGAACGGGAGCACTTCGGGATCGCGCATCACGAGGCGGCCGAACGGATCCTGCTCGCCTGGCACCTGCCCGCGGAACTGTGCGGACTCATCGGACGGCACCACGAGCCCCTGCTCACGGAGTCCGGTCCGCTCGAACGGACGCTCTACACGGCCAGGGCCCTCGCGGATCGGTTGCTGACGGACCAGACCCCTCACTTCAGCGAAGCAGACATCGTGTGGGCAACAGACGGTAGGATCCCCGCAGTGGAGATCGCCGGACTGACCGAGCGCATCGAGGAACGATCCGAGAACCTGCTGGAGAGCATCCGCCCCCAGATGTGAATCGGCCACCGGTCACTGTCGTGGAACCGAGGCGTGAAACTGATCGCGGAACACTCTGCTGAACCGGTCGCACACACTGCGTGTCGCGACGGCATCTGATGAGTTCGGGGTGTCTCGGAAGCACATCCGCAGCACCCCTCCTCCCGGACGAGGCGGCGTGGGAAGATCGGGGCAGCGCCTGCTTTCGGGAGCGTCGCATGGCGCGGAGGGGAGGAGAGGTGCCTCCCGCACGTCCCCCTGCTCCCCGCCGGCTCGCCCGCGTCGACGGCCGCGGAACTCCCGGGGACCTGGGCCGGGAGCGTGTCGAACTCGCGCTGCGAGCCGGTCGGATGGGCACCTGGCGCTGGGAGATCGGTTCGGAGCTCGTCGACTGGGACGGTCCCATGGAGGAGCTGTTCGGCTTCGCTCCCGGGACCTTTCCCGGCACCCTGAAGGCGTACCTGGACTGCCTGCACCCGGAGGACCGTCCCCGGGTCGAGAGCCGGATCCGCGAGCTCCCGGACGACCCCCCCGCGGAGCTGACGGTCGAGCACCGGATCGTTGTCCCGGGCAAGAGACTGCGGTGGGTGGCGGTGGTGGCCAGGATCCTGGACCGGGACGGTCGTCAACCGGTGCTGACCGGGGTGGCTCTCGACGTCACCCGTCGCCAGGTCGCGGAGACCGCCCGCAGGATGGCCGAGGCCGCCGAGGCCCAGGCGCGGAGGGACGCGATGCGATCGCACCGCCGTCTCGCGCTGCTGGCGAAGGCTTCCCAGCTGCTGGCGGCGCCCCTCGACCTGAGGGCGACGCTGCAACAGGTGGCCGACCTGGCGGTGGACAGCCTCGCGGACTGGTGCCTGCTGGTCCTGCATCCGCGGGAGTCCGGGTTGCAGACGGTCGTCGCGCATCGGGATCCCTCCATGGACGGGGTCGCCGAGAGCCTCCGGCGCGGTTTCAGCGGCATCGCGCGCGGGCACCGGTTGCAGTCGATGACCCAGAACCTGCGGACCGTCTGCCTGACCCGCCTGGACGAGGAACAGCTGAAGACCTACCTGCCGGATACCGACCAGCGGGAGCTGGCCATGCAGCTGGAGGTCACCTCGGCGGTCGTGGTACCGCTCGTCTCGGGGAACACCCCCATGGGCAGCATGCTCCTGCTCACCACCCACGGCAGGAAGATGTCGGACTCCGACGCGGAACTCGCCGAGGAACTCGGGCGCAGGGCCGGTTCCGCCACGGAGAAGGTCCAGCTGTACGCCGAACGGGACCGGGTCGCCCGCACGTTGCAGAGCGCGCTGCTGCCACCGCGGTTGCCGGACCTGCCCTGGGCCGACCTCGGTGCCTTCTTCCAGCCGTGGACGGCCGGGATGGACGTCGGGGGGGATTTCTTCGACGTCGTGCGGACCGAACGGACGGTCTGGCTCGTCCTGGGGGATGTCTGCGGCAAGGGACCTGCCGCGGCCGCCATGACGGCCGCGGCACGGTACGCGCTGCGTGCGCTGGTCCTCGCCGACGACGACCCAGCCCGCGTCCTGGAACAGCTGAACCAGGTGCTGTTGCAGGGAACAGGGTGCACCGACCCCGACGAGCGATTCATCACCCTCGTGCTGGCGCGGATGATCCCCTACGAGCGCGGGCTGGCGATCCGGATGGCCTCGGCCGGACACCCACCGCCCCTGATCCGGCGCGGTGACGGGACGGTCCAGTCCGTTCTCGTCCCCGGCATGCCTCTCGGGCTCTTCCCGCAGGGGGAGACCACGTCGATGCGGTTGTGGCTGGATCCGGAGGACTCCCTCCTGCTGTACACGGACGGCGCGACCGAGGCGAGGGACACCGACGGCCACGAACTGGGGGAGGCGGCACTGCGGCAGATCCTCGCCGGTCCCTGCGACAGCGCTGCCGGGCTGGTGGAGCGGGTGTCCTCCGAGGTGCTGGACCGGGTGGGGGCGCTGAGAGACGATCTGGCGCTCCTGGCGGTCCGGGTCCCACCGTGCTGAGCCGGGCCTCGCACCGGAGCAGGCCGGTGGACGGAGCGCCTGTGACAGGCCTGCCCGGCGGGGCATTTCGGACCAGAATGGTTTCGTACGGCCGGCTACATGCATTCGGAACCTGACCCGGGACTTTTGTCACACCAGTCATACTCAAGACCTCTCGGTGTGACGACGCACACACTCAAGGTCCCACCCCCGCCCGGCCGATGGTTTCGCCATCGCGTAACACTGTTACTGACAGCGTTGTTGACTGCGCGATCACACCGTAGGAGCCGCACGAGGGACACCCCACCGGAGACCGCTTGTCAGAACGACGTCGTCCGCAGGCGCCGGCCGCTGGTCCCAGCCGGTCGCAGCTTGCCGGACCTGTTCCATCGTCGACCGAATCGCCCCGACGTCGAAGGATCGCCGTCCTGCGCCGCCGGGCTCGTCGACCCGCCCACCGTCCCGCTCGACCATTGAGACTCACGCAGCGAAGGATGCGAGCCGTCATGCCCACCCCGTCCGCAACCATCTCGGTCATCGATCGCGGCGAGGAGACCTGCCAGGTGTGTCACTGCCAGGGAGAGGGGTGCGACGGCACCGTGTGTCACGGTTTCGACGCGGACTGAGGTTCCGTCCGGCGTGCCCGGAACGGACCTTCACGTCCTCGTCCGCGCCGCCGGTCGCCCTCACTTCCGGTCGATGATCTTGTTGGGGCATTTCGTCACATTTGTCGGTATGACCAGCTGATTGCTGGAGACCGAGACCTCCAACGAAGTGATCTTCCATGTCCGGTCGTGGGTCACGATGGCCGTCAGGCCGTCGTTGGCGAAGTCGAAGACCGTCCGGGGCCGCGCGCTGTAGGTGACTTTGCTGAGGGTCCTGGGCTGATCGGGGGTGTCGCCCTCGAAGACGGCCGTGTACCTGTCCGTCACCGTTCCGGGGACACCGCCCTGTCTCCGTTCGGTGACCAGACCGATGCAGTGCAGGTTCTTCTTCGCGCCGGTGCTGGGGGGATCCGCCATGGGCCTGCTGTAGTCCGTCCCGCCGGCGGTGCCGCACCCGGCGAGCAGGAGAACGGCTGCGATCGTCATCGCGCGGGGGTGTGCGGTCGGGCCGATCTCGAACAGGATCCGCGGGACGTGGGCCTCAGGCACGACGTCATACCTCCTGAATGACTGTGTCCATTGATGATGTGACAGAACGATCTCGGACGGTCCGTTCTCGGGGCGTTCTGTCCCGCCGCCACCGGGACGTCGCTGTCCCTTGATCCGAACCTGTCCGAACGATGTGACCGCTTTCTTCCGAGGTGTTCCACCGGCTGAACCATACCGGTTAAGTTCCAGAATGTCCAAAAAATAACGAACATTCTTGTTGGGTTGATGTGTCATTACGATTGCACGCCTCGGCATCCCCGTGGGGAGGAAGGCGGATACTGGATCTGTGATTCTGCTTACACGTTGCGTGATGTTGAGCCCGATGTATGTCCGTCGAGATCCGTTACGATCGTGGATCATCCTGTATGCGAAGAAAGATCGGATAGGGGCCTTCTTGTGCGATCGATCACACCGGCCGGGTCGAGGAACCCGGGACGTGTGGCGTGGCGCCGCTTCCTCGGCCGGGGGTTTTAGCTGATGTTGACGATTTGAGCGGAACGGGTAAGGTCACTGTCGTTCCTGTGTTGTCATACTTCGGCCGTGTCTCGGGAGGCTGACCTGATGGTTGCGGACAAAGGCGGAAATACCGCTGAGGACTGGGTCCCTCCTCCGATCGATGTCACCAAACCGAGCGTTGCTCGGATATATGACTACTTCCTGGGGGGGAAGGACCATTTCGCCGTCGACCGGCAGGCAGCGGAGCGGGTGCTGAAGATCGCCCCGGACTCCCCCCAGGGGGCCCTGGCCAATCGTTCCTTCCTGGTCCACGCGGTGCGCACCATGGCGACGGCCGGCGTCCGGCAGTTCCTGGACCTCGGGACCGGGATACCGACCTCCCCGAGCGTCCACGAGGTCGCCCGCGAGATCTGCCCGGATGCCCGAGTGGTCTACGTGGACAACGACCCGATCGTCATCGCGCACAACAGGGCGTTGCTCGCGCGGGACCCGGGGGTGGTGACGGTGATGCACGACATCCGTGACCCAGGGACCGTCCTGCAAGATCCACTGCTCCGGCAGACCCTCGACCTGTCCGAGCCCGTCGGGCTCTTGATGATCGCCCTGCTCCACTTCGTGCCTGTGAATCAGGGACCCCTCATCATGAAGAGTTATCGCCAGCGGATGGTGCCGGGGAGCCATCTGGCCATCTCGGTCGCCTGCAGCGACGGGGCCAGCCCCGAGGCAATGGCCGAGTTGGAGAAGATCTACGCCAATGCCACCGCGCCGGGCTTCTTCCGGACCCGTGCGCAGATCGAGGAACTCTTCGACGGGTTCCAGTTGCTGGAGCCAGGACTGGGGTCGATCTCGCAGTGGAGGGCCGATGGCCAGCCCGGAACGATGCCGGGGCTGTTCGGGATCGCAGTGAGATGACGAACGGGCCGTCCCCACCGGAGTGCAGGCTCCGGCGGGGACGGCCCATGATCCCGTCCGCGTAGACACGGGAGTGCGGGATTCTCGTCCTGCTACCGCGGGCGGGAGACTGGGAGGGCTACACGGAAGTCATCTCAGGGTTGCGTGGGCGGGGACCGGGAAGATCCCGGGAGTGTCGATCACCTGTGTGATCGGTTCGTTCTCCGGACAGGGCGTGCCGTCCTGTCCGGCCGGTGGGGGGACGGTCGCCGGGACTCCCGGCGACGGCAGGGCCGACAAGTAGGAAGGGCGTCGGGCCAGCCGGTACCTCACCGCGGTGAGATCGGCGGACGCGCGGGTACCGCGCCGGACCGATCCGACCCGTCCCGTAGCGATCAATCTGTCGAGAGTTCTGCGGAGGTCCTGTTCCGGTAGGTCCAGGGCCAGGCTCAGGGCGAGGAGGGACATTCCCGTCTCGCCGACGGCCTGCAACGCCGACACCACCGCTCGACGGTGCCGGCTACCGTTGGTCGGCCATCTGCTCATGCAGTGCAAACGAGTGTTACAGGACAACATGGGCGGTACTTCCGGTCGAGGGCGGCCGTCGGATCGGGATGCGATCCGACGGCCGCCGATCTGGTGATGCCACCGGAAGCGGGCCACAGATCCTCCGGTGACTGCACGGTTCTGAGAGTCCTCGGTTCCAAGAACCCCGGATCGCGAAGATCGGGGGGCGGCCCGCAGACGCGCCGTCGGTCGTCGTCCCTTCACGGAACGAGTCCCTCCTGCCGCCTTTCGAGCCGTTCTCCCGGCCGATGTCCGTCGATCGGGGCTCTTCGTCGCCGGTGTCTCCGGACGGCCCGCCCACTGTCGAACAGGTGGTGTTCGAGGGGTGGACCTGCGCGAACGGGATCGGATGCAGTGGTACTGCACGCTGCCCGCGGACGTGCCTCGACGGTACGGGCACAGACGAGTGACGTGAGGAAAGAGCGACCGGCCTGGCATCCGGGGTAGTCTTCATCACCACCGCCTTTGCATACGCACCGAGCAGATGCACGTGCAGGAGACACTAGCAGCGCGCACGAGCAGATGCACGTGCACGGGGCGAACCGGCTGGATCTTCGTGGCTGGGCCGGAACGGGGAGGGACACGTGGGAGACTTCATGCGGTTCCTGATCGGAGGGTGAGCTGTGACGACGTCGACTTCGGGTGGGCCGACCGTCCGCAGGATCCTCGTCGGGGTCCAGCTGCGCCGGCTGCGCGAGGAGCGGGGCATCACCCGGGAGGACGCCGGCTACGTGATCCGGGCCTCCGGTTCCAAGATCAGTCGGCTGGAGCTGGGACGGGTCAGTTTCAAGGAACGGGACATCGCTGACCTCCTCTCCTACTACGGGGTCGAGGACCCGCAGCAGCGCGAGGCCCTGCTCTCGATGGCGAGGGACGCGAACAACCCTGGCTGGTGGCACCGGTACGACGACGTCCTGCCCTCCTGGTTCCAGACCTACGTCGGGCTGGAGGAGTCGGCCTCGCTGATCAGGACTTTCGAGGTCCAGTTCATTCCGGGACTGCTGCAGACCGAGGACTACGCCAGGGCCGTGACGGCGGCGGGGCAGCCGGAACTGAGCCGGCAGGAGATCGAACGCCGGGTCGAGCTGAGGATGGCGCGTCAGAGGATCCTCACCCGGCCGGACCCGCCCAAGCTGTGGGCCGTCATCGACGAGGCAGCCCTGCGCCGTCCGATCGGCGGGACGCAGGTGAGCCGCGCCCAGATCCGTCACCTCATCGATCAGATGAACCGGCCGAACATCACCGTTCAGGTGATGCCCTTCCGCTTCGGCGGCCACGCGGCCGAGGGCGGAGCCTTCAGCATCCTGCGGTTCCCCGAGTCCGACCTGCCCGACGTCGTCTACGTCGAACAGCTGGTGAGCGCCCTCTACCTGGACAAGCGCGAACAGGTGGACCGGTACGCCCAGACCATGGACCGGATGACGATCGACAGCCAGCCGCCGGACCTCAGCATGGTCTCCCTGAACAAGCTGATCTCGCGCCTGTAGGGACCCGGGGCACGGGGCGTTCGTCGCTCCCCGCCTAATTTGTGCCTGTTATCTGTCACATCCTGTGATAAACGCACCCAGGATGTCCCGGTTGTGTCCAAATTCAGCCTGAAAAAGTTGCTCAGGGTGATGTTTGTACCCCGATGAACCGTGCCATGCGGCGGTACCTCGGTTATCATCGGCGTACATGCAGATGCGCGGACGGATGCACGTGCACCGGATCCGCGCCGGTAGGAGGGTCGTGCGAGGGACCAGGTGCGAGGGACCAGGCCTGCCACCCGATCACGAAGCTCAGGAGGAAACATGGACCAGGTGTTCAACGGAATGCCCGCCCAACGTCTGGGCGGGGTGGCCTGGACGAAGAGCCGCCGGAGCAACTCGCAGGGCAATTGCGTCGAGTTCGCGCGAATCGATCCGAACCAATTCGCGGTGAGGAACTCGCGGCATCCCGAGGGGCCTGTACTGATCTACACGAGGGCCGAGATCGAGGCCATGTTGATGGGGGCGAAGGACGGGGACTTCGATCATCTGCTGGTCTGAACGACCGGGTCCGGAACCCCCGGTCTCCCAGGAGCCGTGGAGCACGACGGCCAGGGTTTCCGGACTCGTTCGTCGGCCCGACGATCATCTGTCCGGTGCCGGTGGCAGGCGACGTGGCGCAGCGTTCCCCTGACGGCGCGGCGCACCTCTCGTGATCTTGGGGTGGTGCGCCCCGGAAGCGCGGGAGCCGGTCGTCGATTTTTGTCTGCAATACCCTGCGCCCGGGGGCGCGATGGTAAGGTTAGCCATTCTCGTTGGCGAGAGGCCGACGCAATGACTTGATGGCAACGACCTGATGTTGTCACCGTCGTCTCTTCGTCGACCGACAGCACAGTCGGTCGACAGCACATGGGGCGGACTCCTGCACCGGTTCCCGTTCGCTTCAGGGAGCTCGCGGACGCAGGTCGTACTGGAAAAACGGGGGGAGCACGTTTTCCCCGCACACGTATCCGTGTGGTGAGTGGCTCGTTCCGGTCACGGCGCCCGTCCTGCGGAACCGCCGATCGGCGGGCACCGCCCTGCACCGTCGCAGGAGGCCTGGACCTGTGAGCACCCCGCTGTCGGCGCACCTTCCGGGTTCCTTGACGATCACCACGTGGGGGCCGTCCTGGTACACCCGGAGCGCTCCGGGCGAACCCTTCGCCGATCTGGACAGTGCCATGGCCGAGACGGTCCAGAGGGGTTTCAACACCGTCCGGATCTGCGCGATGCCCTTTCTCCTGTGTTCCTCCGGACTGGACACCACCGCCCTGAGCTTCACCGGGTTCGAGGGCGCGTACGGGGACGGCACCCCGTGGTACCACCTGCCCAGACCGGTCACGATCGATGGCAAGGAACGGCTCCTGCGGCTTTTCGAGGCGGCCCGGAAGCACGACTGCTACGTCGTCCTGTCCAGTTGGGAGTACCAGCAGAGCGCCTGCCTGTTCGAGGACTCCTCGTGGTTCTCGGCCCTGAGGGAGGTCCGCCGCAGGCAACGGCCCGCGGCTCTCGCCGACGCCATGGCGAGGATCGTCGATCTGCTGGCCACGCGCCACCTCGCGGATCGGATCGCGTACGTTGAACTGCACCACGAGGTCGAGGGAACCTGGTTGGCCGAGGCGGTCCCGGCCCGTGAACCCGTGCTCCTGGGGCTCCAGAGCAGCCTGGAGGCGGCCATCGCCCGGTTCAAGATGCGCCACCCCAACCTCCTGGTCGGGTTCGGGTTCGCACCGGTCCCCGTGGACCAGATGCGCGGGCTGCCGCGCAACGCGGACCTGGCCCTGTTCCAGCCGGAGGTCGAGGGGGCACTGGGGGAACTGGTGGACACCTTCGCGCTGCGGGACCTCTCCCGCATCTTCCCCCAGGAACGCGCGCAGCGGGAACTGCTGCGGCCCTGCGCGCCCCCGTTGCAGGAGTGGTCCTGCGAGCCGGCGGACGAGTGGAGGCGCAAGGCCTCGCTCATCAGCCACCGGGAGATCTACCTGCACGACTGGTGCGACCCTTACCGTCTGGACCGGTGGCTTGTCGAACGGTACCCGTACCACCGGATCGCCATGACCCAGCTGCTGCGGACCTGGACGGAGGTCGCGGCCGACTGGGCCGCCTCCCAGGAGATCCCCCTGGTGTTCGGCGACGGGTGGATCGGGGCGCTGCCTCGTCGATCGACCCTCGAACAGGGGCCCGCGGGGCAGGAGACCTGCGAGGAAGGGGTGAGACAGGCCAGGAGGACCGGGGCCTGGGGGACGGCCGTCGGCTCAACGGCTGCTCCGCACCGGACGGGGTGGGCGGATGTCGCGCGGCTGAGACGGCTCACCTCCCTGTTCGCCGGGACCCCTGTCACGTCGATCCCGCTGGGGCGATCGGCCCACGGCCCTCTCGACCGCCCCGCGATGACCATGTAGGAACGCCTTCCGGCCGTTGTGCCGGCAGGGGACCGGCGCGCGCCGGCGGAGGGCGGGCACCGGACCTCGTTGCAGGACCGGAGCCCGGGAGACGGGCACCGGGAATCTCAGAGAACCTCCTCGGGGACCGCCGGCTGTCCGGGCAGCAACTCCTCCTGCTGCGTCCGGTGCCCCGATGCCGCGCCCGCCGGCGGAGCGGTGCTCTGCCGGATCACCAACCTGGTGGCCAGATCGAGCCGGACGTTCGGGGGCCGTTCGCCCCTGCGCATCGCGATGACCATCCGGGTGGCGGCCTCGGCCATCTCCATGAGCGGCTGGCGCACCGTGGTCAGCGGCGGTCCGGTCCAGCGTGCGATCGGGAGGTCGTCGTAGCCCACGACGCTCAGGTCCTGCGGGATCCGCAGCCCCAGCTGACGGGCTGCCTCGAAGAGCCCGAGCGCCTGGAGGTCGCTGCCGGCGAAGATCGCGGTGGGACGGTCGGGCAGTTGGAGGAGATCGGTGCCGTTCTCGTACCCGCCCTCGACGTGGAAGTCACCGAACCGGACGAGTTTCTCGTCGTACTCCAGTCCAGCGGTCTCCAGGGCCGTGCGGTACCCGTCCAGGCGGGCCCTGCTGGGCAGGACCCCGCTGGGTCCGCAGATCACTCCCACCCTGCGGTGACCCAGTTCGATCAGGTGCCGGGTGGCGACCAGGCCGCCGTTCCAGTTGGCCGAGCCGATCGAGGGGACCTCCGGGCCCGGTTCTCCCGCGGGATCGACCACGACGAAGGGGATACCCCGGGAGGACAGCCGTTCCTGCTGCCCGGCATCCAGTTCCGACAGCACGAGGATCACGGCGGTGGGGTTGCGGGCGAGAACGCCCGCCGACCATCCCCGGTCCGGGGTCCGGCGCCCGTCCGACTGGAACAGGGCCAGTGTCAGCCCCTCGGAGCGTGCGACGCGTTCGACCCCACGGATCACCTCGATGGCCCACGCGCTGTCGAGCTCGTGCAGCACCAGGTCGATGACCCCACCTCTCTGGAGGTTGGCCCCTACTCTTCGACGGTAACCGTGTTTGGCGATCAGGGCCTCGACGCGGGCCCTGGTCTGGGGCGCGACATCGGTCCGACCATTGAGAACCTTCGAAACAGTGGGAACCGAAACCCCTGCTTCTTGCGCAAGTAGGGCGATCGTTATGCCCTGATTCCTTGGACTTTTGCCCTTGCGCGGGCTCCCCTGAGTGGGCGAGGCTGACACGGTCCCTCCCTCCTGTACCTGTGGATCAACAGTGTAGACGGTAACTGTCGATAGCTTTCGAGATCGATCTGTGCCCACCTTGCGCCTTGACCAGGTCGCAGTTTGTTTCGTAGCGTTCCCGACACTCACAGCGGAGTGAGGTCGAAAGTTTCGAGAGGTGGATCATGGAAGGTCACGCTCGACCCCGCCGTCGCGCACTGTTGGTGACCGCGACAACGCTCGCCCTCGCGGTCGCTCCACTGACCGCCTGCGGCTCGGACGGCACCAAGGAGTCCGGGAAGCTGAGCGTCTGGGTGTATCAGGACGGTTCGACACGGATCCAGAAGGAAGCCGTGGATCGCTTCAACAAGACCTCGGACGTGAAGGTCGTCTTGAACGAGATCCCGGCCGACGGGTACCAGGACAAGGTGCGGACGGGGATGGGCTCGTCCAACGCACCGGACGTCTTCTTCAACTGGGGCGGGGGGAGCATCCGCGACTACGTCAACAGCGGCAAGCTCCTGGACCTGACCCCGACGATGGACGCCGACCCCAGCCTCAAGAGCGCGTTCCTGCCGTCCATCCTCGACGCAGGAAAGATCGACGGGAAGTACTACGGCGTGCCCATGCGTGGTACCCAGCCCGTGATCCTCTTCTACAACAAGGAACTGTTCGCCCAGAACAACGTGGAGCCCCCCAAGACCTGGGAGGACATGCTCAAGCTGGTCCAGCTGTTCAGCTCCAAGGGGGTCACCCCGTTCGCCCTGGCCGGAGCCAACTCCTGGACCGAACTGATGTGGGTCGAGTACCTCCTCGACCGCTTCGGCGGGGTCGAGGTCTTCGACAAGATCGCCAACGGTGACTCCGCGGCGTGGGGCGACGACGCGATGCTGAAGACCGCCCAGGCCATCAAGCAGCTCGTCGACAAGGGTGCCTTCGGCAAGAAGTTCGGGTCGGTCAGCTACACCGCGGGTGGCGCCTCGACCCTGTTCGCCAAGGGCAAGACCGCCATGCACCTGATGGGCTCGTGGGAGTACGCGACCCAGCTGACCGACAACCCCGACTTCGCCAAGAACAAGCTCGGCTGGGCGACCTTCCCGACCGTGCCCGGCGGCAAGGGCGACGCCTCGGCCGTCGTCGGCAACCCGACGAACTACTGGTCGATCAACGCGAACACCAAGCAGAAGGACGCGGCGATCGCCTTCGTCAAGACGGCCATGAGCGAGGAGTACATCAAGGCCCTCGTGGACAACGGTGACGTCCCCACCACCACCAACACCGCGGACCTGCTGTCCTCCAGCCCGAACCCGGAGTTCGCCAAGGCCGAGTTCGAGATGGTCCAGAAGGCCTCCAGCTTCACCCTGTCCTGGGACCAGAACCTCTCCGCCAGCGTTGCCACCCCGATGCTGACCGAGATCCAGAAGCTCTTCAACGGGCAGATCACTCCCGAGAAGTTCGTCGAGAGCCTCAAGGCCCTCAAGTGACGAAGACGACTGGCCAGTCGCGCCGGTCCGGCCCCGCCGTGGGCCGGCCCGGCGTGATCTGGGCCATCCCCGGTGTCATGTACTTCTCCTTCTTCGCGGTCCTGCCGATGCTCCTGGTCGCCTACATGTCCTTCACCGAGTGGGACGGTCTGGGCAACCCGAAGTTCGTCGGTCTGGACAACTGGGAGCGACTGTTCTCCGACTCCCTCATGGGACAGTCGCTCTGGCTCGCCTTCCTGCTCACCGTGCTGACCTGGGCGGTCCAGACGCCGCTCTCCCTGCTGATCGGAGTCTGGGCAGCGGGGTACCAGCGCAACCGGGCGGTCCTGTCCGCCATCTACTTCCTGCCGTTGCTGCTCAGCTCCGTGGCGATCTCCCTGCTCTGGCGCACCCTGATCGATCCGAATTTCGGCCTGCCCGCCCAGGCGGCCTCGTGGTTCGGGATCGACAACGTCGACCTGATCGGGCAGTCGAACACGGCCCTGTACACCCTGGTCTTCGTGGCCACCTGGCAGTTCGTCCCCCTGCACAGCCTGCTGTACCAGGGTGGCGCCCGCCAGATCCCGCAGTCCTTGTACGACGCCGCGTCGATCGACGGGGCAGGAAGGATCCGGCAGTTCTTCCACATCACGTTGCCGCAGCTGCGCAACACCATCACCACGTCGTCGATCCTCATGGTTGTCGGTGCGCTGACGTTCTTCGACACCGTGCTGATCCTGACCCAGGGCGGTCCGGGAACTGACACGACGATCACCCCGTACCTCATGTACCGGACGGGTTTCGTCAGCTACGAGATGGGCTACGGCAGCACGATCGCCTTCGTCCTCGTCGTCATGGCGACCGCCGCCTCCCTGGTCCTCGTGAAGATGACCGGATTCGGTGCCATGCGCAGCACCCGGGAGGGGATGTGACCAGTCTGGCCACCGCACGGTCTGCGAAGGCAGCTCCTTCGCCGCTCCAGGACCGCCCGTCCCTCGTGGCCCGGGCCCGCAAGCGGATCCGTACCGCGAACCTCCCCGCCGGGGCGGTGTCCCTGGTCTGGCTGGCGATCATCGGGATCCCGCTCTACGCCCTCGTGGCGTCCACCTTCCGTCGGACCGAGGACTACCTCGACGACGGGCCCCTGTCCGTTCCATCGAACCCGACCTTCGACAACTACCAGAAGGTCGTCGACAAGGGTTTCGACACCTACTTCATCAACACGGCGATCGTGACCGTCGCGACGGTCGCCATCGTGGTGCTGCTGGCCGTGCCGATCGGCTACGCCGTCGTCCGTTCGGCCAACAGGAGCACCCAGATGGTGTTCCGGTTCTTCCTGCTCGGACTCGCGATCCCGGCCCAGGCCGTCATCATCCCGGTCTTCCTGATCATCTCGAAGATGCACATGTACGACTCGTTGCCCGCGGTCATCCTGCCGTCGGCGGCCTTCTCGCTGCCGGTGTCTGTACTGATCCTCGCGGGGACGATGAGGGACATCTCCGAGGAGCTCTACGAAGCCATGGCCCTCGAGGGCGTGAGCGTCGCCAAGATGCTCTGGTACCTCACCATCCCGCTGTCCCGTTCGGGGATCAGTACGGTAGCCATCTACACGGCCATCCAGGCCTGGAACGGCTTCCTCTTCCCGCTGATCCTGACCCAGTCCAAGGAGGAGCGGGTCCTGACCCTGGGGCTGTACGACTTCGTGGGCGAGTTCCGGGTCGACGCACCCGGCATGCTCACCGCGGTCCTGCTCTCAGCGGTGCCGCTCTTCGTCGCATACCTGTTCGCTCGGCGCGCATTGGTCCAAGGACTCATGGGGGTCGGTGGGAAGTGATCCCTCCGACGGCGACACCGCTCTGAGCGGACCGCACCCCGCAAGGCGGCGATCCCGCCTCGCACCACGACGTACGGAACAGGAGTTCCACCGTGACCACAGCCGACAGCACCAGTTCCCCCTGCGCGGAGGAGATCTGGCGCGATCCCGAGCGATCCGCATCGGAACGGGTCGAGGATCTGCTGTCCAGGATGACCCTCACCGAGAAGATCGCTCAGCTGTACGGAGTGTGGGTGGGGGCCGACGCCGAGGGGGACGGCGTCGCCCCGCACCAGCACGAACTCGCCGACGAGCCCGTCGACTGGCCCGCGCTGATCCCGCACGGCCTGGGACAGCTCACCCGCCCGTTCGGTTCCACCCCCGTCGATCCTGCCCTCGGGGCCCGGGCCCTGGCCCGTACCCAGGCGGAACTGATCGGGGCCAACCGGTTCGGCATCCCCGCCATGGCGCACGAGGAGTGCCTGGCGGGCTTCACCGCCTGGGGGGCGACCATCTACCCGGTCCCGCTCGCCTGGGGCTCCGGTTTCGATCCCGAACTGGTGAACCGGATGGCGCAGCGGATCGGGGAGAGCATGCGCCACGTCGGGATCCACCAGGGCCTGGCCCCCGTCCTCGACGTCGTGAGGGACCCGCGGTGGGGTCGGGTCGAGGAGACCATCGGCGAGGATCCCTACCTCGTCGCGACCGTCGGCTCCGACTACGTCAGGGGCCTGGAGTCCGCGGGGATCGTCGCGACTCTCAAGCACTTCGTGGGTTA
>Ga0316579_10000261_pt1 | contig 16196 bp, 12 predicted proteins | sample J5NA_2_FD_203074 | JGI IMG/M metagenome (GOLD analysis project Ga0316579, IMG submission 203074) | Rhizosphere microbial communities from salt marsh grasses in Alabama, United States - J5-7_160517rDrA | ecosystem: Host-associated > Plants > Roots > Rhizosphere | place: USA: Alabama | collected... | reverse complement strand
GCACTTCGATGAGTTGGAATCCCGATTGACGATGTACGGCAGCTTCCCGCCGGAAGCAGGTGGGATGCGGATTGTGTGAATTCCGGGAGCAGTTCTCACTTAACATGCGTCGAACTTCTAGGTTATTGAGTTGACACTGGTTTATCGACGAGATTTAAACTTTCTCTAGGGCAAACTTCCTTATGAAATCTTGGTTCATAGACTGATTGCATTTCTGTATTATAAATAATGGCTTATACGCGTTATAGTTGCCCCACAGGATTGCGCAAATGAAATTTCCAACACTGTATATCCCCCACGGTGGCGGCCCGTGCTTCTTCATGGAATGGACCATGGGCCCTGCGGATACCTGGGATAAGATGGCGGAGTGGCTGTGTGGCCTGGGCGCAACCGTAGGCGGCAGGCCCACGGCATTGCTCATCATTTCCGCTCATTGGGAGGAAACCGAATTTTCGGTGACGGCTGCGCCGCGGCCGTCGCTGTTGTTCGATTATTACGGTTTCCCCGAACATACTTATCGATTGACGTATCCCGCCGCGGGCTCGGTGGAATTGGGGGTGCGCGTTAAACAGTTACTGGCCCGGGCGGGGATTGCGACACGGAGTGATGGCGCGCGCGGTTTCGATCATGGTGTCTTCATCCCCTTTAAACTCATCTATCCCGATGCGGATATTCCCATAGTGCAACTGTCGCTCAAGGCCGGGCTCGTCCCCAGCGAGCATATTGCGGTGGGGCAGGCGCTGGAAGTGCTGCGGAATGAAGGTGTGCTGATCGTCGGCAGCGGCATGAGCTATCACAATATGCGCGGCTTCGGGTCTGTCGGTGCAACTCCAGCATCGGATGCCTTCGACGCCGCACTTACCGAAGTCGTCTGTCTGCCGCAAGCAGGCTTGCGCAATGAGCGTCTTGGCGCATGGACCTCTTTGCCTCAAGCGCGCGTCTGTCATCCACGCGAGGAGCATTTGCTGCCCTTGATGGTGGCTGCGGGGGCGGCGGGCGAGGATAGCGGCCAACGCATCTTCAGCGATCATGTGATGAATGTGGCCGTCTCCGCCTTTCAGTTCGGCTGAATCGTTCTTCCTCGCTGCGCGAACGGCCTTGCTTCCGTGTAGCGATGAGGGATGAGATTGATGCTGCGCAACAATTGACGATTGCGGCGTATTTGAAATCACACGCTAAAAATGCTAATCTTTTTAAGCCTATATGGCTATGGGGGCCGCCATCAAATTACTTCAGTTGACCGATGTTTTCGGCGCTTATCGTCGTCAATAATTAATTTTAGCTGTGGATGGATGCCCGCGATGCTCGGGTTTCCGAATGGACGAGTACGATTGTTTACCTCGCTTTGCTAAGGCGGCGAGCAGTGCCGTTGTAGGTGTCATCCGATATTTCCGGCTTGCCCGATCCGGTTGATCGAATGCACTGCGAGGTGGCTCTTCACCACATAAGCTACACCGGTCTTCGTGGAGGGCCGCGTTGACCCGACGCGGAGATCGAAGCCATGGAGCAGGATCGAATGACACAACATCCATTGCGGCCACTGGTATTCGGCGAAGTTCTGTACGACTGTTTTCCCGACGGCAATACGGTATTGGGCGGTGCGCCGTTCAATGTCGCCTGGCACTTGCAAGGCTTTGGTTTGGCGCCCTTGTTCGTGAGCCGGGTCGGTGCGGATGAATTGGGGGAACGGATCCTCGCGGCCATGTCCTCATGGGGTATGGATACCCACGGCGTGCAACAGGATCCCGGCCATCCCACCGGCCGGGTGGTAGTTAACTTTCACGATAATGAACCCAGTTATGAAATCGTTCCCGAACAGGCCTACGATTTCATCGCCGCTGACGCGATGGACGGGCTGCTGAGAGAAGGGCGCTATGCGCTTCTGTATCACGGCAGTCTGATTGCCCGCCACCCACCGGCACGTGCCGCCCTGGATAGGCTGCGTGCGGCGAAGATTCCATCGTTCGTGGATGTCAATCTGCGTGATCCGTGGTGGCAATTGCCTTGGCTGGACAGCGCACTGCGCCAGGCGCACTGGGCGAAGCTCAATGAACACGAGCTGCATATATTGGCGCGCAGCCATGAGAGTCCCGCCGCCGAAATCCCGGTGTTGGCTGCGGAACTGCGGCACGCCTGCGGTTTAAAAGTATTGGTGGTGACGCGTGGCGAGGCCGGGGCGCTGGTATTGGCGGATGAGGTGACGGCGGAGCTTGCACCGCCCAGCCGGGGCGAAATCGTGGATACCGTTGGTGCCGGCGACGCGTTCAGTGCGGTCACTATTATGGGCCTGCTGCATGGCTGGCCGTTGGCGGAATTGGCGAAACGGGCGGTGGACTTTGCCGCCGAGGTATGTCGCATGCGGGGCGCTACAGCCAATGATCATGATTTGTATAAGCGCTGTTTGCGGAAGTGGGGGGTATGACACAACAGGACGAAGGCTTGTATTTAATGTTGGTCAGCGTCCACGGCTTGATGCGCAGTCACGATCTGGAGCTGGGGCGTGATGCCGACACCGGCGGCCAGATCACCTATGTCGTAGAACTGGCCCGCGCCTTGGCGGAGCACCCGCGTATCGCGCGCGTCGATGTGCTCACCCGCCTGGTCGATGATGCCAAGGTCGACGACGACTATGCCAGGCCGGAAGAAGCCTTGTCGGACAAAGCCTTCATCATCCGCATCCCCTGCGGTCCGCGCCGTTATTTACGCAAAGAGGTGTTGTGGCCGCATCTCGACAGTTTCGCCGATAACGCCCTGAAGTACATCCGTCGCATCGGTAAGGTGCCCGACCTGATCCATAGCCACTATGCGGATGCCGGTCATGTGGGCGCACGCATGGCGGGCCTGTTGGGCGTGCCGCTGGTACACACCGGCCATTCTTTGGGTCGGGAAAAGCTGCGCCGGCTTCTCGATCAGGGCATGAAGGCTGAGACCATCGAAAAGAATTACAATATGAGCGCGCGCATCGAGGCCGAAGAGTTTGCCTTGGATAACGCGGCCATGGTGATTGCCAGTACCCGGCAGGAAGTGGACCAGCAATACAGCATCTACGATAACTATCAACCGGAGAATATGGTGGTGATCCCTCCGGGCGTGGAGCTGGATCGCTTTTACCCGCCGCGTCGCGGCTGGTTCAAACCACCGATTTTTCTTGAGCTCGAGCGGTTCCTGCGCGAATCGCGCAAGCCCATGATCCTGGCCTTGTCGCGGCCCGACGAACGCAAGAATATTTCCTCCCTGCTGCGCGCCTACGGCGAACACCGAGCCTTGCAGGATGCGGCGAATTTGATACTGGTCGTCGGCAACCGCGAAGACATTCAGATCATGGACAAAGGGCCGCGCGGCGTCCTGAGTGAGATCCTGATGTTGATCGACCGCTATGATCTTTACGGGCGGGTCGCCTACCCCAAGCACCATAATGCCGACGACGTACCCACCTTGTATCGTCTGGCCGCCAAGAGCGGCGGCGTGTTCGTCAATCCCGCCCTCACCGAACCCTTCGGCCTGACCCTGATCGAGGCCGCCGCCAGCGGTCTGCCCATCGTCGCCACCGAGGACGGCGGGCCGCGCGACATCGTCGCCTATTGCAAGAACGGTATATTGATCGATCCTCTGGACGTAACGCGCATGGGGCAGGTGTTGTTCGAGGCCATCGGTGATCAGGGCCGGTGGCGGCGCTGGTCGAAAAACGGTGTACTGGGTGCGCATCGCCATTTTTCCTGGGCCGGCCATGTAAAGAAATATTTAGGCGAAGTGGATAAGGTGATCAAGAAATCGCAGCGTAAGCGGCCGTCCGCTGTTACCAAGAGCAAATTGCCCACTTCCGATCGCTTACTGGTTAGCGATATCGACAATACCTTGATTGGCGACTGGGAGGCCTTGCACGCTCTGCTGGAAAAAATACGCCAAGCCGACGGCAAAGTGGGTTTCGGTATCGCCACCGGCCGGCGTTTGGAGAGCGTGCTCAAGGTGTTGAAGGAGTGGAAGGTACCGCTGCCAGATGTGCTGGTGACCGCGGTGGGAACAGAGATCTACTATCGCGATTCGACGGAGCCGGATTCCGGTTATCAACAGCATCTGGATTATCGCTGGGAACCGCAATCCGTGCGCGAGGCGATGCAGGAGCTGCCCGGCATTCGCATGCAGGGGGCTGCGGAACAGCGCAAATACAAGATCAGTTATTTTATGGATCCGGACAAGGCGCCGAGCGTTAGGGAGATCACCGGCCGCCTGCGGCAACACCACCTGCATGCCAATGTGGTCTTTTCCCATGGCATGTACCTGGACGTGTTGCCGATGCGCGCCTCAAAAGGCAGCGCCATTCGTTATCTGGCTGACAAATGGGGAATTCCGGTCGATAGCATTCTGGTGGCCGGTGATTCCGGTAACGACGAAGAGATGCTGAGCGGCAATACCTTGGGTGTGGTGGTCGGTAATCACAGTACTGAACTCGAGGTGTTGCGCGGCCGTGAGCGTATCTATTTCGCCGAAGGTCACTATGCCTGGGGAATCTTAGAAGGCATAGAGCATTACGATTTTTTTGGGTCGTTGCAGACGATCCAGGAACAAGAACAAGGTGTGATTAATGAATAATAATAACTTAGCGGCGTTTGTCGAGACTCATCGCGAGGCGATCTACCTGCTGTTGCGCCGTTACGCCGCGCTGGGCAGGCCGTATCTGCTGCGCTCGGAGTTGTGGGATGAATTTACCGGCTTCTGCAGCGACAGTGATTTCGCCGCATTGCTGGATTCGCCTTTGGCGGATACGATTCGCATCACTCAGGAGGCGGCGGTGGGCTCGCCGTGGATCTATTTTGTGACACGGCGCTATGTGGCGCGCTCGCGCCACTTCCGTATTCATACCGAGACTATGCATATGGAAAGCGTTTCCGTCTCGGAATATCTGCAGTTCAAGGAATATTTGGTGAACAGCGGCAGCGTCGATCCCTGGGCGCTGGAATTCGATATTGGGCCGTTCAACCGCGATTTTCCCAAGTTGCAGGAAACACGCTCCATCGGCCGTGGTGTGGAATTTCTCAATCGGCGGCTTTCTAGCCAGCTCTTTCAGGCATTGGGCGAGGGCGACCGGCGCCTGCTGGATTTCCTGCGCCTGCATCAGGTGCAGGGCCAGCAATTGATGTTGAGCAGCCGCATCGACCAGATGGGCGATCTGCGGCGTTGCTTGCGCGATGCAGATGACTATTTGGCGCGGCAGCCCGCCGATGCCGGCTGGGACCAGGTGGGTTCCGAATTGCAGGGTATCGGACTCGAACCGGGCTGGGGACGCACGGCGGCACGCATGCGCGAAACCCTGGGCTTGCTCACCGATATTCTCGAGGCGCCGGAACCGGGGAATCTCGAGCGTTTTCTGAGCCGCATCCCCATGATCTTCAATGTGGTGATCCTGTCGCCTCACGGTTACTTCGGTCAGGCCAACGTTTTGGGTCTGCCCGATACCGGTGGGCAGATCGTCTATATCCTCGATCAAGTGCGGGCCCTGGAACACGAGATGCGCAAGCGGCTCGACGAACAGGGTCTGGATATCGAACCGAAGATTCTGGTGGTGACGCGTCTGATTCCCGAGACGCCACATGGCACCACCTGCAATCAGCGGCTGGAGGACATCGCCGGCACGCGTAACGCCGCGATCCTACGGGTGCCGTTCCGCGGTCCCAACGACGAAGTGATTCCGCAGTGGATATCCCGTTTCGAGATCTGGCCGTATCTGGAGCGCTTCAGCATCGAAGCGGAAAAAGAGGTGCTGGCGGAGCTGGGGGTGCGTCCCGATCTGATTGTTGGCAATTATTCCGACGGCAATCTGGTGGCGACCTTGTTGTCGCAGCGCCTGCACGTGACCCAGTGCAACATCGCCCACGCCCTGGAGAAAACCAAGTATCTGATGTCCGATCTCTATTGGCGCGAAAACGAATCGCAATACCATTTCAGCTGCCAGTTCACCGCCGATCTCATCGCCATGAACGCCGCCGATTTTATCGTCACCAGCACCTATCAGGAGATCGCCGGACGCGAGGACAGCCTCGGCCAATACGAAAGCTACAGCGCCTTCACCATGCCGGGCCTGTATCGTGTGGTGCAGGGCATGGATCCCTTCGATCCCAAATTCAACATCGTTTCTCCTGGTGCCGATGCCCAGGTCTATTTTCCCTATAGCGAATCCTCGCAGCGATTGACCAAACTGGTGGACGAGATCGAGGCCATGATTTACCAGGAGGATTTTCCTGGCGCACGGGGCCGTCTGGCCGATCGCAATAAACCCCTGCTGTTCACCATGGCGCGCCTCGATCGCATCAAGAACATCACCGGCCTGGTGGAATGGTACGGCCAGAGCCAGGCGCTGCGCGAGCAGGCCAACCTGGTGGTGGTGGCGGGTTATATCGATGCCGGGCAGTCGACGGATGCGGAGGAACAGCAGCAAATAGCCCATATGCACGAGTTGATGGATCGCTACCAGTTGGACGGCGATATGCGCTGGCTGGGCCTGCGGCTTGAGAAGAATTTCACCGGAGAGTTGTATCGCTATATCGCCGACCGCCGCGGCGCCTTCGTGCAGCCGGCCCTGTTCGAGGCCTTCGGTCTCACCGTCATCGAGGCCATGACCTCCGGTTTGCCCACCTTCGCCACCTGGTTCGGCGGGCCCTTGGAAATCATCGAAAACGGCATTTCGGGTTTTCATATCGATCCCAACCACGGTGATCGTGCCGCCACCATCATTGCGGAATTTTTCGGCCGTTGCCGCGACGAACCCGACTACTGGGAAAAGATTTCCAGCGGTGCGGTGCGGCGGGTTGAGCAACGTTATACTTGGGAACTGTATGCGGAACGCATGATGACCTTGTCGCGTATCTACGGTTTCTGGAAATACGTGACTAACCTGGAACGGGACGAGACGCGGCGTTATTTGCAGATGTTCTATGGATTGCAGTACCGTCCGCTCGCGGCAAAACTACTGGAGAAATGACGGATTTTTGCGTAAGCGAATGGGCCGCAATTTTAATATGGTGTTTGCCCGCCCGACCTCGCCCGCAGCACATGGAGACGAATCATGGAACTGATCCTGAAATATTTTGAAACCATCAAATGGGAGGACATCATCTTCTCCGGTTTGCGGATACTCCTGATCCTGGTCATTGTCTGGACCCTCATCGGCGTGGTACGCAAGTTACTCAAGCGGCTGGAGAATGCCTTGATCGCCAAGGGTCATGCGGAAGGTGAAGTGCCCGGCGAGGCGGCCAAGCGCGCCGAGACCCTGGTGCGCCTGTTGCGCCAAGGGGTGATCATCGTCATGTGGCTCATGGGCATATTGTTGATATTGCGACAACTGGGCGTGGATATCGGCCCGATTCTGGCCAGCGCCGGCGTGGTTGGTGTGGCGGTGGGTTTCGGAGCACAGAATCTGGTACGCGATGTGATCTCCGGGTTTTTCATGATCCTGGAGAATCAGGTGCGGGTCGGCGACGTGGCCATCATCAACGGCACCGGCGGACTGGTGGAAAGGATCAACTTCCGTACCATCGTGCTGCGCGACCTCAGCGGTATAGTACATACCTTTCCCAACGGCACCATCAATACCCTGGCCAATATGACCCGGGAATGGTCGGCCTTCGTCTTCGATATCGGCGTAGCCTATAAGGAGGATACCGACAAGGTAATCGAGGTGCTGCGGCGGGTGGGCACGGAGTTGCGCCAGGATGCGCATTTCGGGCCGCTGATGCTCGACGATGTGGAGATATTCGGCGTCGATAAGTTCGCCGATTCGGCGGTGGTCATCAAGGGACGCACCCGGACACTGCCCATCAAGCAATGGGATGTGGGTCGGGAGTTCCAACGTCGGGTGAAGAAGGCCTTCGACCAGGCGGGGATAGAGATACCCTTTCCCCATCTGTCGGTGTATTTCGGTGAGGCCAGCAAGCCCTTCCTCGCCCATCTTGTCAAGAGCGCGCCGGAACAAAATAACGGGTAAGATTTTACCTGCGGGCGCAGCAGCCGCGGCGCCCGCATTCTGTAGATAAGAGAAAGCCAGTGTATTCTTACCGTCATTCCGGCCATCGCCGCGTTCCGCCCGGAATGACGCTTTATTCAGGCTTTCATAGCAGTTGATGTAATCCTTACCCGAGGTATTGCCGTGAGTCTCAATGCCCAGCAGCGCGCCGCGGTGCGTTATTTGGAAGGTCCCCTGCTGGTGCTGGCGGGCGCCGGCAGCGGCAAGACGCGGCTGATCACCCACAAGATCGTCCACCTGATCAAGACCTGCGGCATCGCCCCGCAGCACATCGCCGCAGTGACCTTCACCAATAAGGCATCGCGCGAGATGCAAAGCCGCGTCGCCTATCTGATGGGCGGCAAGAAGGCCCAGGGCCTGAGGGTGTCTACCTTTCACAGTCTGGGCTTGAATATCCTGCGCCGCGAGACGGCAGCCTTGGGCTACCGTCCGAATTTTTCCATTCTCGATGCCGATGACTGCAGCGGCTTGATTCGCGATTTGCTGCGCAGGGAATTCAGCGACGACAGCCAGGTGAAGGCGGTGCATTGGCAAATCTCCTCCTGGAAGAACGCCATGGTGGATGCCGAGCAGGCCCTGGTCCTCGCCGACGGCGACGCGGTCAAGACCCTGGCGGCGGGTCTGTACGGCCAGTATCAGCGCCACCTCAAGTCCTATAATGCGGTGGATTTCGATGACCTGATCTTCCTGCCGGTGCGGCTGTTCGCCGATCATTCGGATATCCTCGATGCCTGGCAGAATCGTATCCGCTATCTGCTGGTGGACGAGTATCAGGATACCAACAGCGGCCAATATCAACTGGTACGGGCCCTCACCGGGCCGCGCGGCGCGCTGACCGCGGTGGGGGATGACGATCAATCGATTTACGCCTGGCGCGGTGCCCAGCCGGAAAACCTGGCCTTGCTGCAGCAGGACTTTCCCAATTTGAAGGTCATCAAGCTGGAGCAGAACTACCGCTCCACCGGGCGCATCCTCAAGGCCGCCAATCAGCTCATCGCCAACAATCCCCATGTCTTTCAGAAGGCCCTGTGGTGCGAGTTGGGCTACGGCGATCCGCTGCAGGTGATCGAGACCCGCAGCGACGAACACGAGGCGGAGGTGGTGGTCTCGGAGATCCTGAGCCACAAGTTCAAGCAGCGCACCAATTACCGTGATTACGCGATTCTCTATCGTGGCAACCACCAGGCACGCTTTTTCGAGAAGACCCTGCGCGAACAGCGCATCCCTTATTTTCTCAGTGGCGGCACCTCGTTCTTCAGCTATGTCGAAGTCAAGGACATCATGGCCTATCTGCGTTTGCTGGTGAATCCCGACGATGACAGCGCCTTCCTGCGCGTGGTCAATGTGCCGCGCCGCGAGATCGGCCCCACCACCGTGGAAAAGCTGGCCGACTATGCCGGCGGACGCGGCATCAGTCTTTTCGCCGCCTGTTTCGAACTGGGCCTCAAGACTCATCTGCCCGAACGCGCCGCGACGCGTCTCGAACAATTCGCACAGTGGTTGGTGGATCTGGGCGATCGCGGTCAACGCGGCGATCCCGTCGCCGCGGTGCGCGATATGATCGCCGGCGCCAACTACGAGCTATGGTTGCAGGATAACAGCAAAGACGAAAAGACCACCGAGCGGCGCATGGCCAACGTCTGGGAGTTGGTCGCCTGGATGCAGCGCGTCGCCGAGCAAACCGGCGAAGACAAGACCCTGGCCGATCTGGTGGCGCACATGAGTCTCATGGACATCCTCGATCGCGGTGAAGAAGAAAACAGTGCCGATTGCGTGCATCTGCTGACCTTGCACGCGGCCAAGGGTTTGGAGTTTCCCCATGTGTTTCTGGCGGGCATGGAAGAATCACTGTTGCCGCACCGCAGCAGTATCGAAGCGGGTGACATCGAGGAAGAGCGGCGACTAGCCTATGTGGGTATCACCCGCGCACGCAAGACTCTGACATTCACCTACAGTGCCAAGCGCAAACGCGGCGGGGAGATGGTGCCGCGGGAACCGAGCCGTTTTCTTGCCGAGTTGCCTGCCGACGATCTGGAGTGGCAGGGCGGTGGCCGCGAAGTGGATCCCGTGCAACGTCAGGAACGCGGTCAGGCCCATCTCGCCAATCTGCGCGGCCTGTTGAGTTCAGGATGATGGATGTGTCGCATGATGATTGCAGCGGCGCGGCATCGCGCGGCGAAAAAAATCATGGCTTGACATTTGTTGGGTTAGATACTTTACTTATCCGTTGAATACCTCCAGCGGGGGTGAGTATGGCCGATACGGGATGTTATGCCCGTCGGATGTTTGATTTAATCGAATCCAAGCAGCGCCAGCGCTTACACTGGTGCCGTACTAGCCCCGTTACCTCTAACGAATCTTATTTGTCTTTCTTTTGCCCGATCTCCCCGCTCTTTGCACGGTGTGGGCGGAGACGTGCGGCGGACCTTTGCGTGCCTATTCAGGGCAGTTGGCGTGTAAAGCTTATCAGCAGCGATTTTCTCGATGCAGTCCCTCGGTGGAAACGACTGCGCAATGGGCGTCGGGGGCGGGAAAATGGGTTGGTCGGACGTTTATTAAGTGCGGGCTGGTTGATTCAGTCCTATGTGTCTGCGGTAATCAGCGGTTCTTATAGCTCAAGCATGCCACCGCGGCGGGTGCGATCATTTCTCAATGTATTGATTTCAAGAGTTACCACCCCGGTCCCAATGGGGGCAATCTTCCGCAACGAGGGAGGGAGTTTAACTTCCTCCTTTCCAAGGATGGAGGAGGGGACACAGGGTGTGTCCCCTTCTTTTAACGAAGAGGTGGCCTGGGGGTCGGGGTGGTTCCCTTTGTATGTGACAGGCGGTTATCGAAGCATTCACGGGTCAGCCACCTTCGCGTCGGTGTGTGATGCGGGCGGCGGCGACGGATACGTTTGTTTAAGCGGAAGGAGGCCGGATTTAGCGCATTAGAGCGGTGAAAATTCTTATAAAGCCTTTGGAGGGATGAGGAATGAACGTTATTGCCATTACTAACCAGAAGGGGGGTTGTGGAAAAACCACCTTCGCCATCAACCTCGCAGCATGCTTAGGACGCAAAGGATTGAACGTCCTCCTCATAGACATGGATTCACAAGGTCATTGCGCTTTGGGTCTGGGTGTCACACCGGAAAAGAGCTGGGCAAATCTCTATGATGTCTTTATGGGCGATCTCGCCCTGCGCGACGTCATCGTTCCGGCGGTGGCGCCAGGGGTGGACTTGGTCCCGGGGCTACCCGATCTCGCCCTTATAGAACAGCGTCTGGCATTTCGCCAGGATCCGGAGACCGAACTCTTCAAGCAACTGGCTATGCTGGGAGGGCGCTATGACTATGTGGTTCTGGACAGCCATCTGGCACTGAATATCCTGGCCGTCAACGCCATTCGCGCCGCTCATCAGGTCCTCATCCCCATCGAGCTCAGTTCCTTCGCCCTGGACGGTATCACCCGGGTGCGGGAAGTGGTCACTCAGATGTGCGAGCGTCACGGCGGTTATGTGGAGATCAAGATCGTGCCGTCGCGTGTCAACAGCCGTACGCGCCTCGCCAACAGCCTGCTGCAGAACTTGAGGCACGATCTATCGGAGGAGTTGCTGCCGGTGATGATCCGCGAGAGCGTCCGAGTCCGTGAGGCGGCGGGTGCCGGCCGATCGGTGATCGACTTCGCGCCGAAATCCGCAGTGGCGGAAGACTTTCTGAATCTGACGGAACTGCTGACCGGTGAAGTCGAGTCCGTCGCGGAAGAAGAAATAACGACGGCCAACGCGGTACATCCCACCAGCATGACCTTCAGTGAAAGCATGGCGCTGGCCGGCGAACGGCGAGTGGTATTGAGTTATCACCACTTCATGGGGCAGGAGTTGCAGATAGCGGGCGACTTCAACGATTGGATTCCGGATCACCGGGTCGAGACCCGCACCTTCAACGGGACAGTGCAGAAGGTGCTGAAGATACCGCCGGGCGCCTATCAGTATCGGGTGATCATCGACGGCGAGTGGCAGGAAGACCCGGTCAATCCGGTGCGGGTACCCAACGATCTGGGGGGTACAAATTCGGTATTAAGGGTTACGGCATGATTTTTTCGTGAGTTAGTGAGCCACACTAACGGCAATGTGATGAAAGCAGGAGAACATAGATATCATTCTCCCAATCATCATCCCCGCTTCGGCGGGGATTTTTTTGTAGCGATTTTGTTAAGCGTGTGGATATGGTGGCGGCCAAGTGGTGTGTGACAAATTATAGAGGCATTGTCTGTGAATAAGTAACGGAGGTCATAAGTTTCGTATCCATGTGGATATAAATGCAATGGTAGAACTTATTGCACGCAATGACCTCGTTCGAATGCGTTTGCGCGCCGAAGCCATTTCAACTAAATATGCGTAAATGGATCGACTCAAGGTAAAAACGGAGAATGTCCCTATTTTTGCCGTTCCCCATCACCCTATTCCCCTCACGGAGGGGGAGGGAACGACTCTTTACTAGGGGGGTGCTATTATTCAGTGCGGTCCTACTCGCGAGGTAAACTCGATGGATGCCGAGCAACTCAAGGCGATACAGTCACCGCTGAAGCAAAAATATCGCGAACAGCCACAGGCGGCGCAAATTACCCTGAAGGCGCGAGGGCGCATCGGTGAGGGTATTACCTGCAAGCTCGAAACAGAAAGGGCGTTGGCACAGGCAGGACTGCATCCAGCCACCGGTGGCGACGGGTTTTCACTGTGTTCCGGGGATATGCTGCTGGAGGCCTTGGTGGCCTGCGCCGGCGTGACCCTGAGTGCCGTGGCCACTGCCATCGGCCTTGAACTGCGCGATGCGTTTGTCAGTGCCGAGGGCGATCTGGATTTCAGGGGGACGTTGGCGGTGAGCAAGGACGCACTGGTAGGTTCCAAGACGATTCGCCTCAAGTTCGAGTTGGTCAGTGATGCACCCCGGGAGCAGTTGGAATCACTGATAAATCTGACGGAGCGTTATTGTGTGGTTTATCAAACCCTGGCGCATGCACCGCAGATCGTCGTTTCTTTTCAATGCCAGAATAAGTGATGCTCCCTAGCGGAGCTGGCTTGCCGATGCTTGCTTAATGTATTTACCCAGTAAATGCAACAGCGTCATAAAATATTCATCTAATCTTCACGCGGCAGACATCTTGCCGGCCGATATTACGCACAGGTACAGAAAGTGAGTAGAGTTCATGCGTATGCATTCCGCTTTCAAACGCATGGAAAGTTGGGAGCTGATCCTGTGCGAGTTGTGCAATCGCGCTTGTCGTCGTTCCACTATAAAAAGGATTTTTGTTGTCGTCAGCCGCTTGGGTGACGGTGTCTTCTGGTATGTGCTGATGCTGATGTTGCCCTTGTGGTATGGCATGGATGCGGTGCGGGTATCTCTGCATATGGCCTTTGTGGGCTTCGTCGGGCTGGCGCTATACAAATATCTGAAATCACATCTGGTGCGGCAGCGGCCTTATATCCAGCACGGCGGCATTACCCTTGGCGCCGCACCGCTGGATCTTTACAGCTTTCCCTCGGGCCATACCCTGCACGCAGTAACCTTCACCATGGTGGCTTTAGCCTATTACCCCAACCTGGCCTGGTTGCTGATACCTTTTGCCAGTCTGGTCGCCATGTCGCGAGTGATTCTTGGTTTGCATTATCCCAGCGATGTCTTTGCAGGAGCCGTGATCGGCGCATTGTTGGCGCGGGGCAGTTTCATGGTGTTATCGTGATCTGCCGTTACGGACATCGCTAGTCAAACGCGTGCGTATCCTGTTCATCACCGATGTATTCTTTCCCCGTGTCAACGGGGTATCGACTTCGCTGCAGACCTTTTGGCGGGAGCTGGAGGCTTTGGGGCATGAGGTCATGATCATTGCACCCGAGTATGGTCAGCAGGCGCGGCGCGCTCCTTCGTTGATTCGCATTCCCGCGCGCGTCGTTATGTTCGATCCCGAAGATCGTATGATGCACAGACGGCGGATCCTCGATCTGGGTGGCGAGTTGCGGCGCCAGGATTTCGATCTGATTCATATCCAGACGCCATTCGTCGCTCATTATGCCGGCGTGAGTCTGGCCCAGCGGCTGAATATTCCGCGGATTGAGACTTATCATACCTTTTTCGAAGAATACCTGTTTCACTACGTACCATTTCTGCCCAAGCCGTGGCTGCGTCTCGCGGCGCGGCGCTTTTCCCGCGCGCAATGCAATGAGGTTGATGCGGTTGTGGTGCCATCCACCGCAATGCGCGATGTGCTGGCCTCTTACGGCGTGAAGTCGCACATGGAGGTGCTGCCCACCGGGATTCAACTGGAGCAGTTTGCAAACGGTGACGGTGAGCGTTTCCGCGCCTTGCATGATATTCCAGAGAGGCGTCCGCTGTTATTGCACGTCGGACGGGTAGCCTTCGAAAAAAATATCAGTTTTCTGCTGCGTATGGTGAAACAGGTCAAGACGACGGTGGCGGATGTATTATTCGTGATTGCCGGCGAGGGTCCGGCAGTGCTGAGTCTGCGCTGGGAGGCGCAGGACCTGGGGCTCGCCGACAATGTATTGTTCGTCGGCAATATGGATCGTGAAAGCGCCTTGCTGGATTGTTATCGCGCAGCCGACGTGAAAATATTTGCCTCGCGCACCGAGACCCAGGGCCTGGTGCTGTTGGAAGCCATGGCCTTGGGGGTGCCGGTGGTCTCCACGGCCATCATGGGCACCAAAGACGTATTGCAGCCCGGTTGCGGCGCGGTGGTGGTGGCGGAAGATGAGGGGGAATTCGCGGCGGCCGTGGTGCGCGTCCTGGGTGATAGCGCATTGGCGGCGCGGCTGAGTAATTCCGGCAAAGGCTATGTAAAGTCATGGTCGGCGCCGGTTATGGCGCGACGCATGGTCGATCTTTACCATAGTGTGTTGGCGGATTACAAGCCGCAGTCCCTCAACCACGCACAACGCACAGGGTCCTAGCTCAACCGCTTGTTGTGACCCGGCGTTATCAGCGCGCGGCTTGCCTTATGCTCAAGCCTGCACTTTACAATCATAGTTATCAGATAAAAGCTGTTCCCGCCGCCGGGCTTGTAGGCCGGCGGCAGAACCTATCCCGCCAGTCACGGGCCATGCCATCCATTACGGGGATATAATTTAATCTAGGCAGCTTGTTTGGGTCCCCGGGACGGTTACAATGATGATTACCTCGCGGGTGCCGCGTAGCCAGGGATGGATAACATCTATGCTGAAAAAATTCGAAAAGGGTTTGGAGGGGATGATTTTCAACAGCCGATGGTTGTTGGCGCCTTTCTATATAGGCTTGGTGGGTGCCGTGTTCTTGCTGTTGGTCAAGTTCGGCCAAGAGTTTTTTCATGTGGCCCCCCATATCCTGGATTCATCCGAAGGCGATGCCATTCTGGCGATTCTGACGCTGGTGGACATGTCACTGGTGGCCAATCTATTGCTCATCATCATTTTCAGCGGCTATGAAAATTTTGTCTCCAAGATTGACGCCGCCGACCATGAAGATAAGCCGGAGTGGATGGGTAAGGTGGATTTCTCCGGTCTGAAGCTCAAGCTCATCGCCTCCATTGTCGCCATTTCGGCGATCGAGCTGCTCAAGTCCTTCGTCAATATGGATAAGATCCTGATACCGGAGTCAGGTGAAACACAGCTCATGTGGAGAGTGATCATCCACGTCGTCTTGGTGATATCCGGCGTGTTGTTTGCCGTCATGGACAGGGTAGCCGAACCTAAGGGCGAACATCATTGAGCAATAGACTATCTTCGTTAAGGCATCTCTGCTGGGTGGGATTTTTGAATTAGTGGCTTTACTTTACCTGCGGTCGCGGCAGGCAAAGTCATCATCTTTTGCTATGCTTGTGGACACGGCGCATAGCGTCCTGTAGAAAGCTCCCGCATGATCGAGCACACCATGATCACCTTGGCGGTGATCGTTGTAGTCGGTATAGGCTGTCAGTGGCTCGCCTGGTGGTTCAAGCTGCCGGCGATTTTATTTTTGTTGTTGTCCGGATTGTTTCTCGGTCCGGTGACGGGCTTTATCCAGCCGGATAAGTTGTTCGGTGATATGTTGTTTCCCATGGTGTCGCTGGGCGTGGCGCTCATTCTCTTCGAGGGCAGCCTGACCCTGCGCCTCAGCGAGATCAAGGGGCTGGGCAGTGTGGTCCGTAATCTGGTGACCTTCGGTGCG
>Ga0316579_10000260_pt1 | contig 16208 bp, 14 predicted proteins | sample J5NA_2_FD_203074 | JGI IMG/M metagenome (GOLD analysis project Ga0316579, IMG submission 203074) | Rhizosphere microbial communities from salt marsh grasses in Alabama, United States - J5-7_160517rDrA | ecosystem: Host-associated > Plants > Roots > Rhizosphere | place: USA: Alabama | collected... | reverse complement strand
CGCGCACCTTCAATAGGTCGACGGCAAAGCCGCGGCGGGCCAGGGCGGGGATGAGATGGCGCGCCGCCCGATCCACCCCGCTGTGGCCGGAGGTGGAGAAGAAGCAGGCGATGCGCGACCCGGCGCGTGGTGAGTCGCGTGTGGCAGATCGCGAGGGCTCTGCCTGGGGGTCCGATCCTCGGCCTTCAGGTGTTGCCACGGCTAGCATACCCACTCCAGCGGATCCTCATTCCGCTCGGGCTTGAGGCCCGGCTGCTCGATGAAGAGGCGGTGCCAGATGGCAAACTGAAGGAGTGTGAAGAGCTCCCGGCCTCCCCCTCGACCGGCCTGACGGGCGCGCACCAGCTCGGTGATCGCCGGCACCCGGAACCACTCGCGGATTCCCCGATTGTTTGCCAGACGGGCCCCCAGGCGCTCTGCCAGCTCGCCGGTCAGCCAGTCCCCGACGGGGACGTGGAAGCCCCGCTTGGGCCGGTCCAGGTGCCCCGGCGGCAGGCCCGCCTCGGCCCAGTGCTTGAGGAGCCACTTGCCCCGATGACCCCGCACCTTGAGGTGGTCCGGGAGCGAAAGGCCAAGCTCGACGATGCGGTGATCGAGGAAGGGCACGCGCCCCTCCAGCCCGAAGGCCATGAGCATGCGGTCCGTCTTGACCAGCAGATTGTCCGGCAGGGCCGTGATCAGGTCCACGTACTGGCGCCGCTGCAGATCCGACCAGGCGGGGGGTGTCTCTCCCCATGCATCGAGGAAGGGCCGCCGGTCGGGCACCCCGACGGACTGCAGGGCCGGTCCGAACAGGCGCTGGGACCAGCGACCGGCCCATTGACCGCGGGTTCGGAAGCCGCCGCTGCCGGGACGGCGCAGGGCCTTGAGCCAGCGCTCGGGGAGGCTGGGGCGGTAACGCCGGTAGCCGGCGAAGACCTCGTCACCCCCCTCGCCGGAGAAGACCACCTTGAGCTCGGCGCCCGCGGTCTCGGCCAGGATCGAGGTGGGCAGATTGGCATAGTCCCGCATCAGCTCGTCGGCGGACCAGATGCTGTGGGGCAGCCGGGCGAAGACCTGGGGCAGGCTCAGTCGAAGCCCGTTGTGGTCGAGGCCGAAATACTGGGCGACGCGCGCCGCCTCATCGAGCTCGTCCCGGCGGGATGCCCCGACATAGCCCACCGAGAAGGTCTTGATCGGGCCCGAGCCCAGGGCGGCGAGCTGGCTCGCCAGGATGGCCGAGTCCGTCCCGCCGGAGAGAAAGAGCCCGAAGGGCACGTCGGACCGCATATGCTCCCGCATCGCCTCCTCCATTAGCCGCCCGAGCTCGGCCTGGGCCTCCTCCAGTCCCCAGGGGCTGGGGGCCACGTCCAGGGGCGACCAATAGCGGCGATGCTGAATCGAGAGATCGCTGCCCAAGACCAGGGCCTCCCCGGGCAGCACCCGCCGGATACCGGCGATGACGGTCTCCCTGCCCGTCGCGAACTGGTTTTGAAGGAACTGGCGTAGGGCGACCGGGTCGACCTCGGGCCTCCGTGGCAGCAGGGGCAGCAGGGCCTTGATCTCCGAGGCGAAGGCGACGCGGTCCGGGAGCGTGAGGTAGAACAGGGGCTTGATCCCCAGGCGGTCCCGTCCGAGGACGAGCCGTCCCGACGCGATGTCGTGCAGGGCGAAGGCGTACATGCCCCGGAGGTCATCGAGGCAAGCGAGACCCCGGGTCGCGTAGGCGTGCAGGATGGTCTCCGAATCAGACTCCGTGAGGAATCGGCGCCCCTGGGCCCGGAGGTCGGCGTTCAGCTCCAGATAGTTGTAGACCTCGCCGTTCGCCACCAGGACGAGGCGTCCGTCCTCGGACACCAGGGGTTGGTGACCCGTCTCGAGGCCGATGATGGAGAGCCGCGTCTGGGCGAGCCCCACGGCACCCGCGATGTGGCTCCCCCGATCATCGGGCCCCCGGTGGGCGAGGGCGGCCCCCATACGCCGAAGCTCCTCGGGATCCGGGCGACCACCGTCGCGCAGGATATACCCCGCGATCCCGCACATCAGTCGGCGAACCTGGCTGGCAGGGGCACGGGGGCAAGAGGCAAACCCTGGGTCATGGGGCCCTTATTGTCGGCCCGAGGGTGCGGATGGACAAGGAAGACTGGAGGTCTGCGCTAGAATTCCCTCGTCAGCCGAAAGTCTGCCCTGACCTCATGCGCGCCACGGCCCTCTTCTTCGGGTTCTTGTTTCTCTGTCTGGCGGCGGCCGCGTTGCTGAGCGTTCCGATCATGGAGACCGGCTGGCTGCCTTACCCACCGGAGCGGGTGATAGGTCGCCTGGCCCAGGTCCTGATCCTACTGGGAATCTGGCCCCTTCTGATTCGGCTCCATCTCGCCAACGGGCGCGACCTCGGTTATGGCGTCCCGCGACTGGCCTTCCTGCGTGCCCTGGCCCTGGGCTGGCTCCTCGGGGTACTGATTCTGATCGGGTTGGTCCTCGCGCTCCTCGGGCTAGCGGTTCGTGTGCCCGACCCGAATCCCGGAGGCTGGTCCTGGATCGTGGGCAAGGCCCTGCAGGCGCTGGTCGCCGGCCTACTGATCGGGGTGCTCGAAGAGACCTTCTTCCGCGGGGCCCTGTTCACCGCGATCCGTCGCCGTGAGGGCGTGGGTCCCGCGATCCTCTGGAGCGCCGGCCTCTACGCGGTGCTCCACCTGATGAAGCCGGGCGCCCTGCCCGCCGGCGTGCCCTTCGACTGGGCCGGGGCCTGGGCCATGTTTGCGGGGGTGTTCGTCGACGTCTTCCAGTGGCGTCATCTCGATACGGTCCTGGCGTTGCTGATGGTCGGTGTCTTCCTGGCCCTGGTGCGGGAGTTCACCGGCCATATCGGCTGGTGCATCGGCCTGCACGCGGGCTGGGTCTTCGTCATCCAGGTGACCCGGCGCCTGACCGATGGGGATCCGGGATCGGACCTCGCATTCCTGGCCGGGGACTACGACGGGATCGTCGGCTGGCTCTCGCTCGCATGGATCGGGGCCCTGACCCTTGGCTACTGGCGCTTGGGCCGACGCCTTGGGACCGGAAGGAGGTGCTGATCAAGTGCCCTCTTGGCATCGAATCAGCTCGCGTCCCGAGACGCACGGGTCAACCGGGATCGACGCCAGCCCAGTCAGACGAAGATTCCCCGAGGCTGCGCCGGACCTCAGCCCCCTCCGTCAGTCGACCCCGTTGCGGAGCCACCGGCGGATGTCGGCCAGGTGGCGGCGGCTCACGGGCAGGTGCTCGGGGCATTCACGTAGGTGCACCTCCACCCCACCGTCCGGTGCCTTCGACAGGCCCGAAAGCCGAGACTTGGCCACCAGGGCGTTGCGGTGAATCCGCACGAAGAGATCGGGAAACTCGTCCTCCAGGGACTTAAGGGACTCGTCCACCAGGATCTCCCCCCCGGTGTGGCGGACGGTGACATATTTGTGCTCGGCCTGGAAATAGATGATGTTCTCGATGGGGACCGTCTGCAGACCGCCGCGATAATGGGCGCTGAGGAAGTGCCTCCGGCCTGGATAGAGGTCCTCCTTACTGGATAGGGTGGTTCGCTGGGGACGGGTGGGCACCCGCACCCGCTCCAGGGCTTCCTGGAGGCGTTCGCGGCGCACCGGTTTGACCAGGTAGTCCTCCACCCGGTGCTCGAAGGCGGCGAGTGCGTACTGTTCGTAGGCGGTTACCAGGATTACCGCGGGGGGAGGTTGGATCTGGGTGATCTCTTTAGCCGCCTCGAGGCCGTTCATGCCAGGCATCTGCACGTCCAGGAGGACCACGTCAACGGGCTTGGAGCGACAGTGCTCCACCGCCTCGATACCGTCCGCCGCTTCACCGGCTAGCTCGTAGCTGCCCGAAATCTCCGAGAGCATTCGGATTAGTCGCTGGCGGGCCGGCGACTCGTCGTCAACAACCAGGACCTTCATTGGTGCCTCCATGGATAGGGAAATATCAGTCGCACCTGATAGTCACCCTCGACCCGTGCGTTGGTGACCTGTGCCGCGCCCTCGAACATGGCGGCCATTCGTTGTTTGACGTTGTCCAGGGCTATGCGGTTGCCGCGCGTGTGCCTGCTGACGGTCTCCTCCTCGCCGGGGAGTGAGTTCCGCACACTCAGGTTCACGCGCCCCTGACGGTAACGCCCACCGATCTGGACCAGGCCGGGGCGACGCGAGGGCGCGACTCCGTGATAGACCGCGTTCTCGACCAGGGGTTGAAGGATCAATGGCGGCAAAGGGGCATCGCCAGGGAGCTCGTCCACATCCCACAGCACCTGTAGCCGTTCACCAAGGCGCTGCTTCTCGATATTCAGGTAACGGTAGGCCAGCTCAAGCTCGTTCGCCAAGGTCGAGGTCGCATTGGCATCCGACAGGGTCGCGCGGAACAGGTCAGCCAGGTCCTGGACGACCTCCTCCGCCAACCTGGGGTCGGTCTGGGTGAGGTTTGCGATCGTATTCATGCTGTTGAACAGGAAATGGGGGCGAATACGCGCTTGGAGCTTCTGGAAACGCGCCTCCGCCTCTGCTTCCACCTGGAGGCGCCACATGTGATGTAGGTAAAGGTACCGCAGGACCATGGCCCCGAGGATGGCACTGATTCCCAGACTGCGGATCATCAGGCCATCCAGATCCCCCCCGGGGAAGAGCTCGGCCCGAAGCGGGGCCGGCGCGAAGTGGAAGCCAGCCCAGGTCACCAAGGCTGCAATCGCCACCAGGAGGAGCCAGGCGAGCAGGGCCGCGGTGCGGTCGCCGCACCGCCTCAACAAGGGGCGAAGAGCGCACAGGGTCGCGGTGCCCAGCACGGCGATGGTCAGGACGTGAAAGGACAGGAGTGCCAAGCGCACCCAGAATGTGGTGCCATCCCAAGAGGTGGCCAGCGCCAGCGTGATCCCCAAGAGCTGGGAGGTCAGGATGGTCCCCATCACCACGGGAAAACGGCAAAAATCGGGGAGAAAGGTGGCACGCGGCTCCGGCCGCTCGTCAGTCAGCTCCTCCAACCCTGGCGTGCAACCCCGCTCGGGGTCCGCGTGTAGAATCGTCATTTTTTTAGTCCGGGTCTTTCGATGCCAGAGCCAAGCTCCCCAACCAAGCCCTGGGCGGGACGCTTCAGCGCCCCCACCGACGCCTTCGTAGAGGCCTTCACCGCCTCCGTCGACTTCGACCGCCGGCTCTATCGTCACGACATCGCGGGCTCCATTGCCCACGCCACGATGCTCGCACGCCAGGGCATCCTGAGCGACGCCGAGTGCGACGCCATCGTATCCGGTCTGCAGGCGGTGCGTGCCCGGATCGATGCTGGAGAGTTCGAGTGGTCGATTCCCCTGGAAGACGTCCACATGAACGTAGAGTCCGCCCTCACCGCCGAAATCGGTGAGGCCGGCAAGAAATTACATACCGGCCGCTCGCGCAATGACCAGGTGGCTACCGACGTGCGGCTATGGCTGCGCGATGAGATCGACATCATTCGGGAGTCAATCGGCGGTCTGCGACGGGTCCTCCTCGACCTCGCTGAGCGCGAGGCCGAGACTCTGATGCCCGGTTTCACCCATCTCCAGGTCGCCCAACCCGTCACCTTCGGTCACCATTTGATGGCTTGGTTCGAGATGCTGCAGCGGGACCGGGAGCGTCTCGCCGACTGCCGGCGGCGAGTCAACGTGATGCCCTTGGGGTCGGCCGCCCTGGCGGGAACCACCTATCCGATCGATCGCCACTTCACCGCCGAGCTCCTGGGCTTCGACCGACCCGCGGAGAACTCCTTGGACGCAGTTTCCGATCGCGACTTCGCCGTCGAGTTCACCGCGGCGGCCGCGATCCTCATGATGCATCTCTCCCGCTTCTCCGAGGAGCTGATTCTCTGGTCCTCGGCCCAGTTCGGCTTCGTGGAGCTCTCCGATAGCTTCTGCACCGGCTCCTCTATCATGCCGCAAAAGAAGAACCCGGACGTGCCCGAGCTGGTGCGCGGCAAGGCCGGGCGCATCTTCGGTCACCTGATGGGGCTCCTGACCCTGATGAAGGGTCAGCCGCTCGCGTACAACAAGGACAACCAGGAGGACAAGGAGCCGCTCTTCGACACCGTGGACAACCTCAAGGGCTGCCTCAAGGTCTACACGGATATGATGTCCAACCTGAGCTGCAACCGCGAGCGCATGCGCTCGGCGGCGGTCCAGGGCTTCAGCACCGCCACGGATCTCGCCGATTACCTGGTCCGCAAGGGTCTGCCCTTCCGGGATGCCCATGAGGTCGTGGGCCAGGCCGTTGCCCTGGGCGTGCGCGAGGGCCGTGACCTCGCGCAACTCACGCTGGATGAGCTGCGGGGCTTCTCGCCGCTGATCGACGACGACGTCTACGCGGTGCTTACGCTGGAGGGCTCGGTCAGTGCCCGGGACCACCTCGGCGGCACGGCCCCGAGCCAGGTCCGCGCCGCCATCGCCCGCGCCCGCGCGGCATTGACCGAGCTCTAGACCCGAAAGACATGGACAGCCTGGACGATCTCGACGCCCGCCTGCTGCGCTTCGCCCGGGAGCGGGACTGGGAGCAGTTCCACAGCCCGAAGAATCTGGTGATGGCCCTGGCGGGGGAGGTGGGCGAGCTTACCGAGCACTTCCAGTGGCTCACCGAGGAGCAGAGCGCCAGCGTTGATCCGGACAAGCGGGAGCGGGTCGGCGAGGAGCTGGCGGACTGCCTGATCTATCTGATTCGACTGAGCGAGCGGTTGGGCATCGACCTCATCGCCGCCGCCCATCGAAAGATCGCCATCAACGAGCAGCGCTACCCAGTGGAACGGGTGCGCGGAGACGCCCGACGGGCCGAGGAGTACGGAGACTGATGGCGGCCCCGGCCGTGCGCATCCGCCGGGCCCCGGGCGTGGATGCCGAGGCCCCTCCCACCACGGCCGACGAGCTGCTGCGTCGGCTCTACGCGCGGCGCGGTCAGGACGGCGATGCGGGTGATCTCGGACTCGGCGCCCTCCTGCCCTATCGCGCCCTGGCCGGGATCGAGCGGGCGGTGGCGGTCCTGGTCGACACCCTGAGGGCGGGTCGGTCCATCCTGGTGATCGGCGACTATGACGCCGACGGGGCCACCGGCAGCGCGCTCGCGGTGCTCGGGCTGCGTTCCCTGAGGGCCCCGTCCGTCGCCTATTTGGTCCCGAGCCGCTTCGCCCACGGCTATGGCCTGAGCCCACCCGTGGTGGATGCCGCCGCACCCCTGCGGCCCGGGCTTATCCTCACGGTGGACAACGGCATCGCCAGCATCGCCGGCGTGGAGCACGCGAGCCGGCTCGGCATCCCCGTGCTGGTGACGGATCACCATCTGCCCGGCGATCGGCTCCCCGAGGCGGCGGCGATCGTCAATCCCAACCAGCCCGGATGCCCCTTCCCGAGCAAGCACCTGGCGGGGGTCGGGGTGGTCTTCTACCTGCTCGCCGCCTTGCGGGCCGCCCTGCGGGAGATGGGCTGGTTCGCTGCGGGGCGCCCCGAGCCCAATCTCGCCGAGCTGCTGGACCTGGTGGCCCTGGGCACCGTGGCCGACGTGGTCACCCTGGACCGCAACAATCGGATCCTCGTGGAGCAGGGGCTCAGGCGCATTCGCGCGGGCCGGGGCCGCCCGGGCATCCGCGCCCTGCTCCAGGTGGCGGGGCGGGATCCAGCGCAGGCCAGCGCGATGGACCTGGGCTTCTTCGCCGGCCCCCGCCTGAACGCGGCCGGGCGCCTGGAGGAGATGTCCCTGGGTGTCGAGTGCCTGCTGGCGGAGGATCCGGCCCGCGCCTTGGAGCTCGCCACCCAACTCGATGCGCTCAACCGCCAGCGCCGGGAGATCGAGGAGGAGATGCGCGCCCAGGCGGAGTATCTGGTGGAGCGCCTGACCTTCAGGGGTGATCAGATACCGCCCGGTCTCTGTCTCTTCGGCCGCGGCTGGCACCAGGGGGTCTCCGGGATCCTGGCCGCCCGTATCCGGGAGCGCTACCATCGGCCGGTGATCGCCTTCGCCGAGGCCGGAGACGGCCTGCTGCGGGGCTCCGCCCGCTCCGTGGAGGGGCTTCACATCCGCGATCTCATCAACGCCGTCGACCGCCGCCAACCGGGACTCATCGAGCGCTTCGGGGGGCATGCCATGGCCGCGGGGCTGACCCTGCGCTCCGAGGCGCTCCCCGCCTTCCGGACCGCCTTCGCGGCGGCGGTCCGCGCGGAGCTGGGGGAGCTCTCCCCCGAACGGCAGCTACACTCCGATGGCGAGCTGCCTCCCGGGCTCATGAATCTGGAGACCGCGGAGGCCCTGCGATTCGGCGGCCCCTGGGGCAAGGGCTTCCCGGAGCCCCTGTTCGACGGCCGCTTCCAGGTGACCTCCGCCCGCCTGGTGGGAGAGCGGCACCTGAAGCTGCGGGTCCGCGTCGATCGGGGGCCCGTGCTGGACGCCATCGGTTTCAACCTCGGGGAGCGCCTTCATCATGCCCAGGGCGAGGTCCGTCTCGCCTACCGTCTGGACGTCAACGCGTATCTCGGACGCCGCGCCCCCCAACTGATCCTGGAGCACCTCCAATCGACCCCCTAGAGGACGCGATCGAGCCCGACGAGGCGAGTCGAGACCCCCAGGACACCGACCAGGGGGAAGGCCCGCGCGGGCCGAGCAAGAGCCAGCTCAAGCGCGAGAAGCAGGCACTCCAGGCGCTGGCCGAGCGGTTGGTGGCCATGCCCCGCCACGAGCTGGAGCGACTCGGGCTCAGCGAGGCCACCTGGGCCGCCATCGACGAGACACCACGGATCCGCGACCCGCGCGCCCGCGGCCGGCACTGGAAGCGCATCGCCAACCTGCTGGAGCGGGAGGACATGCACGCGGTCCGCGCCCTGTTGGATCACGCGGCCGCCCGGGAGCGGGAAGACGTGGCCCGCCACCACCGCCTGGAGCGCTGGCGCGAGCGGCTGATGGCCGAGGGTGATGGGGCCCTGGGCGAGCTGCTTGCCGCGCACCCGGGCACCGACCGTACGCGGCTGCGCACCCTGGTGCGGGCCGCCCAGCGCGACCGCGAGCGGGGCCGGCCCGAGACCCAGCGCAAGCTGTTCCGTCTCCTGCGGGAGATCCTGGATGCGGGCGCTCCGGAGGACTCCGGAGTCGAGGCCGGCGACGAGACCGAGCCCCGGCCCGAGTGAAGGCGGCTTAATCCTGAGGCAGGGCCAAAGGGGAGCGCTTCCTGGGGTTGGCCCGGTAGAGCACCGCCACGTTGCCGATGCGGTTGACGAGGGTGGCGCCGGTCGCCTTCAACAGGTGCTCGATGATCGCGTCGCGCAGCGCCCGGTCACCCGCCGCCACCTTGACCTTAAGCAGCTCGTGATGGGCGAGCGCCCCCTCCAGCTCGGCGAGCAGGGGCTCGGAGGCCCCGGCCTGCCCCACGCTCACCACCGGCTTGAGATGGTGTGACTGGGCCTTGAGCCAGCGCCGCTGTCGGTCGCTGAGCGACGCCGTCGACGGTTCGCTCATTCGGGCAGGCGCTCGAGCTCGGTGAGCCCGCCCGTGTTTTTGGCCTCCACCTTGGCGTAGAGGTCATAGAGCGCGGCCTGCAGCGCCTCCTCGATCACCGGATGGTAGAAGGGCATGCGCAGGAGCTGACCCACCGTGAGGTCCTGCTCGATGCACCAGCACAGGAGATGGGCCAGATTCTCTCCCTTGGGCCCGATCATCTCGGCGCCCAGGAGACGGCCCGTGGCCTGGTCCCCATAGACCCGAAGCACCCCCTTGTTCTTGCCCATGATGAGGGCCCGGCCGACCGGCGCGAACTTGATCTGGCCCACCGCGGTGGTGTCCTGATCCAGCTCGCTCCAGCGCCGGCCGACGGTGCAGATGTTGGGGTCGCAGAAATTGATGAAGAGGGCGGTCGGTCGCCGGAAGCGGGCGCCCTCGCCGTGGGCGGCGTTGTAGCCGGCGATCTTGCCCTCGTAGCCCGCCTCGTGGAGGATCGGCCGGAATCCGGTCACGTCGCCGGCCATGAAGACCGGAAGATCCCCCACCTGCATGCTGTGGCGGTCCACTGCCGGCAGGCCCCTGGCATCGAGCGGCACCCCCAGGCTCTCCAGTCCCAGGCCCTCGATGTTGGGCGCCCGTCCGATGCTGCACAGGACCTTGTCCACGACCACACTGTGGTCACCCGCGCTGACCCGCAGGTGCCCGTCCGGCTCCTCCGTGATCTCGGCCTGGTGCCCCAGGTGGATGGGGAGCTCGCCCCCGATGATCTCGATGGCACACCGGGTCACCTCCGGGTCCTGGGCCCCCGCGATGGTCTCCATCTGGTCGAAGCCGGTGACCGCGACCCCCAGCCTCGAGAGGCTCTGGCCCAGCTCCAACCCGATGGTGCCCAGCCCGATCACCGCCATGGAGGCCGGCAGGTCCTCGAGCTCGAAGATGTCGTCGGTGGTCAAGAGCCGATCGCCGAGCCGGCGCCAGGGCTCCGGCACCAGGGGCCTGGAGCCGGTGGCGATGACCAGGGCCCCCGCGCGGATGCGCTGGCCCGCCACCTCGACCAGGGTCGGCTCGAGGATCCGCGCGTAGTCCTGGATGAAGAGGTCCGGGGGCATGTCGTCCGTGCTGCTGCCCAGCACCCGGTCCACGAAGGTATCCCGGAGCTCCTGGACGTGCTCCAGGGCCTCGGGCACGTCCAGGGTCATGGCCTCGTGGCCGTCGATCCCGTATTTGCCCAGATGGGTGCGGCGGTGATAGTCCTCCGCCACCTGGATCATGGCCTTCGACGGCATACAGCCGACCCGGGCGCAGGTGGTGCCCGGGTCGCCGCCGTTGATCAGGACGAACGACTTGCCTGCCCGGCGCACCTGGGCCATGGCGTTGAGTCCGGCGGTACCGGAACCGATGATGGCCACGTCGACTTGACGTTCTTGCACGACGTACTCCTCTTTCGACGCCTGAGCCGCCCGAGGCGGCATATTGGCTCATTCTAACGGCAAGCCGCATCGGAGGCCCCATGCGTTGAAGGGGGCGTCGCCGGGGGGCGGTGATAGGCACAAGGGGCGCGGCGACCGCCCCTCGGGTGAAGCGCGCCACACCGTCCGCGGATGGCCCAGGCTCGAGCCGGTTTGCCCGGTGGTTCCATTCGGCACTCGTGCCAGCTCCACATCTACCGGAGCCACGTCGGCATTTCATTTTGCAACGCGCTAAGTCGCTGCGTAGTCCGAGAATCCCCGCTACTCGCCACTCGATACTCGCAACTGTCCGGCATATTTACCTGGAGCGCCCGAGGGGGCTAACATGCAGAGTTTTTCACCCGCGGCCTGAACCTGGCGGCCGGAGCCCCGTTTGAGCGCAGCAGCCGATCATCGCTTCCTCGTCACGCCCGGGGCCGCTGGAGCGGCCACCATGCAGGGGCGCTTGCGGGTGCCCGGGGACAAGTCCATCTCCCACCGCGCCATCATGCTGGGGGCCATCGCTGAGGGGGAGACCGCGATCTCCGGCTTCCTGGAGGGGGCCGACGCCCTCGCCACCCTGGGCGCCTTTCGAGGCATGGGGGTCCGGATCGAGGGCCCCGACCGGGGGGAGGTTCGGGTGCGGGGCGTGGGCCTGGAGGGGCTGGAGATGCCCGAGGGCCCCCTGGACATGGGCAACTCCGGCACCTCCATGCGACTGCTGGCCGGGCTCCTGGCCGGGCAAACCTTTCCGGCCACGCTGATCGGCGACGCCTCGCTCACCCGTCGGCCCATGCGTCGCGTGACCGAGCCTCTGGCCCTCATGGGTGCCCGCATCGGCACCAGCGAGCAGGGTACGGCGCCCCTGACCATTGCGCCGACCAATGGGCTCACGGGGATCGACTATCGGATGCCGGTGGCCAGCGCCCAGGTGAAGTCCAGCCTCCTGCTCGCCGGGCTTTACGCAAGCGGCGAGACCTGCGTGACCGAGCCGGCTCCCACCCGGGACCACACGGAGCGCATGCTGGCCGCCTTCGGCTACCCGGTGAGGCGCGCCGCCGACCGCGTGTGCGTCACGGGCGGCGGGCGGCTCGTAGGCTGTCGGCTCCAGATCCCGGGGGACATCTCCTCGGCGGCCTTCTTTCTCGTGGGGGCGAGCATCGCGCCGGGCTCGGACCTCACCCTGGAGGGGGTCGGCATGAACCCCACGCGCGTGGGCGTCATCAATATCCTCAGGGCGATGGGGGCGGACATCGAGGTCGTGGACCAGCGCACGGCCGGCGGCGAGCCGGTCGCGGACCTGCGGGTGCGCTCCGCCGACCTGAAGGGGATCGCCATCCCGGTCGATCAGGTGCCCCTGGCCATCGACGAGTTTCCGGCGATCTTCATCGCCGCCGCCTGTGCGGCGGGCGAGACCTTGCTGCGGGGGGCCGAGGAGCTGCGGGTCAAGGAGAGCGACCGCATCCAGGTCATGGCGGACGGACTCGGGGTCCTCGGCGTTCGCGCCGAGCCGCTGGCGGATGGCATTCGTATCCAGGGTGGTCTGATCGGCGCGGGGACCGTGGAGTCCCACGGGGATCATCGCATCGCCATGGCCTTCGCCATCGCCGGTCTGCGTGCCGCGGGACCGATCGAGGTGCGGGACTGCGCCAACGTGGAGACCTCCTTCCCCGGGTTCGCCTCCTTGGCGGCGGGCGTGGGGTTGCCGATCCAGGAGCTTCGTCCTTGAGTGTCGCGGGGCCCCCGGTCATCACCATCGATGGTCCCTCCGGCACCGGCAAGGGGACCATCGCCGAGCTGCTGAGCCGCAAGCTGGGATGGCACTGTCTGGACAGCGGGGCCCTCTACCGGGTGCTGGGCCTGGCCGCCCGCCGCCTTGGTCTCGACCTGGACTCGGGGGAGGCGCTGGCCGGGCTCGCCGCACGGCTGCCGGTCGGCTTCGAGGGCGGGCGGGTCCTGCTCGACGGGGAGGACGTGAGCGAGGCCATCCGCACCGAGGCTGCCGGCGCGGACGCCTCCCGTGCGGCCGCTCACCCGGCGGTGCGCGCCGCCCTGCTCGACTGGCAACGGCATCAGGCCCGTGCGCCCGGACTGGTCGCGGACGGTCGCGACATGGGCACGGTGGTCTTCCCCGGGGCCCAGCTCAAGATCTTTCTCGACGCGAGCCCGGAGGAGCGTGCCACGCGTCGATATAAACAGTTGAAAGGAAAGGGGTTGGATGCTAGTCTTTCGAAGCTCGTCGCGGACATCCGTGAGCGAGACGAGCGAGACCGCAACCGTCCGGTGGCGCCCCTGTGTCCGGCGGACGACGCGGTGATCGTCGACTCCACCACGCTTTCCATCGATGAAGTGCTCGATCGGGTCCTGGAAGAGGTGAGGCGCATCTTCCCGGACCCGGCATTATGAGGTTTTTTGTCCACGGAAGGTCCCAAGCCTGACCCAGACGTTAGACAAGGACCTCACTCGGAGGGGCGGCGCATTAGGCACCGACCCCATCGTTCAACCAAACCCGCCCGCCCCGGAAGGGCCGGGACTGCGCCCCACCCAGGTACAACAGGTTCCCATGACCGAAAGCTTCGCCGAACTCTTTGAACAAAGTCTAAACGCCACCCAGCTCAATCCAGGGTCCATCGTGACCGGCACCGTGGTGGACATCACGAACGACAGCGTGATCGTCAACGCCGGTCTCAAGTCCGAGGGCATCATCCCCAAGACCCAGTTTTTGAGCCCCGAGGGCACCCTAGAGGTGGCGGTCGGCGACGAGGTCGCGGTCGCCCTCGACGCCGTCGAGGACGGTTTCGGGGTGACCCGCCTGTCCCGCGAGAAGGCCAAGCGCTTCGCGGCCTGGGATTACCTCGAGAAGGCCTTCGAGGCAGGGGAGACGGTCAAGGGCATGATCAACGGCAAGGTCAAGGGCGGCTTCACGGTCGAGCTCGGCACGGTGCGTGCGTTCCTGCCCGGGTCCCTGGTGGACGTGCGGCCGGTGCGCGACACCTCCTACCTCGAGGGTAAGGAGCAGGAGTTCAAGGTCATCAAGCTCGACCGCAAGCGCAACAACGTGGTGGTCTCCCGCCGCGCGGTCGTCGAGGAGGAGTACAGCGCGGAGCGCGAGGCCCTGCTCGCCAACCTGGAGGAGGGTCAGGAGCTCAAGGGCGTGGTCAAGAATCTGACCGACTATGGCGCCTTCCTGGACCTCGGGGGCATCGACGGCCTCCTGCACATCACCGACATGGCATGGCGCCGGGTCAAGCACCCCTCCGAGGTGGTCGAGATCGGCGACGAGATCATGGTCAAGGTCCTCAAGTTCGACCGGGACCGCCAGCGCGTCTCCCTCGGTCTGAAGCAGATGGGAGAGGATCCCTGGGTCAACATCTCCCGCCGCTATCCCGAGGGCACCCGGGTCTTCGGCAAGGTCACCAACATCGCCGACTACGGCTGCTTCGTGGAGATCGAGGAGGGGGTCGAGGGACTGGTCCACGTCTCCGAGATGGACTGGACCAACAAGAACGTCCACCCGAGCAAGATCGTCAATCTGGGCGATGAGGTGGAGGTCATGGTCCTCGACATCGACGAGGAGCGCCGCCGCATCTCGCTAGGTATCAAGCAGTGCGCCATGAACCCCTGGGAGGAGTTCGGGATCACCCACAAGAAGGGCGACCACGTCAGCGGCAAGATCAAGTCCATCACCGACTTCGGCATCTTCATCGGTCTGGACGGCGGCATCGACGGTCTGGTCCACCTCTCCGACATCTCCTGGGACGAGCCCGGCGAGCAGGCCCTGCGCCGCTACAAGAAGGGCGACGAGCTGGAGACCGTGGTGCTGTCGGTGGACCCGGAGCGGGAGCGCATCTCGCTGGGCGTCAAGCAGCTGGATCGAGACCCCTTCTCCAGCTTCGTGGCCATCCACGAGAAGGGCAGCTTCGTCACCGGCAACGTCACCGAGGTGGATGCCAAGGGGGCGACCATCGCCCTGGGCGAGGGGGTGGAGGGCTATCTGCGTGCCTCCGAGATCTCCCGGGATCGCGTGGAGGACGCCCGTTCCGTCCTCAAGGCGGGAGACGAGGTGGAGGCCAAGTTCATGGGCGTGGACCGTAAGAACCGCACCATCTCCCTCTCGATCAAGGCCAAGGACCAGGACGAGGAGCAGGCAGCCATCAAGGGGTATTCCCGAGAGACGGCCGGCGCCACGACCCTCGGCGATCTGCTGCGCGAGCAGATGGAGGAGGCCCAGAGGGACTAATCGGCGAGACTCGACAGCGCCGATCTCCAGGGTCAACCACGGGGGCCCATGGCCCCCAAGCCCTCGATGCAAGGAACCGATACCATGACGAAATCCGAGTTGATCGAGCATCTTGCGGCAGAGCAGGACCATCTCCCCTACAAGGACGTGGAGGAGGCGGTGCGCAAGGTCATCGATCGCATGAGCACCGCACTCGCCTCCGGCGAGCGTATCGAGATCCGTGGTTTCGGTAGCTTCTCCCTGCACTACCGCCCCCCAAGGATCGGTCGCAACCCCAAGACGGGCGACTCCGTGGCGCTTGCCGGTAAGTATGTCCCCCATTTCAAGCCCGGAAAGGAGCTCCGAGATCGGGTCAACCAGGCCTTCCAGGGGGTCGAGGAGCCGTTGCCCGTGCCCAAGGCCGCCAGCGCCCGTCGCTGAAGACCCGCTTCCTGCGCCCAACCCGATCCCGATCCGTCGGGAGCCCTGCCCGCGTCGCCGCGATGGCTCGGCGGGCAGGCTCCTAAGCGTCCCACAACCCGGGTGACGCGATGCGTCTGGAGAAGATCAAGCTCGCCGGATTCAAGTCCTTCGTGGACCCAACCACGGTGCAACTGCCGTCGAACCTCGTCGGCGTGGTGGGGCCGAACGGTTGTGGAAAGTCCAACGTCATCGACGCCGTGCGCTGGGTGATGGGCGAGAGCTCCGCCAAGATGCTGCGGGGCGAGTCCATGGCGGACGTCATCTTCAACGGGAGCACGGGCCGCAAGCCGGTCGGGCTCGCCAGTATCGAGCTCGTCTTCGACAACAGCGACGGCAGCGCCGGTGGCGAATACGCGCGCTTCAACCAGATCTCCGTCAAGCGCCAGGTCTCCCGGGATGGCCAATCCGCCTACTTCCTGAACGGCAGCCGCTGTCGTCGCCGGGACATCCAGGACCTCTTCCTGGGCACCGGGCTGGGTCCCCGCTCCTACGCCATCATCGAGCAGGGCATGATCTCGCGCCTCATCGAGGCGCGCCCGGAGGATCTGCGTCTCTTCCTCGAGGAGGCGGCGGGCATCTCCAAGTACAAGGAGCGGCGCAAGGAGACCG
>Ga0316579_10000259_pt1 | contig 16214 bp, 13 predicted proteins | sample J5NA_2_FD_203074 | JGI IMG/M metagenome (GOLD analysis project Ga0316579, IMG submission 203074) | Rhizosphere microbial communities from salt marsh grasses in Alabama, United States - J5-7_160517rDrA | ecosystem: Host-associated > Plants > Roots > Rhizosphere | place: USA: Alabama | collected... | reverse complement strand
TTCGGCCGCCACAGCGACGACCCGGCGCTGCGCGAACACCTCCCGCTCAAGGTGTTTTGCTTCGATTGCCTGGCCCTGGACGGTGAGCCCCTCATCGATGCGCCCACCCGCGAGCGCCACCTGGCACTGACCGACGCCCTGCCCGCCGAGTTGATCATCCCGCGGGTCGCGGACGCCAACGCCAATGCCGCCGCGGCATTTCTGACGACCGCACTCGCTGCCGGCCATGAGGGACTGATGGCCAAGCACCCGGATGCGCCCTACGCCGCCGGCGGTCGCGGCAGCCACTGGCTCAAGGTCAAGCAGGCGCATACGCTGGACCTGGTGGTGCTGGCCGCCGAGTGGGGCAGCGGGCGGCGCCGCGGCTGGCTCAGCAACCTCCACCTCGGCTGCCGCGACGGCGCCGGCGGCTTCCTGATGCTGGGCAAGACCTTCAAGGGGCTGACGGACCGATTGCTCGCGTGGCAGACCGGGCGGCTATTGGATCTCGAGGTCGGCCGGGAAGGACAGGTGGTGCACGTGCGCCCAGAGCTGGTAGTCGAGATCGCCTTCAACGAGCTGCAACAGAGCCCCCAGTACCCGGCGGGCCTGGCGCTGCGGTTCGCGCGGGTCAAGCGCTACCGCACCGACAAGGCCGCCACGGAGGCCGAGCACATCGACACCGTGCGGGCGCTGTTCACTCGCCAGGTGGCCTACCGCGACCACACCGTCTCATGAGCGCAGCCGAAGGCCGGGCCCGCCACTTGCTGGTGGTGCTGGGCGACCAGCTGAACCGCGACAGCCGCTTGTTCGACGGCTGCGAGCCGGAGCGCGACCTGGTCTGGATGTGCGAGGCACCCGCCGAGGCCACGCACGTGCCCTCCCACAAGACGCGAACGGCGCTGTTCCTCGCCTCTATGCGCCACTTCCGGGAGCGGCTGCTCGCGGACGGACTCGGGGTACGCTACCTGGCCATGGATGCACACGAGCACGGGGGCATCGACGCCGCGCTGGCGGCGGACCTGGTGGCACTGAAGCCGTCGCGGGTCCGGGTCGTCCAGCCCGGTGAGCACCGCGTCCAGGAGATGCTGGCGCACACCTGCGCCGCGGCCGGCATACCGCTGGATGTGCTTGAAGACAGTCATTTCTTCTGCCCGCTGCCCGACTTCGATCAATGGGCCGAGGGGCGCAAGGAACTGCGTCTGGAGTACTTTTACCGGTGGATGCGCAAGCGCCACGGGGTGCTGATGGACGGCGCCCAGCCGGTCGGTGGCGCCTGGAACTTCGACAAGCAGAACCGTAAGGCCTTCGGGAAGCAGGGCCCGGGCTTCCTGCCGCAGCCGCTCGGCTTCGCGCCGGACACGCTCACCCGCGAGGTCATGACCCTGGTCGAGCGCCGGTTCCCGGACGCGCCCGGAAAGCTGGATTACTTCGATTGGCCGGTCACGCCAGGCCAGGCAGAGGCCGCGCTGACGGACTTCGTCGAGCAGCGTCTCGCGGCTTTCGGCCCCTATCAGGACGCCATCTGGGCCGGCGAGCCTTACCTCTACCACTCGCGACTGTCGGTGGCACTGAACCTCAAGCTACTGGACCCACGCCGGGCCATCGCGGCGGCCATCGACGCCTACCAGACCGGCCACGTGCCCATCGCGTCGGTGGAGGGCTTCGTGCGCCAGATCCTCGGCTGGCGCGAGTACGTGCGCGGCATCTACTGGCGGACGATGCCGGACTACCTCGAGCACAACGTCCTGAACGCGCAGGCGCCACTGCCGGCCTTCTACTGGACCGGCGACACCGACTACGCCTGTCTCAGGGATGCCATCGGTCAGGTGGTGTCCCGCGGCTACGGCCACCACATCCAGCGGCTGATGGTGACGGGGCTGTTCGCGCTGCTGCTCGGTGTCGAGCCACGCGCGGTGCACGAATGGTATCTCGCCATGTTCGTGGACGCGGTGGAGTGGGTGGAGGCCCCGAACACCTTGGGCATGAGCCAGTTCGCCGACGGCGGTCTGTTGGCCAGCAAGCCCTATGCGGCGAGTGGCGCCTACATCGCCCGCATGAGCAACTGCTGCCGCGCCTGCCGGTTTGACCCGAAGCAGGCGATGGGCGAGGCAGCCTGCCCCTTCACCACGCTGTTCTGGGACTTCCTGGCCCGCCATCGCGAGCGCTTCGCCGGCCACCCTCGCACGGCGCTCATGTGGCGTAACCTCGAGAGGCTAGAGCCCGCAACGCTGGACCTGATCCGCGCGCAGGCGACGGAACTGCGGGCCTCGCTGGCCGATACCCGAGCCCAACACCCATGATTGCGCCGGTTTTCGATCTCGATTTCGATAGCGATACCGATAGCGATACCGATTTCGATGAGCGCGACTGGTGGGTCTGAGGCAAAGCACCGGTATATCCAGCAGTTGACCCTGTACCCCTGATCGAAGCGGAGGATGCACGTGGATGCGGATGTGATCATCGTCGGCGCCGGGCTGTCCGGCCTAGCCTGTGCACTGCGACTGCAGCACGCCGGCCTGCGGCCGCTGGTGCTGGAGGCGGCGGACCGGGTCGGCGGGCGCATCGCCACCGACATGCGAGAAGGCTTCCTGCTCGACCGCGGTTTTCAGGTGCTGCAGACCTGGTATCCCGCCGCCAGGCGGCTGCTGGACTACGAGGCGCTGGATCTCAGACCCTTCTATCCGGGCGCGCTGGTGCGCATCGATGAGCGGTTCCACCGTGTCAGCGACGTCTGGCGCCGGCCGCTGCAATTGCCGGAGATGCTCACCTCCCCCGTCGGCACCCTCGCCGACAAGCTTCGGCTGCTGGGGCTGCGCCGGCGCGCGCTGAGGGGGGATCTCGCCGCCCTCTACGCCCGGCCGGAGCAACCGGCGTCCGACCTGCTCGACGCACTCGGCTTCTCGGCGCGCATCCAGGCGCGCTTCTTCCGACCGTTCTTCGCCGGCGTCTTTTTCGAGCCCACGCTCGATGTTTCCAGCCGCGCCTTCGAGTTCGTATTCCGCGCCTTCGCGCTGGGCGACACATCGCTGCCGGCGCGCGGCATGGAGCAAATCCCGCTGCAGCTCGCGAGCCGGCTCAGCCCCGCAAGCCTGCGCCTCGACTGTCGCGTCGAGGCGCTGGAGCCCGACGGCGTGCGGCTCGCCGACGGCACGCGACTCCGCGCCCAAGCCAACGTGGTGGCAACCGATGGCGGTGCCGCCGCCGAGCTGCTGGGGCGCGAGCGGCACGCCACCCGCGGCACCACCTGCTTCTACTTCGCCGCCCCCGAGGCACCCTTCGCCGGCCCCTACCTGGTACTGAACGCCGAAGGCTCGGGCCCCATCAACAGTCTGCTCTGCCCGAGCAACCTGTCCCCGCACTACGCGCCACGTGGCGAGGCCCTTGTGTGCGTCAACGTCTTCGGCACCCGGCACAACCCGGACGCACTGGAGACCGATGTGCGCCGTCAGCTCATCGGCTGGTACGGCGAGCAGGTGGAGGTCTGGCGGCGCCTCGCCGTCTACCGACTGCCGGCGGCGCTTCCGGTGCAGTCCGCCGGCGTCGAGGCGCCCGCTGGGCCCATGCGGGTCGGCGAGCGGATCTGGGTCTGCGGCGAAATGGCGGCACCGCCGTCCATCCACTGGGCGCTGGCCAGCGGCGACGACACCGGTGCCGACATTGCCGGCGCCCTGCACGCCGGCAGCTGGGACCAACACCCCCGCACAGCGGTCTGAGCCGGTTGGCAAGGGCGGCAGCGCCGTCGCCGGGCCCGGACCAGAACCCGTGGTTTCTAAGGAAAACCCTCGCACACACGCGAGGTTGCAGGAGCCCGGCCAATCTTCTATGGTACCGCCGCCCCTCGACGATCAAGACGGTGCGCCGCCTGCGGGGCGGCGGCCAGGGCAGCAATGCCCCGGCATCGACACCGCGGCAAACCGATTACCCCCTCTGCGTAATGGAGCCTTCGCCCATGCCACTGACGCGACTGATCCTCGCCGCGCTGCTCGCGGCGCCACTCGGCGTGCTCGCCGCCGACGACGATGACAAGATCGATCTGCTGGACATGGAGCCCGACCGGCAAGCCGGCGAGGTGATGTTCCGCCAGTGCGCGCTCTGCCACGGACACCGCGGGCAGGGCATCCTGGGCGGCAAGTATCCGCGCATCGGAGGCATGCCCGAGTACTACGTATTGAACGCCCTGGAGGATTACAGAAGCGGTGAGCGCGGCTACGACGCCATGCTCGTGGTCGGCGCGCTGAAGACCGCCGACGACCAGGACCTCGTCAACCTGGCCGCGTACATCTCTGATCTGGACGTGGACCTCGACGTGCCCGGCCCGGACGATGCGAGTGCGCGGAAGGGTGGCAAGCTCTACAAGAACGACTGCAAGACCTGCCACGGTCGCAATGGCGAGGGCAAGACGCGCAAAGAGTCGCCGCCGCTGCGCGGCCAGTACCACGAGTACCTGCTGCGGCAAATCGCCCTGTTCAAGAACAAGGAGCGCATCCACGCCGACGACCCCGAGGACGAGACCTTCGTCGACGAGGACGGCGAGGTCGTCTACGACGACGAGGACCTGCTGGACATCCTTGCGTTCATCGCCAGCCTCGACGACAAAGAAGAAGACGAAGACAAATGACCGCTGGCTCGGACATCCAGGCCACCCCGCCCCAAGGCCCATCCGATCCCCGTCCCGGACGCGCCTGTGCCGACCGCAGCACCACCAAGGAGTCACGATCCATGACCCAACGCCTGCTTTCCCACGTCGCCGCGCTGCTGATCTGCTGCGCCCTGCCTGCGGCCCATGCCGTAGCCCAGGACGCGGCCAGCGCGCCGGAAGTCAACATGTACGAGATCGGCCAGACCGTGCTCAAGATCGGCCTGGCCCCGGGGGTGACGCCAGACGACGCCATCGACGCCATGAACTCCAAGGCGGTGGAGCTCAACATGAAATTGGTGGCACACCAGAACGTCGGCGCCGAGCTGGAGGCGCGCGGCCTCGAGTCGCCGCGGCTGGAGATCCTCCAGTACTGCCGACCCGAGGACGCCGTCAAGATGGTGCGCTTCAACACCATCTACGCCGCCTACATGCCCTGCAGCATCGCGCTGGTGGAGGACAACGACGGCAAATACTGGCTGGAGATGCTGAACCTGGACATGATCATCAACGCCTATGAGCTGCCGCCCGAGCTCCAGGCCATCGCCATCACCATCAACGGCGAGATGCTGTCCATCATCACGGCCGGAGCCACCGGGGCGTTCTAGCCGATCGCGGTCCCCAGGCGCCAAAAGGTGGACGCCGCAGCCGCCGGCATCGCCACGGCGGCGCTCACCCACTCGAAGGCGCTCAGGCCCTACCCGAATCGGCGGCCCCCGCGCCGGCCTTGCGTAGCGCGGCAAGCCCCCCCTTCAGCATGATCAGGTCGTGCAGCTCGCAGAGCATGAAGTGGCGGTTGGCGGGCTGGCGTAGCTTGGTCACGGTCGGCTGGTGGCCGTCCCGGTAGCGGCGGGCGGCGACGCGGAAGGTATCCGGGAGGCCCAGGTTGAACGGTGACGGCCGCACCAGCAGACGCACCACCTGCTCGAACAGCAGCGCATAGCGCTCGTTCTCCGGCTCGCGATACAGCTCACCGAGATCGCCGCCGTACTGGCGAAAGAGTTGCAGGTAGTCCTCGACGTCTGGCTTGCTGGGGCTCATGGTTGGGCGCGCGGTCAAGCGGTTGGCGTCGTCGCGAGTGGCGACTATCCGAAAGCCTCAAGCAAACCGCGGACCAATCACGCCTAAGCCACTTGCAAGCCCAAAGCTCGCCCGCGGCGGGGAAAACCGGCAGCCGCTGCTCTGGCCCAAAGGCGGACCATTTGTCGCGGATCCGACAAGTGCAGCGATAACGACGCGATGGGCCGCGACCGGCTCGTTGGCACGACCTTCGTTGTCGTTGTCGTAATCGGCGAATGGCGCGGCCACGATTACGACAACGACAACGACAACGACAACGACAACCAACAGTATCGAAATGGCTGCGGTGCAGCGCTAGTCAAAAGCCTCATCGGCCCTGCGTCGGCGAAGCAGATAGGTATCCATCAGCCAGCCCTTGGCGTCCCGCGCCTCGGCCTTGATCCGCAAAAGGTCATCGAGCACCTCGTCCAGCGGTCCGGCCACCAGCACCTCGTCGTCGGCGCCGAGGTACCCGCCCCAGTAGATATCCATGTCCTGGCCGACGAAGCGCTGGAAGGACGCGTTGTAGTCCAGCATGACGACCGTGTTGTGCACGCTGGCGGGGTCCAGTGCCTCCGCCTCGCGGCCGGTGATGATGTGGATGGACTCGCCGACCCGGTTGATCGGGATGCGATGCCGGGCGGCGAGCACCTGCACGGCGCTGATACCGGGAATCACCGTCAGCTCGACAGGATCCGGCAGCTCCCGCAGCACCTGCTCCACCAGGCTCACCGTCTGGTCGTACAAGGTCGGGTCGCCCCACAGCAGCAAACCTCCGACCTCGCCGTCGGCCAGCTCGGTGGTCAGCAGGTCGGCGAAGACGCGCCGTTTCTCGGCATGCCAGTCCGCCACGATAGCCTGGTAGGCGGCGGCGTCCCGGTCCACGGCGCGCGGGCGCGGCGGACTCGCGACATGCACCTTCCGGTAGCCACCATCCGGCAGCAGGCGCTGCATGATCTCCCGGCGCAGCGCGGTCAGCTCGTCCTTGCCGCGACCAGCCTTTTCCAGTAGCAGGAACACGTCGACCCGGCGCATGGCCTCTATGGCCTGGAGGGTCAGAAAGTCGGGGTGGCCGGGCCCGATGCCGATGAGATAGAGCTGCTTCATGGAGAACGATGTTCGGCGCTGATCCAGCAGGCAGGCTTGACGCCGATCAACGTAAAAGTCCAAGCCCGACGGATTTGCTGGCGAACAGCAACATAGGCAGTAGTATCCGGGACACCGCGTCGTCACCCCCTCGGACCCCGCACCGGCGACGCACCAGATCGCCAGCCCCGCCGCAAAAGCCGCAACTATAGACGGGGCTCAATGACGCGGTGCGGCAAAGTCCTGAAACTCGCCCGAGTGTACAGGCGACGCCAGCGCCACCGCCCGAGGCGATACGAGGCGGGCCGTTGCCACGAAACCCCCAGCCGCCGGTGCCAGTCCGCGACCGACGCCCACCGATACGGAGCCCATTCATGCGCATCCTCTTCGTCCACCCGAACTACAGCGCCGGCGCCGCCGATATCGCCGGTAACTGGTCGCCCGCCTGGGTCACGTACTTGGCCGGATACCTAAAAGCCGGCGGCTACGAGGACTATCAGTTCGTCGACGCGCTGGTGGACGACCTGAATGACGATCAGCTGCGCAGCGCCATCCGCAACGCCGGGGCGGACATCGTCGCGACCACGGCCATGACGCCGATGATCTACGCCGCGCAGCGGGTGCTCCAGATCGCCAAGGAAGAGCTGCCGAACGCCGTCACCGTCCTCGGCGGCATCCATCCCACCTTCATGTTCAAGCAAGTGCTCGGCGAGGCGCCCTGGATCGACGTCATTGTCCGCGGCGAGGGCGAGGCCGTGACGCTGAACCTGGTGCGCGCCATCGACGAGGGCCGCTGGCCCAACGAGCGCGATCAGGTCAAAGGCATCGCCTTCCTCGGCGACGACGGCGCCGTGGTCGCGACCCCGGCGGAGCCGTCCATCAAGGACGTCGACTCCATCAAGGCGGACTGGGGCCTCTTGGACTGGAAGAAGTACATCTACATCCCGCTCGGCGTGCCGGTGGCGACGCCGAACATGGCCCGCGGCTGCCCGTTCACCTGCAGCTTCTGCTCCCAGTGGAAGTTCTGGCGCGACTACCGCGTGCGCAGCCCGAAGCAGATGGTGGACGAGATCGAGGAGCTGGTGAAGGTCCATGGCGTCGGCTTCTTCATCCTCGCCGACGAAGAACCCACCATCAACCGCGCCAAGTTCATCGAGTTCTGCCAGGAGCTGATCGACCGCGACCTGGGCATCCACTGGGGCATCAACACCCGGGTCACGGACGTCATGCGCGATGAGGAGCTGCTGCCCTTCTACCGCAAGGCCGGGCTGGTGCACATCTCGCTCGGCACCGAGGCCGCCGCGCAGCTGAACCTGGACCGCTTCGTCAAGGAGACCACGGTCGCGCAGAACAAGCGCGCGATCCAGCTGCTGCAGGAGAACGGCATCGTCACCGAGGCGCAGTTCATCGTCGGCCTGGAGAACGAGACCCGCGAGACCCTGGAGGAGACCTACCAGATGGTCATGGATTGGGGCGCCGACATGGCCAACTGGTCCATGTTCACCCCCTGGCCCTTCTCGGACATGTTCACGGAGCTGGGCGAGAAGGTCGAGGTCTTCGACTATTCCAAGTACAACTTCGTCTCGCCGATCATGAAGCCGGACAACATCGACCGCGCCGAGCTCCTCGATGGCGTCATGGCCAACTACCGGCGCTTCTACATGAAGCGGATGCTCTTCCAGTACCCATGGGTCAAGGACCCGTTCCGCCGCCGCTATTTGATCGGCTGCATCAAGGCCTTCTTCCAGAGCGCCATGCAGCGCAAGTTCTACCAGCTCGGCCAGCAGAACTACTGGGGCCCGATGTTCAAGAAGCTGATCCGCTTCGACTACGACAAATCCGCCTCCAGGATCGAGGAGCCGGATCACAACGCCTGGAAGCAGGCTCCTGCCGCCAAACGCCCCATCGACGGCTCGGCGGTCAAGCCCGAGGTCGTGAAGAAGCGCCCGGTGGGCATCAGCCAGCCCAGCGGCGTCATGGCCTCCGTCAAGGCCTGCGGCGGCGCCGAGCCCGCCCATGCCGCCATGGCCTGCGGCGGCGGCGACCAGCAAATGACCGACGAGCAGATCGCCCAGTACAACGGCCCCGGCGAGGTGGCCGTACCGATCGCCGCCATCGGCAAGGCGAAGGAGAAGGCCGTGGCCGTCGAGGAGGCATAGCGCCATCGGCAAGGGTTGGCAGCAACCGACACCCCGCCGGAACAACAAGAACGCCCCCAGCCGGGGGCGTTCTCGCATGGGCTGCGTCCGAGGCTCCAACACCCAAGAAAGAATTGCGCTATTCCGGGGATTGGTTTGCGCCGCAGACGGGATTGACGACAGTCATTCTCATTTGCGCGGCTCACATTGCGATGATCGCCCGCGCGGAACACGAACTTCCAAGGATCAACGCTTCGTGAGGGGAGTTTAAGCGCGGAAGACGGACTTTTCCTCGATGGATGACCCGTCCACGACTGTCGCGGCCTGCTGGATGCGCTGCGCTCAGCCCGCCAACAGATCGGGCGCTTCCTGGGCGGCGAACTGTCGCGCGGTCACGACTCGCCCGGGCAGCAGCTTGGAAGCCTCCTCAAAATCCCGGTCGCCGGTGATCAAGTAACGCGCCTTACCGGCGATCGCGCAATGCAGGAACTTTGCGTCCTTGCGGTCACGAGGAAATTCAAGACCTGCGCTAGCCTCGATCAGACGCACCCGCCCAGCGAGCAGGTTCGTCCAGCGAGCGATTTCCACTGACGAGAGCCCGAACTTGGGGCGGCGCAGAACGCCGAAGTATTCTTCGATGATGACATCGGTGGCCAACCAAATCAGCCTCTGGTTGCCAACGCACCAGAGCACAACGCGCTCCGGCAAACGATCCCGGAACGCGGCCGAAACGAGCACGTTGGTATCGATGACAACCTTCACTCACCGCTCCGGTAGGCATCGATCTCCGCTTGAATGTCGGCGTCCGTGAGGCCGCGCGCCTGCGACCGCGCTTGGAGCGACTTGAAGAACGCCCACCATCGGTCGGCGTCTGCTGTGTCACCGTGGGAATCCACCAGCATGACTTCCACCAGCGCACCCGGCGGGAATGGGACATCCTCGACGACGAGGCGTCGCTGACCGTCGATCTCGGCAAAGGTCTTGAAGGTATTCATGACGATTTCCCGTGCGGATACGGGTCCGTTTCTCGGATCGGTTGTATGTAATGCTAACACCTGGAAGAATCTCCGGATCAAGGCAGGCACCCCATGCCAGTCGGTCCTTCATTTACAAGCAAGTGCTGGCCGAGGCGCCCTGGATCGACGTCATCGTCCGCGGCGAGGGCGAGGCCGTCACGCTGAATCTGGTGCGCGCCATCGACGAGAGCCGCTGGCCCAACGAGCGCGACCAAGTCAAGAGCATCGCCTTCTTGGGCGACGACGGCGCCGTGGTCGCGACCCCGGCGGAGCCCTCCATCAAGTACATCGGCAGTTGGCCAGAGATGCTTACATCGCCGCGCTGAGATAGGTGCCCATTCGCATGTCGGCGCCGTAGATGTGCTCCATCAGCCAGCGCTCTAGGAACTCGACCTCCTGGCTCGTGACCGCCTTGCCCGCGTCGCGCAGCTTTTGTTGCAGATCCTTGGCGCTCGCGATCAGCTCGTCGTGCTCGGCCTTGTGCTCCGCAAGCCCATCGTAGCCGTGCTTGAGCATCAGCCGCTCCTCGTGGCGAAAGTGCCAGACGGTACAGGCGATCAGCTCTTCCGCCACGGCGCCGATGTAGTCGGGCGAGGCCCCTTCGGTCACGGCGTGGTTGAGAATGTTGTAAAGGTCCACGAGTCGACGATGGTCTTCGTCGATCTCGGGCACGTCGACGCTGAGCGTCTTGTCCCAGGTCAGTTCTTTCATGGGCGGTTACCCCGGCTGCGGATGGATCAACGGGCCGCGACGCGTGCCGCGGTCTACCGCGCACCATAGCGCAACCGGGCGGACGAAAGCGTCGATCCTTGTGACCAACATCTGGCGCCGAGCGCGCGGCTGGCCGGCTGTGCCTGGTGGGCGCATTGGCCATATGCTGTCGGGGCGAGCCATGCCCTGCAGTCGACGGCCGGTGCACCGGCGTCACAGCCGATTCGGGCGCCGTCAGGCTCGGGGCGCCCAACGCGCGGCCACATGCTCGCCGAGCAGACGATGTACAAACTGATAGCCGCCACCGACTCGCTGCATCAGTCCGACGGCACAGACGCGGTCCAGAAACGCCGTGAGGCGCAGCGGCAGCGGGGTGCCGGCGGCGGCCAGCAGGCGCAAGAGCAGATGCTTCAGCACCTCTGCCCCGCCTAGCCAGAGGCCCGCGATGATGCCAAGCGCCAAGCCGTTGGCGAGCCCGTACCGGGCCACGAAGCCCGGGTTGAGCGAGACGGACGCGCCGGGGGTCAGGGCGAGGCGGACCTGGTAGATGTCGGCGAGCACCAGTCCGATGCCGGCCCCGGCCAGGGCACCCGCAAGCCCGCCAGACAACATCGCGATCAGGGCATTGCGAGCCGACAACCGAATGCCCTCGTTGGGACGCACCTTAGCCGGCAAGACCCGACCGCGGAGCCCGCCGAGCAGCAAGGTGATGGGGAGGACCAGCAAGAGGTAGGCGGACAGCAGCGCGGGGACCCAATCTCCCAGGAGGAGGGCGTTAATGGCCCAAAGACCGAGCCCCACGGGTATGCCATAGATCAATCCAAGGACCGCGCCGGACCAGGACCAGGCCATGGCTTCCACGGTCATGGCGACACCGGTGAGACCCGGCCGTTGACTGCGCCAGCCGGCAACGAGGATGGACAACGCGAAACCGGACAGCGCGATGGGTCCGAGGACCAGCTCGACGCCGGGCAGCAGGCCAAACCCCCACCACAGCAGCCACCAGATTCCCAGATACAGCGCTGCAACTCCGGCCGTCGCAAGTCCGCGGCGCCCCAACCCGTCACCGAGCCCGGTGCGTCGCGGCAGCACGGCGTCCACCGCGACCAGCGCCATGCCCCAGAGCGTTCCGACCGCAGGCCACAGCGGCAGCAGCCGGTGCATGGCGGCGCAGGTGCCAGGCGCGGAGCCACTTGGGCAGCCGAGCTCGCGCAGATCGATGTTCGGCGTCAGTATGCTCCAGTAGAGCGCCAGCACGGTCCCGGCAAATAGGCCGATCAGCACGCCGAAGCCCAGGCGGAACACCAGTCGTTGCCATGGTCCCAGCCAGGCCGCATCCAGAAGCTCGATCTGCAGCTCGTGCTGGCCGGTGCGCTGCATGCGCTCCGCAATCCAGCCGAGCCGATGCAGGACAGCGCTGGGCGCCGCCACCTGCCGCCCCGGTGATGCACGCCGGAATAACTCCGCGATGTAGTCATCCAGCAGAGATTGGTCCGTGGCGCCGGCCGCTGGAGAGGCCGCCGCCAACATCTTCGCCAGCAGAGGCGTAGGGCCGAGCCGGTCGAGGTCGGTGCCTGCCGCCAGGCGATCCCGCACCGCACCGCTGTATCCCTGCGCGCGAAACAGCGCCTCGAGGCCGCTGCCGTCCAGAGGCGCGATCTCTGCCGCACCCGCAACCGCAAGCCGGGCGTCCAGACGCTCGTAGTCCGCCCGCCGGCAGCACACCACGAAGCCCGGTGCCGCTTCCTCCCGCACCCAGTCCTGGAGCGCATCGACACAGGGGTGGAGGTATCGCTCCGGAAGCTCGTCCAAGCCGTCCAGCATCGGCAGCACGCAGGCGTCATGCAACAGCGCACGCCCGACAGCCAGGGGCAGGCGGTAGCGCAGGTTCATCTCCGCTAGCAGCCAGTCGGACAGGCGCCCCGCCGCCGGCCGCCAGCTACCGAGGTGCAGCACCAGGGGCACCGGCTCGGCGGCGTCCGCTGCGTGGCGGGCGAGCAGATCCCGAGTCAGCACCAGCAGGCTGGTGGTCTTACCGGCACCCGGCTCGCCCAGGAGCAGCAGCCGGTGCGCGGACTGCTCGAACAGCGCGGGCAGATCCTGGGCAGCGTCCGTCGCGTGCGCATCGGCGACCGCATCCGGCACGGGGTTGATGAGCTCGGAAAAGGGGTTCGGGACCAGGTCCGGGCGCGGCCGGAAGCGGAGCGCCAGCAGCTCGCCGCCGCCGAGACTGGGCTCGAGCACCCCCTGGATCCAGTGGCGACGTACTGCATCTGCGAGCTGGCCGGCTCCGTTGGGCAGTGTTGCTCCGATGCCAGTAGTGCGGGTCGACGGCGGGGCCTCAGGTGCACGGGCCGCCAGCTGGGTGCAGATACGCTGGACGAACAGGTCCATGTCGTCGGCGAAGCGCTCGTCGCGGATGGCGAAGCCCTGGCGCCGGTCCAGGCCGGCGAGATCGTCCGGCAACGTCTCGGGCCGCGGCGGCTCCACACCGCCGACCATCAGGGGCACCACCTTGATGCCGGCGCGCAGGGCCTCGGCAATCTCCAACCGCACGACGTCGTCCGGCCGATCGATGCGACGCTGCCCGGGGAGATCGCCGCCGGGCCAGCCCGGCCCCATCACAGCGATGAGCATATCGCAGCTCGCGATGGCCGAATGGATAGAGGTCAGAAAATCCTTGCCCAGCTCGATGGCGTCGACGTCCATGAAAACGCCGTCCGAGCCCAGCGTCGCGGCCAGGCGCTCATACAGCGCGTGCACATAGGCGACGCTGTCTTGGCGACGGTAGCTGATAAAGACCCTGGGCTGCATGGGTGCCATGCACGAGCGCACTGGTGGCGACACACGGAGCGGCCGCCCGATGCGGGCCAGTCTAGCGCCCTGCGCCAACGAGGCGACCCGGCAAGCGGGGTGTTTTTTCACACCGCCAGACCGCTCCGATGTCGATCTAGGCCCGCTCTAAACCTGGCACCTGCAGGCGGGCAATTATCGGACGGTTGTGCAAACGCTGTGACCCGGATGCAGCGAAGCGAGATTCGGGTCCTGCGCAACCGTCTGAATCATGTGCTTCTGTGGCCCGCCTTCCTGGATTCCGCTGGCGCTCCATCCAGGCTCTCGGTCACAGCCCGCCGAGCGCAAAACCGTACAAGGGCTATGCTTTAGGCGTTTCGTGACACGCGGGAGTGACCTCATGGCCAAGAACACAGGCAGGCGCGAGACACCCTCTGGCGCCGGCAGCAACTTCCTCCAACGCTGGCAGCGCTTCATCGATTGGCTGCTGCGTCAACCGCTCGTCAGACTCCTGCTGCGGGTCTGGAACTGGCTCTGGACGACGATCAGGATGCTTTGGCTTTGCGGCTATGCGGTGGTGGCGATCGCCATTGTGTTCTTCCTGTTCTTCCTCAACGACCAGGGGCACGACCTGCTTCGCATCTCCGCCGAGAAGCTCCTGGTAGCGCCATGGAACCTGGTCTTCTTGCTCGGGACCGCGGCGCTCGCGCTGACGGTCTGGTACACCTCGCGCCTACTGCTCGGACGGCACTTCGAGTCCTACCAACTCGATCTGAGCAATGCCCACTGGCGCCAGCGTTGGCTGCCACGCCTGATGGGTGCATTCGTTCCGTTCTCGGTGGCGCTCGGGCTGATCGGCCTGGACAGTCAGGACCAACGACTCAAACTGTGGCTGCTGGCCGCACTCTATCTCGCCCTGACGGGGCTGGTGCTCTGGTTCTTCATGCGCCGGCGGCAGTGGCAGGGTATTCCGGAACAGGAGCTGGTCGAGCACCGGGTTTCTCAGCTCCAGCCCCGCGACCTGGCCCCGATCTGGATCGCCGGCGGGCTGGCCTTCGTACTGCTCATCGCGTTCATGATCTGGCCCGTGGGGTTGCCGCAGGTGCTCGGTGCCCCAGCGATCGTGATGCTGGCCATGGTCGGCGTCGTCCTGATTGGCAGCATGGTGCTCACCTACGCCTTCCTGGCCAATGGCCAGCCCGCGGCCACGGCCCTGGCCCTGATGCTCGCGGTGGTGTTCGGCTTCTGGATCGACAACCACGGTATCCGGCTCGCCGACGAGTCTCAGAGCAGCCCGCGCCTACCGCCGGCGCAACGCTACGAGCAATGGCGACGGGCACATCCGAGCTACACGCCAGTGGCGACCGCCGACGGCGACAGAGAGCCGGTCATCATCGTCGCCGCCGCCGGCGGCGGCATCCGGGCGGCCTACTGGACCGGCATCAACCTGGCGGCCATGAACGCAGTTCCGGGCTTTGCCGATAACCTGTTCGCCATCAGCAGCGTCTCCGGGGGCAGCCTCGGCGCGGCCACCTATACGGCGCTGAGGCAGACCCTCGACCGGGACCAACAGGCGCAGATCGGAGACAGGGTTCGGCAGGTACTGAAACGGGATTTCCTCTCCCCGGTACTGGCCGGCATGCTGTTCCCGGATCTGGCGCAGCGGTTCATCCCCGTGTCCATTCGCGCGGCGGACCGCCAGCGTTTCCTGGAGCTATCCTGGGAAAACGCCATGCGCCAAGCGGTGCGCCCCGCGGCCAACCCGTTCTCCGCTGCCTTCAGCGCACTCTACGGCGGCGATGGTGGCGATGCCCTGCCCAGCCTGCTGCTCAACACGACCCTGGTGGATTCCGGGCGCCGCGCCATCGTCTCCAACCTCGATCCGCGGGGCTTCACCGACACGGTAGACCTGCTGCAGCCCGACCTTTCCACCCGCGACATCCTGCTCAGCGCCGCGGCCGGGGCGAGCGCACGCTTCACCTACGTCAGCCCGGCCGGGACCCTCGTCCAGCGCGTGGCGGGGCCGGAGGGCAGCACGACGGAGCACCACCTGCGGGTGGTGGACGGCGGCTATTTCGAGAATTCGGGTGCAGCGACGGCCATGGACCTGATCAGGATACTGCGTCGCGACCAGCCCGAGCGCTTCTACCCCATCCTGGTGCTGATCCGGAACGACCCCAAGGCGTCGCGTGTCTGCGGCAGCAAGAACGGCGATGACGACCTCTCGGGGGATATCGTCTCGGGCGTCGGAGACGAGTTGCTGAAAGAGGTCTCGGCGCCCATCCGCGCCCTGCTCCACGCACGGACCGCCCAGGGCAGGCTAGTGGAATTGAGTGCCGCGCGCGAGGTGGAGGCGAGCGGCGGCGCCGTCATCGAGCTCACGCTGGCGGCGGTGCTCGATGCCGCCCGGGCCGCGGCGGGTGACGACCCTGCCGCGCTGGACCGGCTCAGAAAGCGTGCCGTCGAGCCGCCGCTGGGCTGGTCCCTGTCCAAGGCGGTTCGCGACGAGATGGACAAAGTACTGGCGGCCCGCGCGGGCGGGCTGGACGAGGAGTACGCGATGCTCGAAGCGCTGCTCGCCGGCAACGCCTCGGCCTACGTCCACTGCGCCGAGCGCTGATGCGGGACGGGCCTTCAACGTAGAAGGAGCGGTTGGACGGTCGTCAGGGCTCAGGCATTTGCATGCTCGTCGAAGCGGTCTCCGGGTAGAGACAGCCATTACTGGACCATCCCCCCCACAGATCCGGACGTGACCAATTCGGTCATCCGGTTCCTCGGGATACCAGGATCGCA
>Ga0316579_10000258_pt1 | contig 16246 bp, 16 predicted proteins | sample J5NA_2_FD_203074 | JGI IMG/M metagenome (GOLD analysis project Ga0316579, IMG submission 203074) | Rhizosphere microbial communities from salt marsh grasses in Alabama, United States - J5-7_160517rDrA | ecosystem: Host-associated > Plants > Roots > Rhizosphere | place: USA: Alabama | collected... | reverse complement strand
ACGCAGCGCTCCATGATGGTGACGGCATCGCCGCTGTGCAGCTGCATCCGCTCAGCGGCAGCTCGGGTATTGTCATCGGCCAGGGCGCGCGCCAGACCGTCACGCAGTAATGCGGCGATGAATGGCGAGCGCTCCACCAGGTTTACCCGGCAGCCCAGCGTCGCCAGGATAAAGGCATCGCGCCCCAAGCCGGCGGTGGCGTCTAATACCGTGGGCAGAGTCCTGCCTTTCACGCCAATGGCGCGGGCCAGAGGTTCTTTAGTGCGATGGCCATGACGGCTGCGAAATCCCAAGGCGCCTCCCACGAAGTCCACATATACCGGGCCCGGCGCATCTTGGTGCGTGGACCGGAGCTCGAGGCGCGCCGCTGCCGAAGCGGAGCGGCTGTATATCAATATGTGGGAATAGTCGCCGCAGGGCAGCTCGCAACGCGGAAGACCCAGCTCCAGAGCGAGTTCATCGGCTCGCGGATCGAGGACGGCGTTTTCGGCGGCAACCGCAATAATTGTGCTGGAAATCATCATGTGCGCAGCCTACTCACGAACCCCGCCGGCCGCAAGCACAAGCCTGTAGAATTGTGGGAAACTACTGAAGACCCACTTGTGCCCCGGTCTCCTGAGTCTGGGCGGATCCGTCCTACAGGTCGTTTTCGCCTTATCACGTACAAGAACAAAGCTATCAATTGATGAGATGTACACCATGGTAGATATTGAACGATTGAAAAAGATCATCATTCGGGCGGCCGAACAGGAATTACTGCCGCGTTTTGCCAGCAGCGAGCGAGGCGAAAAGCTCGACGGTAGCGTCGTTACTGAAGCGGATACGGCAATGCAGGCACGTCTGCGGGAGGACTTTGCCGAACAATGGCCGGATATTCCCCTGTTGGGTGAGGAGATGGATGAAGCCACTCAACGGGATTTACTACAGGGTGATGGTGAAGGGCTGTGGTGCGTAGACCCGCTGGACGGTACCAGCAATTTCGCCGCAGGACTCCCGTTCTTCTCCGTGTCGGTGGCCTTGCTCAAGAAGGATCAAGCGGTGCTGGGCGTGGTCTACGATCCGGTGCGCCGCGAATGCTTCTGGGCGGCGCCGGGGCAGGGGGCTTGTTGTAACCGCACGCGTTTGAGCGCACAAAGGCTGAGATTGTCACTATCCCAGGCCGTTGCCCTCATCGATTTCAAACGGCTGGATGCCGCCTTGGCACGGCGTCTGGCGGAGCAACCGCCCTATAGCTCCCAGCGCAGCTTTGGTTCCGTAGCCTTGGACTGGTGTTGGCTCGCGGCCGGGCGCGGGCATCTCTACTTGCACGGCAAGCAACGCATTTGGGACTATGCCGCCGGTAGCCTGATTCTCGCCGAAGCGGGTGGTCATGCCGCGACGCTCAGCGGTGAGTCGGTATTTCGCACCGACATCGCACCGCGTTCCGCGGTGGCGGCCCTGGATGAGAAATTATTCCAGGCCTGGTGTACGTGGTTGGCAATGGCGCAGGGGGCTGGAAATACTTTGCCCTAAACCGCGAAGTCGGATTCGAGCACGAATTACCGGTGTAGGGACGGCGGCACGCATAGTTATAAACCTGTAGCTTTCAATTTATACTGAGGCCGTTCCCCGGCCTGCTCATAATAAGGCATCATCTGCGGCACCAAGGCCGCGAGGGTCTCCATACGCTTCTCGGGTGCGGGATGGGTGCTGAGAAAGTCCAGGCGACCGCCACCGGAGATCTTCTCCATCTTTTGCCATAAGGTCACTGCGGCATGGGGGTCATAACCGGCGCGGGCGGCAAGTTCGATGCCGATGCGATCTGCTTCGGATTCCGCCTGGCGGCTGTTGGGTAACTTGATCGCAATGGCGGCCGCCAAGGCGGCGCCTGATAAGGCGAGTTCGGAGTTGTTTTGGCTGGCGGCCACGGCGGTGACCGCGAGATCCGAGGCCATGGCGACCGACATCTTTTCAGCGGTATGGTTGGAAAGGGCGTGGGCAATCTCGTGCCCCATGACCTGCGCCAATTCGTCATCCGTGGGTTTGATTTGCTGGATGAGGCCGGTATAGACCGCCATGCGTCCACCGGCCATGCAGAAGGCATTTACGGTCTTAGGGTCGTCGATGACTTTAACCGTCCATTCCCATTGCGCCGTCTCCGGCCGGAAGCGTATGGCCTGGGCAACCAGCCTGCCGGTGATCTTATCGATGCGCGCCTTCAATGCCGGGTCACTGTCGACCCTACCTTCTTTTTGCAGCGGGCTCAGCATCTGTACATAGGCCTGTTTCGATGCGGCGATGGCCTGGCTTTCGGAGACGATGATGAATTGTTTGCGGCCGGTGACGGGATTGGTCGCACAGGCGACTAGCAGGGCGATACAGATCAGGAGGGCGACAAGACGCTGCATGGCGAGTGTTAATCCTTTGCGGTCAACTGGAATGCAGTTTTTATACGAAGGCCAGTATAGCAGCGGCGAAGCGCGGTTTGATCAGTTTGTAAGATATTGGACGTCGTAAATATGTACTGCATCGAAGTGGTGTCTATCGAAACAATAACTTGAGAAGCTGATTCTCAAGCACATTATGGCGGCACTGTAGTGCTACTATGATCGTGTACCATGCTTTGTACCATGATAAGTGGCAAATGCCGCTGTGATAATATTTTTCGTGGCTTAGTAGGTATTTCGCATTATTCAATGTGTAACAACGCGATTATGTCGCAGATCTTAGGGATCATCCGCAATGCAGTTGCTTGCTAAATACGTAGTGAATATTGTTGGCGTGTTGTTGTTAAGCGCATGTACGACCAGTGGGCGGCCGCTTGCGGATAGCAACGATCAGTTGCCCATGTATGGCAGAAGCGATAGACAGGTGGAACCTGGGTTGCGCGCAGCGGATGACAAACTTTCCGCCGAACTGATTCAACGCTACGGCAGCCCTCAGGCTGCAGCGCGGAATCTGCTACAGCAGGGCGTCCGTTACTTCAAGGCCGGTGACTACGCCATGGCGATGAAGAGCTTCAATCAGGCTTGGTTAATGGATCCGAACAGTCCCGAACCTTTCTGGGGCTTCGCGGTGGTATACGACGATCAGGGTAAGAGCTGTGCGGCCAAGGCCATGGTCGACCGGGCCTTGAGTCTGAATTTATCCAAGCCGGCGGAGTTGGCCGATGCCGGGCGCATCTACACCTATTGCGCGGTGAGCGACGCGACGCTCGGCGCGGATGATAGGCGCCGCTATTTTGAACAGGCGGAGGAACTCTATTTCCGAGCTGTGTCCATGGCGCCGACTAACCCCTATCTATACGGTTCGTGGGCGATCGCCCATTACTGGCAGGGCAACTACGCCGATGCCTGGAAGATGACCAAGAAGCAACAGGCCTTAGGCGGAACACCAGGCGAGAATTTCTTGAGCCTGTTGCGGGCGAAGATGCCGGAGCCGCGGCGCTGAGATTCGTAGTTAAGCGGATTTATGGATGGGGCAGAAACAGCGTGATCTTTGTACCGCCCAGGGACCGGCTTTTCTCGATGGTCAGCGTGCCCTTGTATACGCGTACGATGTCTTGGATGATGGCGAGACCGATGCCGTGGCCGGGATTAGAGGAGTCGCCGCGGACGCCGCGCTGCAATACTGCATCCGCTTTTTGTGGGGTGATGCCCGGGCCGTCGTCTTCCACGCTCAAGCGTAAGCCCTGGTCTTGATCCACGCCGGCATCGATTATTACCTGCTGCTTGCACCATTTGTAGGCGTTATCCAGTAGATTACCCAGCACTTCCAACAGGTCACCTTCTTCGCCGCGGAAATTGGCATTGTCCGTAACATGGATCTGGCAGATGACTTGTTTGTCGGCATAGACCTTGTTGAGTGAGGCAGCGATCTTGCGTGCGGCGGCGGCGACGGACAGTGGTGCCGACAGCGGTAGACGTCCCGAGGTCGCGGCGCGCTGTAATTGATAATCAACGATCTCGCTCATGCGTAATACCTGTTCACCAATGATGGTGGGCAGTTCTTCCGGAGGAGGTGATTTTTCCAATTCACCCCGCAATACCGCCAAGGGTGTCTTGAGGCTGTGGGCAAGATCGCTGAGGGTATGCCGGTGGCGATCCAGATGTTCGCGCTGACTGGCGAGCAGGGCATTGATATTGTCGGTCAGCCCCAGCATCTCACGCGGATAACGTCCCTCCAAATGTTGTCGCCGACCTGATTCTATCGCCGCCAGGTCTTCCGCCACCTGACGCATCGGTGCCAGGCTCCAGTGCAGTACCAGTCCCTGCACGGCGAGCAACAGTAAGGCGACGCCGCCGAGCCAGCCCCACAGGCTGTCACGAAAACTGGTGATTTGCTCGTTGTAGGCTGCCATGTTTTCCGCGACGGTGAAGGTATAGCCTTCATGAATGGCTTCGCTTAGGTCGAAGGTGATGCCCAGGGAGAATGAGTAGAGTTCGCCGCCGGCATAATTGATACGCTGGAAGTGGCGGCCGCTGGGGGCGATATTGCGCGGCAGTGGAATATCCTGGTGGTCCATGGACGGGGATTGCCATAACTGTGTGCCGTCGTTGCTGGTGATTTGGGCATATAAGCCGGAATTGACGGTGTCATAGCGGGATTCGGGCAGTGTCTTCGGCATATGGAGGATACCGTTGTCGTCGAGCACCGCAGCGGCGACCAGCCCGACGGTCTGGGCCTGGATCCGCTCTTGCAGGCTTTTTTCCGCATAGTCACTGAACGCACGGTCCAGGGTTAAGCCGGTCAAGCCAAGAAAGGCGGTGAGGACGATGGTGCCGGCGAGGAGGAGGCGGGCGGTCAGCGAGAACTTCAAGGCGGGGTACGTTCCAGGGTCAGGCGATAGCCGCGCCCACGCAGGGTTTCAATGGGATTGTAGCGGTTTTCCGGGTCGAGTTTGCGGCGCAAACGGCCGACGAATACCTCGATTACATTGCTGTCGCGGTCGAAGTCCTGTTCGTATAAGTGCTCGGTGAGGTCGGTCTTGGAAACGACTTGTCCGGTATGGAGCATCAGGTATTCCAGGACCTTGTATTCGTAGGCGGTCAGTTCTACCGCCCGGCCATCCACGGTGACCGCTTGGGTGGTGGTATGCAGGGTAATGGGGCCGCAGCTGATGTGCGATTGCGTCCAGCCTGCGGCGCGCCTTACCAGGGCGCGCAGACGCGCCAGCAGCTCTTCCATCTGGAAGGGCTTTACCAGGTAATCGTCGGCGCCCGCTTCCAGACCCTCTACTTTTTCCTGCCAGCGTCCACGGGCGGTGAGGATCAGGATCGGGAAGGTCTTGCCGGCGGCGCGCGCCCTACTTATGAGTTCGATGCCCGATAGCTTGGGCAGCCCCAAATCGACTATCGCGGCATCGAAGGGAAACTCTGTGGCGAGATACAGGCCTTCCTCGCCGTCTGTTGCACAGTCCACGGCATAACCCTCTTGCTTGAGGCGTGCGCTCAGTTGTTCCAGCAAGGATTTTTCATCTTCGACAATCAGTATACGCATCAATGTCTTCCTGTGACGGTAAATAAGTGTCGGCTATCTTTGTATAAACGATATCACGATTTGTCGGCTTGAGCGGTAGCCGTGAGTGGCAGGAGGGTGTCGCAGAATGGGGTCATCACCGGTTTCGGATTGGCGACTGTTTGGAATGAAAGATAAAAAAATGCCAGCCCGAAGGCTGGCTTCTGACCATAATGCAACAGAGCTTTTTATTATTTTGCGAGACCGAGCACGAAATCGACAAGCTTGGCGATATCGGCATCGGAAACACGGGGGGAGTAGGGGGGCATTGGTACGCCATGAGTAACTGCAGTCCAGTTACCCTTGCCGCCTTTATGGACTTTCTGGTTCAGGACGTCCTTAGGGGCACCTTTGGCGACGGTACCGTCGGTTAAGGTCGCCGTCATCTCAGATACGCCTTTGTACTTTTTAGAGACGTCCATCCAGGCGGGGCCGACCACTTTGTGATCAACGGCGTGGCAAGCCAAGCAACCGCTTTTCTTGGCGAGATCCAAGCCTTCCGAGGCCATGGCGACAGAGGCGTAAGCAGCGCTGGATACAAGCGCGACTCCGAGAATGAATTGCATTTTTTTCATAAGGTTCTCCTTAGGTTATAAAGGCATCTGGCGGTGCCTTAAGATTGTTTCAGCCCAATTCACATTGGTATGAACAACCCCTGTTTATTTTAATCAAGAGCCAGAATTGTCCATCCTGGAAAGCCAGATTACTGCTTCCTTCCTGAATGGTGGCTGAATAGGTGTCGGGGGTGATAAGGTGATGAAGCGATGCACAAAATTTTTGTGCAAAGACCGCAAGCCGGATAATGATATAGGGATTTTGGGAGATATCCGCTGCAAACACTATCAGCAGTTGTGCCGATGAATATAGTGGGCGACATTTGTAAGTACATGACGAAATGATTCAGCGCACCGATGATTTGCGAATCCGCGAGGTTAAGGAGCTGGATTCGCCCGAACAGATTCACCTCGAGCTTCCCATCAGCGAACGGGCTGCGGAGACGACTTTTGGTGCTCGCCATGCCATACAGCGTATTCTCGCAGGTGACGATGATCGGCTCCTGGTGGTGATCGGCCCCTGTTCTATACATGATGTAGACGCCGCCTTGGAATATGCGACGCGGCTGAAGAACATCACTGCCGAGTTGCAGCGGGATCTATTGATCATTATGCGCGTCTACTTCGAGAAGCCGCGCACCATTGTGGGATGGAAGGGGCTGATCAATGATCCCGATCTGGACGGCAGCTTTGCCATTAATCGCGGTCTACGGTTGGCGCGCAAGCTGCTGCTGGACGTCAACGAGCTGGGCATGCCGGCGGGCACTGAATTTCTAGATCTGGTGACGGGGCAGTATTTTGCGGACCTGATCAGCTGGGGTGCGATTGGCGCCCGTACCGTGGAGAGTCAGGGGCATCGGGAGCTTGCCTCGGGTTTATCCTGTCCCGTAGGCTTCAAGAACGCCACCAACGGTACGCTTAAGGTGGCCATCGATGCCGTTCGCGCCGCCGGCCATCCCCATATTTTTCTCTCGCCCACCAAGCAGGGGCGTACGGCGATCTTTTCCACCCGTGGTAACCCGGATACCCATGTGATATTGCGCGGCGGTTCGCAGCCCAATTACGATGCGCGCCATGTGGAGGCCGCTGCAGCGGAAATGAGAGCGGCCGGTCAACCCCCGCGCTTGATGATCGATCTCAGCCATGGCAACAGCAATAAGGCCCATCGCCAGCAATTGGCGGCGGGTCAGGATGTGGCGCAGCAAATCACCGCCGGGGATCGCCGCATCATAGGAGTCATGATTGAAAGTCATTTGGTGGAGGGTCGCCAGGACGTGCGGCCCGGTCATGCACTGGTCTATGGACAGAGCATTACCGATGCCTGCCTGGGGTGGGAGGACAGCGAGTCCCTGCTTGGGGTGCTCGCCGCAGCCGTCGCGCAGCGGCGGCGTGCAACAGCAGGCTAGTCCGGCTTGGCGAGCCGACCATCCGCTATCTTTCAATCCGCTCAATGAGACATCGCGAGGCCGTGGTTTGCCTCCCAGCAGCGCCTATAGTCCCCGTCTACGGTGCACAGTGGGACTTACGGGGATGCGGTATTCCATTCTCAGCCACCGAAGCCTGGTGGTCTACTCCATAAATCTGCCAGTGAAACCGGCTGACCATTAAAGAGGACTCCATCTCTGTCGATAATTAGTTCGAACAAAGGGTTACAGAGAACGAGATTAAACGGACCTTGTAGAGGGATGCTTAACATGAAGTACCTCGCGCCACGCTGGTTTCTTGCCTTAAGTATCCAGTGGAAACTCCAGCTCGGATTTTTTGTGGTGACCATGGTTACGATCGTGGTGAATCGCTGGGAAGGCTATGCTGAACTCAAGCAGCTGATCGACATTGCCAAAGAGCATGAGGTGTCGGCGGCGGTGCTCGTTGAACTGAATAATCGTCTTGGTGCTTATGTTATCACGTCGATATGGCAGTCCGCTGTCGAGTTCGTGATTCTTTTTCTGGTGATTATCATGTTGGCCAGGTTGTTCACCAGGCCTGTCAAGAATTTGTGTCAGGCCTTGGCGGGGATAGAGCAGGGCGATCTGACCCGTGCCGTGGAGAATCGCTCTCTCGATGAGATCGGAATCCTGGAGCATAGTTTCAATGGCATGCTTGCCAATCTTACCTCCGTAATCCGCAACATCGATGATAATGGGAAACAAATGGCGCAGTCCGCCTACCAGGTGGCCACCATTTCTCACGAGATCGCCAGGGTGAGTAAGAACGAACAGAGTCGTTCGGACGAAGTCAGCAATGCCACTGCGCAGTTGCGGGATATTTCTGCGTCAGTTGAGAAGATCGCCGAAGAAGCCAATGAGTATTCGCTACAGACCGAAAAATGCGCGCAAGAGGGAATAGTCAGCGTCCAGCGCAACATCCAAGAAATGGATAGTACCGTAAGTGAAGTGAATCGTGCCACGCAGGAGATGGACGCGCTGAAAAATGCGGCCCAGCAGATCTACAATATCATCGGTACTATTCGTACCATCGCCGAGCAGACCAATTTACTGGCGCTGAATGCCGCTATCGAGGCGGCGCGAGCCGGCGAGGCGGGGAGGGGCTTCGCGGTAGTCGCCGATGAGGTGCGCGGTTTGGCAATCCGTACGACGGATTCCACGACTGAAATATCCTCCATCATCAATGAGCTTAAAATCCGTATGGAGCGCACTGCCGACACCATGACGGCGGTAGTTGACGGCGTTAATGGCAGTCAAGAGTCAACGCGCGATATCTCGCGGGTCATTGAACAAATCGCGCAGGAGATCACCGTTTCGGCCGAAGCCAATAATCGCATCTCCACGGTGAGCCGCGCGCAGATGGAAAATATCGGATTGTTGCAGGGCAGTCTCGATCGCTTGTTTGAGACCTTCCATGAAAATTCCGCCAAGGTAGAAACAACGGCGACCATCGGCGATGATCTCTATCGAGTCTCCGAGAGTCTGAAGAAGCTGTTGGCGCGGTTTATCTTCGAGCAGGATGAGGCGGCCGAGACCGCCAGACATGATTTGCGCGACAGTCCGCGTCTCGATCGTTCCTTGCGGGTCAATGTGATCCAGGACAAAAAATCTTATGAGAGCATTTGCCGTGATTTCAGTATGACCGGCATTCAGTTGCGTACCAAAGAGCGCCTCGACTCCAAGCTCAAGCTGCACATGTCGATATTTTTACCCTATGACAATCTGGCTGATTATGGGAGTCAGGTACCCTTGAAGCTGGTGGGGAAGATTGTCTGGCAGAAACAGGAAGACAGCGGATTCGCCTGCGGCGTCAAATACGATCACATGATCGCCGATCAGCGGCAACAACTTCGGACCTGTTTCCGCTATTTTAATAAACAGCCCGAATATTCGTCGCCGCGTTCAGGCATCACTCAAAACTAATCCGATGCCGGGTCCGTTAAGCCCTCAGTCGCCCCTGCAAAATTAGGGGCCTATCCTACATATTTATAGCGGTATAATGCCTGCGCCCACCCGGCTTGCGTTGCAATCCTAGATGAAAAGCCGCTGGGGGCGGAGACAGCCAGGCAATCCACGCTAAGGAGGGGATGTCAGTGAGAATCGGTACGCCGTTGAGCCCCAGCGCCACGCGCGTCATGTTATTGGGCGCGGGAGAGTTGGGCAAGGAAGTAATTATTGCATTGCAACGCTTCGGCGTCGAAGTCATTGCCGTGGACCGTTATGCTAATGCCCCCGGGCAGCAGGTGGCGCATCGGGCACATGTTATCAATATGGCCGATGGCGCGGCCATTCGTGATTTGGTGAGGAGCGAACAGCCGCATCTCATTGTCCCGGAGATCGAGGCCATCGCCACAGATGTCTTGCTCGTCATCGAGCAGGAAGGTTTGGCCGAGGTCATTCCCACCGCCCGGGCGGTGCAGCTGACCATGAATCGCGAGGGTGTACGGCGCCTCGCCGCGGAACGCCTGGAACTGCTTACCTCGCGTTATGCCTTTGCCGAGACCTTGAACGAACTGAAGTCGGCCATCGACGGTGTCATCGGTTATCCCTGCGTGGTGAAGCCGGTGATGTCCTCGTCAGGAAAAGGACAGTCGGTGGTGTGTGATCCGCAGGAAGTAGCGGACGCCTGGGAGCATGCTATGGCCGGGGGGCGGGTAGCCAAAACCAAAGTCATCGTCGAAGAGATGGTTGACTTTGACTACGAAGTCACTTTGCTCACGGTGCGTGCGCTGGGCAAATCCGGTGAGGTAGAAACCCATTTCTGTGATCCCATAGGTCACATACAGGTGCAGGGCGATTACATCGAGAGCTGGCAACCTCAAGCCATGAGTCCCAAGGCCTTGTTGCGCGCGCGCGATATGGCTGGCAAGCTCACTGCCGAACTCGGAGGCCGCGGGATCTTCGGTGTGGAGTTCTTCGTCAAGGGCGATCAGGTGTGGTTCAGTGAAGTGAGCCCCCGTCCCCATGATACCGGCATGGTGACCATGGCCAGCCAGGTGCTAAGCGAGTTCGAATTGCATGCCCGCGCCATTCTCGGTTTGCCGGTGAGCACGGCATTGCGCAGCCCCGGTGCCAGTGCGGTGATTTATGGTCGTTTGCAGGAGCCGGGTATCGCCTTTGAGGGTGTGGATGAAGCGCTGTGTGTGCCGGATGTGGATGTGCGCTTGTTCGGTAAACCCGAATCTTTCGCCAAGCGCCGCATGGGTGTGGTAGTGGCGCGAGGCGAGGATGTCTCTCAGGCGCGGCAACGCGCGCAACACGCCGCGGCCAAGATCCGACCCGTCAGCGGCGCTTGATACCCTTGAATCACGGTCTTCCATGAAGTTCGGTGCCATCATCATTGGTGATGAACTGCTGTCGGGAAAGCGGCAGGATAAGCACTTTGCCCGGGTCATTCAGGTGCTGGCGGAGCGTGGCCTGGATCTGGCGTGGTGCCGTATCATCGGTGATGAGCCCGACCTGATCGTCGTAACCTTGCGCCAGACCATGGCGAGCGACGATATAGTGTTTTGTTTCGGCGGTATCGGCGCGACGCCCGACGATCACACCCGCGCCTGTGCCGCTCAAGCCGCCGGCGTGGTGTTGGCGCCCCATGTCGAGGCAGTTAAGGAGATCGAAGCGCATTTCGGCGAGGCGGCCTATCCGCAACGCATCCGGATGGCGGAGTTGCCCGTGGGCAGCGACATCATACCTAATCCTTATAATCGCATTCCCGGCTTTTCCCTAAACCGCCATCACTTCCTGCCTGGGTTTCCCGAGATGGCCTGGCCGATGATGACGTGGTTATTGGATAAACGCTATCCGGATTTGCGGCGTGCGCAACCCGCTATCGAGCGGGTCTTGACTGTATGGTCACGGGAAGGGGAACTGTTGCCTCTGATGCAGGCATTTGTCGAGCGTTATCCGCGCTGCCGCTTGTCATCGCTGCCTGAATTGAATCCGGAGCGACCCCGGCTGGAACTGGGTGTACGCGGCGAGCAAGCCGATGTGGTGGGGGCCATAGAGTACTTGCGGCACGAACTCACGGCCTTGCGCATTGAGTGGCGGGACGCCGACGCAATATAAAGCGCACCCGCATCCACCCCTCCGGGATAGACGGGATTCTCAATGCTTTAGCCGGTGGCTGCTTGTTTGCTGCGACGGAAGTGCAGGGTGTCTTGGCGTTGCACCACTTCCTGCACCGCAGAGCGCTGGGCAAATTGCGCCAGTGTGATGCCGGCCAGAAAGTCGTGAATCTGCGCGCTTAAGTCAGACCACAGTTCATGCGTGAGGCAACGCTCGCCGTTTTGGCAGTTTTCCTTGCCCTCACAGCGGGTCGTATCTATTTTTTCACTCACTGCAGTGATGATATCCGCCACGGTAATTTGATCCGCAGGCCGCGCCAGGCGATAGCCGCCGCGCGGGCCGCGCGTGCCGTTGATCAGGCCATCTCGGCGCAAGCGCGCGAAGATCTGTTCCAGATAGGAGAGTGAAATGCCTTGACATACTGATATGTCGGCCAAGGTGACAGGGCCAAATTTTTCATGAATGGCCAAGTCCATCATGGCGGTGACGGCGTAACGCCCTTTAGTTGATAGCTTCATGGGAATTTCCTTCTCTTCTAAAGGTGATCACTGGAGATGCAGGAGCCTTGCGGCTCCGAGCCTAAATCCCGACCGAATTGATCTAGGTATATATTAGTTGATTGTAATTATCAAGATTTAGCTTAAGAAAGCTTAAGGGGGAAATGGCGGGATGAAATCAGAGCGGAAGGACCGGGACTTGCGGCCTCATAATAAGCCTATGACTTATGCTGGATTAAGAAGCGCCGGGGGTTATTTACGGCCAATAACCGGTTGATTTTGAAGTTCGTAAACGACGCGACTGGGCGTGCGACCGCCCGCCTCTTGCCCAGGGCGTAGCCGCGACCCGGCCGGTAATTAGCCGCTATTGATCCTGGGGAAGCTCCTCGGATCAATAGCGTTCTTCATGCTGTGAGGGATGGGTGAAGCCGCTCATCGCGCGGCGTTTACAGCACTTTTGTTACCAACCTTTGTTTTTTGGTCCGGCATTCTCAGGACGGGCTTCATCGCGATAAATCTTGATGGTTAGCCACGCCATGAGGATAAAGGAGACTACCGAGAATACCGCTACCATGGCCTTAAGTATGTTTGGTACTTCTGTTGGTATATCCATGCCCATAATTACCCTGCCCTCTTTGCGTTGGTTGATTGCTTATTTATATCCGATTTTGGGCACAGATCATAGCATTAACCATTGTCTTGATGGGAAGCATGCAATGCCGTCTGGGCCAGATGGATAGCGACGATGCTCTTGGCATCGGTGATGACACCGGAATGGATCCACTCCTGGATCAGGGGCCAGGGTAGCCAATGACATTCCAGTAATTCATGAGGCTTAATGCGTTGCGCCACCGTCGTAAGCCCTTGTGCCAGATAAAGGTGAATGATTTCATCGCAGAATCCCGGCGTGGTCAGCGTAGTGCCGAGTTTGTGCCAGGAGGAGGCGCGCAGGCCGGCCTCTTCCTCCAATTCGCGTTGTGCAGTGTACAGCGGGTCTTCGTCATGTTCCCGCTTGCCCGCCGGTAACTCCCAGATCCAGCCGCCGGCGGCATGGCGATATTGGCGAAGCAGGCAGAGCCGCTGTCCTTCATCCAAGGCGACGATCGCGGCACCACCCGGATGATGGACGATCTCCAGGGAGATAGAATGGCCATTGGGCAGTCGCGCCGTTTCGATGCCGAGCTCGATCACCTTTCCGCGATAAATGCTTGTGCGCTGCGCCGCCACTGGGTCGGCTCCTAGTAGTTGCGGATGTTAATTACGGTAGCGGCCGGGCTGGGTGTGGTCAATGCCTTATGGGTTATTTAACAGAGTGACGAGTTGTGTGACTGCGGCGTCTATGCCGGTGGGGGAGACCGGTGCCTGCGGCGGCAGATTGAAGAGTCGTTCCAAGACACCCGAGAAATCACCTTGTTGCAATTGTGTGCGTTGAATGGCAAGACAGCGCCCATGCTCGTGCAGCCAATCCACGAGAAAAGCTTCTTCCGGCCAGTCGTGACGGGGTGCATACAGGACGGGCACGCCGTTGCAGGCGGCTTCCACGAAGCTGCCATAACCGGGTTTGGTGATCAGGGCATCCGCGGAGCGTAAGACGTCGATGAAATCCATGTCCAGGGATTCCAGGGTAATCATGTCATGGCGACGCGGATTCCACGACGCGGGTACGATCCAACACACATCGCTAAGTGGCGGCCAGTCCGCCAGACTTATTTGCGTTGCTACACCACCCAAGGACACCAATATCAATTTACAGTCGGCGGCCAGTCCCAGGCGTCTGCGGATTGCGGCGCGCCGATCGATGCCGATCCGGGCGACGGGGCCGATCGCCACGCAGTTCTCCAGGTCCGGCATAGGCATGTGGGGTGTCGGCTGCAGAAAGGTGCATGCATTGCGATAGGCGCGAAGTATTTCCTCACGTATGGATGTAGATTCCGGCAGTCCAGCACAGAAATGACGATAGATATCCAGCCAATTGAGATTGCACATGGCCAGCGCCGGGACGCCCGCCCGGGCGGCCGCGGCGAGAATTCGGTACGGCGCATTTGCCAGTACGACATCCGGCGCATGAGAGACCAACAGGCGGGTTTCGGTTGCGACGGCCGCCTCCCAGTGGCGATGATAGTGCCTGTAGGCCCGGCCGCTGGCCGCGACATCCACCTCCAGGGCGTCTTTCATGCGCATTCCCACATCAGGCGAATGGACTATATGAGTGAAGTCCCCTGCAAAGCGGCTGGCGAGAAAGTTGTGCGGCAGGCTGGAATAAAGTGTGAGCCGCAGCTGCGGCAGATGCTGACGCAGGGCGTTGACCACGGGAGCGGTCTGCGCGACATGGCCGAAACCGTGAGCGGTGATGGCGACGAGTAAATGCGGCATATGAGTCCGTCGGCGTTTATAGCGAGCTGGGTTGTACCCAGTGGAACCACAAGGGCAGGGTGAAGAAGCTGAGTGCGGTGGAGGCGGTGACCGTCGTCGCATAAAGGCTGGTGTCTAATCCATAGCGGTCGCATATCACTACGCCCAATACCATGCAGGGCATGGCTGCTTCCAATACCACAGCGGTGCGCAGCTCGCCGTGAAGAACTAATAAGGCGGTCAGCCCCCATACCAGCAATGGCATAGCCAGCAATTGGATGGCGAGTACCGGCAGGAGCAACGGCAGGCGCTGCAGTTGCCGCGTATCCCAGCTCAAGGCCATGCCCAGGGCGATGAGCATGAGCGGAATTACACCATTGCCCAGGGTACGCAGAAATTCCTCTAGTCCACCGGGCAGGGGGACTCCGGTGAGATTCATGATTACCGCCAAGATCGCCGCCCATAGCGGTGGGACTTTGAGCAGCGCCACCACAGGGTGATCGCTGTCACTGCTGCTGCCGTGCCGACGTGCGATGAGTATGCCTACGGTCAACAGCAAGGGCGTGCAGGCAAACAGGTCGTATTGGAGGGCGACGCTGCGTGCCCAAGCACCGAAGGTCTTTTCCAGAACCGGGAGGCCGAGATAGGTGACATTGGGAAAGGCTGCGGCAAGGATCAGGGCGCCCGCCACGGCTTGAGGGGCGGCGGAACGGCGAAACAGCCATTGGCTTGTCAGCAGGGCCACGATGACGCCGGCGGCGGCGACCAAGGCAATCTTGATGGTATCGAGGCCTAGGGGAGTCTTCCACAGCACCGACAATACCAAGGCCGGCAGCAACAGGGTATAGACCAGACCGGTGATGACGCGTCGCACCTCGTCGGCCTCCATGCCGGGCGGTTTGATGAAGCGCCACAGTATGCCGCAGACTATCAGTGCGGCCATTTGCGGTAGGACTTGATTCATGGCTTGGTCGAAACGGTGATGAAGTTATTGTGGCGCCCATTCTACCTGTTGGCGCGCTGTTATGGGGATTAGGGTGCGGGGTAACCGCGGCGCAGCTGGCGTTCGCTGAACAAGCGGTCATCGAGTCCGACATTCACTTCGATCTCCTGCATCCGATAGGTGACGGAGACCTTGGTACGGACGTTGTACATTACCGCTGTATCCCATATCCACGCAGTCTTAAGCCGCTTCCAAGTGATAAATTCCTGCTTGAGGAGCTCGCTGTTCTTGTCATAGTAATCCACTCGTTGCGGGGCGCAGTCCTGCCAGTCGGCGGTCTTGTTGAAATAGCTGATTCGCTTGCCGTAGGCAGAAGCGTGGCGCGGGATGCTTTCTACCACGTAAAACTCCTGGCCGTTGCTGCGTTCGATTTGTTTAAGGCGATGATCGTCTTCATCCAGGTCGCGAATGCGCAGATCCTCGTCCGTATAACCCCAATCCATGTTATTGGGATCCCGCTGCGATATGCGGCGCACCATATGCATTTCGGGCAGATACACCCATTGATCGGGCGGCTTGCCGCTCTTGCTCGGGAATCCCCAGCGCATGAAATTCACGCCACGATTGTCGGAAGGGGATTCGGTGAACAATATGACCTTATCGAAGCACACCGTGTTTACCAGTCATACTGTTTCCACAAGCGCCGATATTCGCTCTTGCTCCCTTTACCGTTGTGATCGCTGATGTCGATGCTCAGGCGCGAACGTTGATCATCGCCGGCATATTTATAGTAGCAATGGCTGACAATCTCCGTAGCGCTGGGTGTCGCGGCGGAGGTGACAGTATGCGTCACGAGCAGGATGCAGCATAGCGATAGAGCGCGGCCTGGCAACG
>Ga0316579_10000257_pt1 | contig 16277 bp, 12 predicted proteins | sample J5NA_2_FD_203074 | JGI IMG/M metagenome (GOLD analysis project Ga0316579, IMG submission 203074) | Rhizosphere microbial communities from salt marsh grasses in Alabama, United States - J5-7_160517rDrA | ecosystem: Host-associated > Plants > Roots > Rhizosphere | place: USA: Alabama | collected... | reverse complement strand
GCTTCCTTCATGGTGTCAATTTTAACGCCGCGCATGCTTCCTGAAGTATCCAGCAGCATCACCAGATTTACCGGCTTGCGCGCTGCCTGCCACAAATCCTGGATGGCGTAAACGGCGTCTGCCTGCGGTTCATTGAAGATGATTTCCGGCTGCGAGGGATCTACGCCATGCGCCTCGTCAATGGGTGCGCCGATGGCGACAGCCGGATTGACGGGACGTAGGCCGGCGGCAAGTGCTTGCTCCTGGGCTGTTTCACTCAATAGGTAGTCGCGGAACAAGCCGGCGGCTTCAATGGTCTCCGCGTCAGCGGATTGGTTAACGCAGGCGGGGTGAGTGGCCATAAAAGTACCTTCCAGGGGGTAAATGGCCACCAGGTCGCCGTTCCCATATTTTACGATTGTGCTCTCATACATGACCCCCGCGCCCAGGTAGCTCGGCCCGCGCTCGGCCATGGTTTGTCCCAGGTTTTCGGAATTGCTGTTGAAAGAAGAGACTGCGCTCTCGAATGCACCGACAGAGGCCTGCACGATGGGTTGTGAAATATCCTCCGGTGTGACGGCATCGGTTTTGGACTGAGCGGCCTGGACAATGGCCAACAGCGTGCTGGTTCCCGACCCCGCAAGGCCGAGATGGGCATGGCTCATGCGTAGGCTGTCGCCATATTCCCCACCGCTGTAGTAGGCCCAAGCTGAAGGATCAGCGGCTAGGCTGCCGATATCCAGCCAGCCTAAGGGCAGACCCGGCCAGCCTAATGACTCGGCCATTGGCCGCCACATAGCGATGACCAGCGGGCTTTCGGCGATGCTGGTGCAGTTTTGAGCATAGGCTTCATTTCCTTGGTCTACTAGAACATCCACCCAGACTGCGCTTTCCGGAATCCATATATCAGCTTCCTGCGAATCCTGGCTGAGAACCAGGACAGCCTGACCCGATTCTGCGCCGGTTAACTGGATATAGATCGGCCGTCCGGATTCTGTTTCCTGCTCGGAGTCGTTGAATTCGGCAACGACCGTTGAGAGCCACGGCTGCAAACTGCTGTTGGCCAGAACATTGACCACCGCCGCGTTATCTGGTGCGCTTGGTGGTTCATCACTGTCGAAGAAGCCGCAGGCAAGCGCCGGTAAGGCTAACAGCAGAAGGAAAAGTGCAAGGTATCGAAAATTGTTTTGCTTCATGCGCTTACCGCCCGGCGGTGATTAAGGTCAATTCGACAAAACGATCCTGGCGTTGTTCGTTGGGATCGTCGGTGTTGCGCCGTTCTTCCGGGGGCAAGGTCGTTTCGACGATGAAACGCGCGGGATCGATGCCCTGCGAGACGAGGTAGTCGACGACGGATTGGGCGCGCCCTTCGGCAACTTCGAGGATGTCTTCTTCTGTATAAGGCGGGTCATTTTCCGGCCAGGCGGATGAACCCTGCACGCGCAAGAAGAGGCCGACACTCTGTGAGAGCGTGGGCACGACACAGCTGTCCAGTATGCGGCGCGATTCCAGGGTCAGTTCGGTTGATTCCGGTAAGAAGGTGAATGTTCGGCAGGGCAGGACGGCCAAGGTCTCCGCGGCTCCGGTAGCTACGCCGGATAAATCAAGCTGCGCGGAAACGGAAAATGTGTCATTGACGGGTTTGCCGTTGGCTTGTAGGGAAGCTTGTTCGGCCGATCGCAGCACAAACCCGGGATTCACCAGGTCGTTGACATCGTCATTGGGCACACTGCGATCGGAAGCAGCCCAGACGCGGCGAGCGATACCCAGGCGGTTGATTAACGGCCGTGCGTCGCGCATGACGAAGGCGTTATCGCCCAGGTCAGCCTGGGCAACGCTCTCCAACCAGGCGGTTAAATCATCGACGGCGCTTTCCGGATAGACAAAACTCCAATCGTTATGGCCCCAATCGGCAATCAGAGCCGCGGCCCCATCAAAATCTTCAACCTGATCTTTAAGCGTGTCGAACCAGGCATCGTGGAAATTCTGTACCATATCGGCCTTGTTGTTGATAGATTGGCGAGAGGTGACGATGACGTCCATGACGATACGCAGCTGGTTTGAGCTGAGCAGGGGCACACCGCCGCTTTCCTCCGCATCATAAATATCCGGTTCCCAGCCGGAAACGGCATCTGCCTGGCCGCTGTTGAAGAAGGCTACGGCGTCGGCGACACTGTCCTGGGGCATCAGGGTGACGTCAGCACGAGGGCTCAACTGGGCAATCGACAGGGCGTAGTAGACGAAATATTCGCCGACACTGCCGCGTGAGAAGGTGATGCGCTCGTTCTTTAGATCGTTGATGGTCTCAATGTCCCGGGCCCACAACTGGTCCGCGCCGGCGCTTTCATCGACAACGGCCGTAATCACGCCGGGGCTGGTCAGGGCAACTGAATCGATGGTGGTCAGGAGGCAGTCCCACTCGCCGGCGTTGAGCAGGGCGGTGCGCTGTTCTTCGGAAACGTCGTAATCGGGATTGTCATCCAGAAAGAAGGGCACGATGCCCAGGTGGAAACCGTGTTCCACGTCCTTGCCCGACATTTGCATTTGCTGCAAGGTGAAGTAGCTGCCGAAAGCATCCGCGCCACAAATATAGGTCGGCAGTCCATCTTCAGCGTCAAAATTTGGGCCGAAAATGGGCTCAGGTGAATCGAGTCGTGGCCGGCTGGCGGTCGCGCTACTGCTGGATTCCTGATTTGCGGAGCTGCTGTCCACGACAGGGACCGGTGTGGGATTAGCCTGGTTGATTTGATTGTTATAGAAGTTATAGGCTAGCGCGCCGCAGATGATGACGGCCGTCGCGCCTATAATAGCTAGAAAAATGATTCGTGTCCTGTCCAGCTGCATTAACTACTCCTCCTACTATTCAATGCGATACTATTCCACATTGCATTTATTGTACCACTATAGCTACCACATTTGGGTTCTATCTTAAAGCAAAAAGCATGATCCCATCTATTTCCAATACGCGGAAAATGAATCAAGGGTTGCGAAAATTATTTTGCTGAGCCTTGAACCAATCTAATCAAGTGGCTTTTGCAATATCAGACGCTGAAAATGCAGCTCCGAATTGGGCTGGGGGATAGTCTTGAAGCTGCGCAGGGAAAAATACGCGCGCGTAATCGCCTTGATTTGATCATCCTGGTAAAAGGCGAAGTAGCGTTTAGGGATATGCTCATCTTCATCCCATGGACCTTCCTGGTTGATGCCGCCATACATCCCCAGGAAAAATAAGCCGCCGGGAGTCATCACCCGCCTGATTTCCTGCAAGACATCGACGAGGGATTCCTTGGGAACATGAAGCAGGCAGTTGCGGGCATACACGGCCTCGAATCTGTTGTCACTGAACTTGAGGTGTAGGAAATCCATCTCGTAGGCTTCAAGCCCTTTCTCGCGGCATAGATGGACCATTTCCGGCGACAGGTCGCTGCTGACGACTTTCAAGCCGTTTCCCTGAAAAAAGAGACTGTCCCAACCAGGCCCGGCGCCAATTTCCAACAGGCTCTTTTTCCCTTCCCGTTGCAACAGCTCTAAAAATTCCAGGCGCTCGCTTTCTTTCCAGGCCGGCTCTGATTTCTGGTTGCGATCCTCAGCTTTCCCATCATAAGCCAGGCGCAGGTCGTCCGTGACTTGCTTGTAGCGTTTAGACGCCATCAAAATAGCCCAGGTTGTTTAAGACATCGATATTCGTCTGCCCGCGGATGACGTTAAACTGCAGGTTGCCGTCCGCATCGCGGTCGACAAGCAGTTCATTCGCTTCCGGCAGCACACAGTGCTTGCTGCCGCGCACGCCGCCGAGCATCTCCTGGTAGGCGCCGATACCAAAGAAACCAAGGGTGAGTCTCTCCGTGTCAACCGGTAAGAATAACGCTGACTTGCTTTTCTTAGGCGGGTAGACGTCATCGCTGTCACACGTGATTCCTCCCAGCTGCACCTGTTGGAAGGGCTTGTCGAGATTGTTCAAAGGCAGGCAGATGAAGTGCTCGCTCAAGGCCCAACTATCTGGAAAAGAGGTCATGATCGAGCCGTCAATAATATACCAGGGCAGGTTGGAACCATTATCTTTTTCTAGGATGACCTGGAAGAGATGCGCGCCATGGGCGGCGGTGGTGTAACGGCCGAGTTCACCCATCACATCAGGAACGGGCACGCCGTAGCGATCGCAGGTTTCTTGCAGCGCGCTCAATAATCCAACCGCAAAAGCGAGGTAGTCAAACTGGAAATTGAGGGTCATCGCCGCGGGCATGCCGCCGCCAAAATCAAAGATATTGAGGCTTGGGTAGCGCTGGCGCAGTTGGGCATAGACTTCCATGCCTGGGCGCAGGTAATCGACAAATGCCCCCTCGTCAGCCATCTGGCTGCCGACCATGGCGTGGTAGAGGCGCAGCTGCAAGCCCGGCGAGGCGTCGATATACTCGGCCGTTTTCCACACCTGTTCTATGTTCAGGCCGAAACGCGAGTTGACCGCTTCCATCGCCTCGGCTGTGAGATTATGGCCGTAAGTCTTCTGCCGTATCCCGACCTCAAATTGCTTGCCGGAGTTGATTAAAGGACTCAGCTCATCCAAATCCTCAAGGACAGGAATGACCAGGTCATGGGCATCCTTGATGCGGATGATATTTTCCATGTACTGCGAATCTGCGGTTTTAAAGCCGTTACAAATCAGCAGGCGTTCCGGCGTCAACAGACCGCGGGCGATCATGATACGCGCGATATCGACGTCGATGGTGGAAGACATCTCATGGTGCGCCCCGACGCCCAGGGTGGTACGCACCACCTCCTCAGCGGCATTCGCTTTGGAAGCATAGGCGTATAGGAATTGGCCGGCGTAACCGATCTCTTCGCGAGCCGTGTCAAAGTAATCGCGCATGCGCCTGATCTGGCGGCGGATCAAGGGGAGATAGATGATCTCCAACGGGCTGGGCAAGGTCCGGCCGAAGCCCTGATCCGTGCCGTAGTCGTGCAGTACCTGGGCTAGGTCCAGACCGTCCATCCGCAAACGGCCGTCTTCTTCTTTTAGATAATCATTGAATTCATAACCGTCCGGTACGGGCGTCGTTTCTTCCCAGCCGATCACGGCCGGGTTGTTATTTGTTTCAGCCATTTAAGTTCTCCAATTGTAGCGCAGCGTTCACGTTGCGTTCCTGCAACCTGTATTCAAGGTCCGCACAGGTCGAGGCTTTCATTTGTAGAGTAACCTTTAGGTTGCCATGAAGTTGAAGAGGGGACAACCTAAAGGATGTGCTACAATTTTACCCGCATTTAATTGACAGGTAATTACCGATTGATAATTCAACATTCATAGAGTTGCATCACACTTATCGTTGTTTATCTATTGATTTGATACCCTGTCTGTCTCTTTCCCAACCTTGTGTGAGCCCAGACCAGTAGTCGAACGAGGCGATTTTCAAGTGGTTGTCGGGCAGCAGGCCGCGATCCTCATTCGGTCCGTAGGCAACCATATAATTGAGGCTTTTCAAACGGCCGAACTGGCGGTAATCAAACGTTGCCAGCACGCGATTTCTCCAGGTGCCGGTGTCTACGTAATAGCGCTCGCCCTGCTGGTCATTGGCTATGAGACTGATCCTGGGTTTATGCGTATGGCCAGCGATGACATAGCGGTGCCGGCCGCTGAGGATGGAGCTCTCGCGCGCGGCGTATTGCTCAGTTGCCGGCTGTTTGGCCGTGCTCCTGAGAGCTATTTTTGACACTTTTTCGGCAACATCCAGAGGAATGAAGCGGCTGTCCCAGCGCCAGGGTTTGGCCGCTAAAACCGCCTGCACGGCATCGATCAGGTCCAGGCGCCACGGTTGGTCAAAACGGTCCAGCCAATAAAGAAGAAAAGGATCGTCATAGATATTTTCCAGCAGATCGATCACGACCGGGACAATGACATCCCAGGCATCTTCTTTGTCGATAGTCCAGCCATCGGCGTAGACGAAGTAATTGAAGAGAGCCGTTAACGGCCGAAGGTCATCAAATTCCAACAGGCGAAGATAGAGGGCGCGCAGGGTTTGATCGGCCAGGATTGCGTCGTCTCCATAGTGACGGCGAAATAAGGCCGGCAGTTGGGAAGCGATCTCTACCGTGACCAGATCCCCGAAGGCCGGGTCCTGGTAATAATGTACGGGAAGATGGAGGGGGATCGTTTCTTCCTGGTGCAGGCTTACCGAGAAGTTGGCATAGTCATATTCATGGCCATGGCGCACCAGGGCGCGTTCATCGTCGAAGGTCATGGCATTGGGAAAGGCTGCGCCATGATCGGCCAGGCCCAACGCTTTGCGCACAGCTTGGCGAACTGCCGGCGATGCATTGGCCAGGCGATCGTGGTTGCCGGGAATATAATGGACCTCGACGGGAACGGGAAAGGGCTGCTCTTTTTGCCGCGAATCGATGTAACGGCCGTTGGCCAGGAGGCGAAAAACAGGCAGCACATCTTTGACATTATCCTCATTGACGATGCCTTCCAGCAGTCGTAGGGTGAAGGCTTCCAGCTCGGGTGAGATTTGGGTACTGCTCACGTACGGGCGGACATCATTTTCATTGTCGTTGAACCATAACCCGCTGCGATGCAGATCGAAGATATCACCGGCCAGCACGAATTCGAGTTTTTGGGCATTATTGCGTTTCGCCTCAACCGCCAGCTGCTCTACCAACAAGCGATATGGCGCCGCCGGCAGATTGCGCTTAAATGCAAGAGCCGGCTGGCTTCCGCTACCGGGGATATGGTTGGAAGCTTCTTCCTCAAAATGTAAGTCGGAAAGAACAACCAGCATCCTTACCTCCTGATTACTGGATGGTGTCCAATCTTCTGCACTGATTATAAAGCAGATAATTTGATAAAGCACTGCTAACTTGTCATAATCTTTGCCAATCTTTACCTTGTACAGCTTGCTAAAATTTGGCAAGGGTCTTCTCTTATCACATAATCGCAGTTAAGAAGGGTTGAAACCCTCGCTAAATATAGAGGAAGGATCCAATGAAATTAGATGTTTCACTCGGGCAATTTGATGTTTTACGAGGGCAGGTAGCGTCGAATTTGGGGGCTGTTACCAGGATTGTAAAAGAAGCGGCACGGCGTGGGTCGCAGCTGGTTGTTCTCCCTGAATTGTGGTCCACGGGCTATGATTTGCAGCGTGCCGCTGACTATGCCACGCCCGTTGGCGAGGGTCTCTTCGCTGAGATCGCCGACCTTGCGCGCGAGTACGAGATCGCCATCGTTGGTTCGCAGTTGAGCTTGATGGGGGAGGGTCGTTTCGGTAATACGGCCGTTTACTTTGATCCCAGCGGCGCTAATCTGGGAATCTATAACAAAGTACACCTCTTCGGCCCTATGCAGGAAGTCCAGTACCTCGCCGCGGGCGATTCCCTGACTGTTGTCGAGACCGGCTGGGGGAAAGTGGGACTGGCCATCTGTTACGATCTGCGCTTCCCGGAGCTGTTCCGAAGCTATGCTCTGGCTGGTGTCCAGGCTGTGATTCTCGTTGCAGAATGGCCCCGGCCGCGGCTGGAGCACTGGCGCACCCTGCTGCGGGCGCGGGCGATCGAGAACCAGATGTTCATCATCGCCTGCAACCGGGTGGGCAGGACGCGCAGCACAGAGTTCTTCGGCCATTCCTGCCTGCTCGACCCCTGCGGCGAGGTGATCCTTGAGGCTGGGGAGGGCGCGGGTCTGTACACGGCCGAATTACAACTGGATCAGCTGGCTGAAGTTCGCGCCGGCATGCCCGTCTTCGCCGATCGCCGCCCGAATGTTTACAATCAAACCAAATAAATAATAACTCCCAATACGAACCTTACCGCCGTCGTCGGAAGTCAAAAATCCAAATCCTCGATCAAACAACCAGATAGCCCGGGACCAATCAAAGTCCTTGTGCTTGTGATTGGCTTGCTCTGATTGTTGCAGGCCGTTTCCAACCCAAGTTTGGACAATCTTGCATCTGGAATAATCCTTTTGTGGGATGACACTAATCCCACCTTGCGGTTATGGTGAAAGGTGTGGTATGAAACCTCAAAACTATCAATGTGGAGAAAACGATGGCAAACAAAGGCAAAACTCAATTTACCCGGCACTACTTTCCGCTTCTGGTAACCCTTACAATATTATTTCCTGTCTTACTTGCCGGATGCGGACCATCTGCAGAGGAACTTCAGGCCGTTGATTATGCGCCCCTGGACGGATTGGATTGGGAGGTGTCTACACCTGCTGAACAAAGGCTGGACCCGCTGCTTGTGGCGGAGCTTTATCACCAGGCGGCCGAATTGGAAAGCCTCTATGGACTACTGGTGGTTAAAAACGGTGATCTGATTGGCGAAGATTACTTCAATGAAGGATCGCTGGAACAAAAGGCCTTGTTGCAGTCAGTCGCCAAGAGCTATGTTTCAGCCCTTTTGGGAATTGCCCTGGAGCAGGGCTGTTTATCGAGCGTTGAGCAAAAGATGATCGACTTTTTCCCGGATTTTGCTGATCAGATAAACGATCCGCGGAAGAGACAAATCACCATTCAGGATATGCTGCAAATGCGCGCCGGATTCCCACCTGAAGAGAGCGACCCCGACCTATGGGAGGCGGTATGGTCCAGTGATTATTTGCATCTTGTGGTTGATTTTCCGCTCACCAGCGATCCTGGGAGCGAATTTCAATACAGCAATCTCACGACGCATTGGCTGGGAGTTATCGTAGCCAGGGCCTGCGATATGGACCTCAAATCATTTGCCCAGGCCAATCTTTTCGATCCTCTGGGCGGGGAGATAGGAGACTGGAGAAAGGACCTTGATGGCTATAACTGGGGTGCAGGGGAGATTCACGTCTCAGCCCGTGATGCAGCCAGGTTTGGTCTGCTCTATCTGAATGACGGCCGATTTGAGGGGCAGCAAATTATCCCGGCTGATTGGGTGAACCGATCTCTGCAAACCTATTCGCAGAGAGCTTACGATAATATCGGCCGTTTCCGGGACATAGGGTACGGTTACCAGTGGTGGTCGGCCACCGTTGGGGACCATCCCGTCAATTTTGCCTGGGGGCACGGGGGGCAGTTGATTGTTCTACTGCATGATTTAGATATGGTCATCATCCTAACCGCGGACCCTTTCTATGATGTCTATGGTTCAGAATCCTGGGCACATGAAAAAGCAAATTTCGACCTTGTGGGTGATTTCATCAATTCTTTGCCTCCTCCAGAGTGAGAGGCAGGCGGAGTGGATGATGCAGGACTGAAGCGATTCACACCTGATTGGCATAGAGTGCTCCGGTCGCCGGTATTTCTCAAGAAAGTCGCACAAGATCGACAGATTTCCGCATAAAATTTTTTATACACTTTTCTTAGCGAAGCAGATTTTGTCATGGAAACGACACGTATTCATGAGGATTTGGAACGGCAGGAGACGATTGCCGCGTTTGCAGATCATGTTTCATCCGGTAAAGTGCAGTTTTTTGCCGGGGCAGGCGTAGACTTTATACCCGGACGGCGCGAAGGGATTTACCTGTGGGATGTCAGCGGCGAGAAACGCCTGATCGACTGCCACTGCAATGGTGGTGTCTTTAATTTAGGGCACCGCAATCCGGCTGTGTTGGCGCAGCTTCAATCAGCGCTGGACGAGTTGGATATCGGCAACCATCATTTAATCAGCCGCCAGCGCGCGCTTCTGGGACAGAAGCTGGCCGAATTAGCGCCTGGCGATCTGCCTTACACGGTGTTTGGTGTCGGCGGCGGCGAAGCGATCGACCTAGCGATTAAAGTAGCACGTGGCTTCACGGGCAGGCAAAAAACCATTTCCGCCCGCGGCGGCTATCACGGGCATACCGGTCTGGCCCTGGCTGCTGGGGACGAGAAATACTACGCGCCGTTCGGATTGCCTGCCGGTGGTTTCCTCCAGATTCCTTTTAATAATCTGGCCGCCCTGGAAGAAGCGCTGGATGGTGAAACGGCCGCATTGATTCTGGAAACGGTCCCTGCAACTTTCGGTATCGCCGTTCCAGATCCAAACTACCTGCCCAGTGCCCTTGACTTATGTCACCGGCAGGGAGCTTTGCTGATCGTTGATGAAGTGCAGTCCGGATTGGGGCGCACCGGAAAGCTCTGGGCCGTGCAGCATTTTGGCGTCGAGCCGGATATTCTTGTCACTGGCAAAGGTCTTTCCGGCGGTTTATACCCAATCACGGCGACCTGTTTCCGTGCCGAGCTGGAGTCCGTTTTTCACGCCGACCCCTTCATCCATATCTCCACCTTTGGCGGTTCCGAAGTAGGCTGCATGGTGGCTCTCAAGGTGCTTGAGATCAGCTCCTACCCCGCCTTCCTGGCCCATGTACGCGATATGGCCGGGATCTTCAGTGTGGAATTTGAAAAACTTCAGCAGAAATATCCGGCGCTCCTGGTGCGCCTGCGCCAGCTTGGCATGATGATGGGCATCGAAATGGCTCATGAAATGTGCGGACCACTCTTCACGAAGACCGCTTATGAGGCCGGATTTCTGTCGGTCTATGCCAATAACGATACGCGGGTCGCGCAGTTTCTCCCTCCACTCGTCATGCAGGAGAAAGATGTCCCGGATCTCATCGAGCGCGTAGATATAGCTCTGGATGGTGTTAGCAAAATACTCGGTTTCTGACGAGCGTTTGATTTAAGGAGGCAGCGATGCAAACCAACGTGATCGAATATGACGATGACCTTATTGCCAGATTTGAAGAGGGCATTGATCCACTGCATCCGGAAAGAAGCCGGATACCGGCGCAGGTGGTTGGCTGCGGTGAAGTCAGCTCGGTCTTGACCATAAAAAGCGGAGATCCCGATCTTGTTTACAAGCGTATGCCTATGTTTGAGAACGAGGAAGAACTGCCTCCTTACCTGGCATTATACGAGGCATATCAGGAGCAGCTTGCTGCTGCGGGAATCCACACTGTTCCGGCAGCTATTACTTCCTGTACACCGCCGGCCGGTAATATCGTCGTCTACATCGTACAAGAAAAACTCGATGGAAGATCTTTAGCCAATAAAGCAATTCATCTCCTGCCGGCTGAGCAGGTGGAGCTGGTTTTTGAGGCGATTCTAGAAAACATCGGCCGTTTAATCGCTTATAACAAAACCCATGCCGGGAAAATCGAACTGGGTATTGATGCCCAGATATCAAACTGGGCCATCGCCGGATTTGATCCCCAACAAGATACGCTTCCTGAGCCGCTGGAGTTGATTTATATCGATACCAGTACGCCCATCATGCGTCTGGATGGGCAGGAGCAGCTCGATCTGGATCTATTTTTACGCAGTACGCCATCCTTCTTGCGAGGAATTATTCGTCTGGCGTTTCTGGAGGATGTCTTAAACCGCTATTACGATATCAGACAGGTGGTCATCGACGTGTTGGCAAACCTTTACAAAGAGAGACGGGAGGATGTCATTCCTGTTTTGTTAGTCAGAGCCAATTCCTTTTTAGAAGAAGCGTCGGGAAAGTCCGGTTTCCAACCACTGACTGAAGAAGAGGTTTCTACTTATTATCGGAGCGATGCGCGCATCTGGAGTTTTTCTCTGGCAGCCCGCCGCTTCGATCGCCGGCTGCACCGCTTTCTTGGCAAACCTTATCCATATGTGCTGCCGGGAAATATCGATCGTTAATATTTTGAGCCAGAACGGGGGTGCGTCATGAAAAAAGTTGTTGCAATTAGCGTGGTTGTTTTGACAGCCCTTGTCGGCGCCTATATTTTATGGAGCGCGCAGGGCCGCACGGCTGCTGCCGCAAAGCCTGAATTGTTTCTCGATGATACCAGCAGCTTTGGCGTCGACAGCGGGAGCGGCAATCTCGTGGCCGTCCAGCCCTACATGCAGACCAAAGATTACGCCTCGGCCGAGGCGTATCATGCCAAATTAGATGGCTACCTGGCCGCAGCCCAGGCCCAGGGCTGGCTGCATCCGGATACCGTTGTGGTCTTCCCAGAGTTGCACAGCACGTGGTTGGTAGCGGCTAATGAAAAAGAGGGTCTCTATGAAGCTGAGACGCTGGAAGAAGGGATGCAGATTATGGTCACAAGTAATCTCCCTGCGTTCCTCAAAGCATATACCGAAGCCCGGGGACAGGACAAAATCGCAGATAGTATTTTTCGCATGAAAGCTGATTGGGTCAGTCAAGTTTACCAGGAAACTTTTTCTTCTCTGGCGGAGAATTATGGCGTAACGATTGTTGCCGGATCACTTTTCCTACCTGAACCCGAAGTCCAAAATGGGCGGTTGGTTTTAGGCGATGGTGATCTCCAGAATGTTACGGCCGTATTCCGCCCAGATGGCTCGCTTTATCCTAATCTCGTGCGTAAAATAATCATGACGCCTGCTGAACGGCCGATTGCAAGCGCGGGCGATCCGAATCAACAATTAACATTCGATACGCCAGCGGGCAATTTGGGCGTGTTAATATGCGCAGATTCCTGGTATTTAGAGCCTTATGATACCCTCACTGCTCAGAAGCCCGATTTCATTGTTGTCCCCAACAACTACTATACAGAAGGTGGATGGGATGCCATATGGCAGGGGCCCGATCCCGGGCCTCCTCCCGGCGACGTGGATTCAGATGACATCGGGCGGATTACAGAGGGAGAAGCACGGTTGAAGTACACGCTCGGTGGGCGCATGGAAACGACAGGTGCGAAAACGGGCATGCACGTCTTCTCTGGCGGAAAATTGTGGGATATGAACATGACAGGTCACACGCTTATCTTCACCGATGAGGGTATTATTGAAGCCTCGCCGGATGCGCGCGGGGCCGTGGTTAATTACTGGCTGCCGGAGCGAGATAGCCAATCAGTTATTCAGTATAACGATGCTCCTGACAACTGATATGCTGAAGAACTGCCCGACTTGATAAGGAGTAATCCAATGGAAAATGTATTTGATTGGGGAATGGAATTGATTATCGCTCTGCAAGCTACGGGCAGTCCATTTCTCGATTCCTTTTTTGAAGTCGTGACCTTCACAGGTGAAGAGATGTTTTATTTACTCTTCACGCCGATCCTTTTTTGGGGAATCGATCACAGCGTTGCAGCCAGGGTAGGGTTTGCATTCCTGATTTCAGCTTACGTAAATCCGATTCTGAAAGACCTTTTCCTACAGCCAAGGCCCTATGAAGTGAACCCCGAAGTTAGCGAATACGTCGTGGCCGGATCGGGTATGCCCAGCGGCCATGCGCAGTCCAGCGTCTTTGTTTGGGGCACGTTCGCCTGGCAGGTCGGACGTGGCTGGTTCTGGGGGCTGGCAGTAGTCTGGATGTTCCTCGTCGGTTTCTCGCGTGTCTATTTGGGTGTGCATTTCCCGCACCAAGTCCTCGCCGGCTGGCTTGTCGGGGCCGTACTGCTGCTGCTTTTTATTCTCTTCGATCCCAGGTTCGAGTCCTGGATGCTTAGGCTGCCTATGAGCCGGCAGTTGTTAGTAGCTGTCGGCGTACCTGTGCTGATGGCTGCAGCCTATCCTCATAATGACACGGTTTCCTCGGCGGCCGTTATGTGCGGATTTGGTAGTGGTTTTGTCTTGATGCGCCGCTACTGTCCTTATTCCGCTTCCGGTTTCTGGTGGCAGCGCGTGCTGCGATCGATCCTCGGCCTGGCTGGTTTGTTGGTCCTCTATATCGGGCTTGGTCTCCTTGCGCCGGAAAAAGGAACCATCAATGAGGCGCTTTATTATGGGACGCGCTTCCTGAGATATGGCGTGATGGGTTTATGGATCAGCTTTGGCGCCGTTCTTCTTTACCCTTCTGGGCCCGCTCCGGCCCGATCCTGTCCGGCAGCAGGGATTAAAGCCCGGGGTTTCTTTGGATTAAGAATTCTCAGTACCATGACTAGGGTGTATTCTGGCGTATAGGTAGGATGCCACGCAAAGACTTGGCGTCGCGCAGGTCCAGCAAGAATACTAGCGCCGTATAAACCAACACGCCCGCCCCGCCGCTGATTACGACTACGAGCAGTTTGCCGGCCGTTGTCGCAGTATCGACTGCACCGGCCATGAACACGGCCGTGTAGTAGGCGGTGATACCCACCAGGAGGGCGGCCACGATTGACTTAGCCGTAGTGGTTAGAATGCTGTAGCCGGACATACGGCCGATCTGCTTACGCACGATGACCAGCATGATCAGCGTGTGCACGATATGCTTGACGCCGTCGGCGACCATCAGGCTCAGCAGTCCCAGCGGCTGCAGCAGCACAACGGCTACTCCCAGGTAAATTAGGATGCTAACCACGCCGGCCAGTGCGGGGCGCAATGTATCCTTGCGCGCATAAGAAGCATAGACAAGCATCTGATCAACGGCTGCGAAAGGCAGGCCGAAGAGGTAAAAGCGCAGAACGTGCGCCGTCGTCGCCGAATCTTGCGCCGTAAATTGGCCGCGCTCAAAGAGCAGGCTAACAATCGGTAAGGCGAGGACAAATAATCCGGCGGTTGCGGGTAGAATAAGCGTGATCACAAGCCGCAGACCTTCAGCCAGGGTCTGTTTGAATTCGGATAGATGGCCGTTCGCCTGGCGGGAGAGGGTAGGCAGCGTGGCGATGGAAACGGCCGTTACCACCAATCCCAAGGGGAACTGGTAGAGCGTCGTGGCAAATTTCATGAAGGAGATGCTCTGATCGCCTGTTCGCGTGGCCAGATTGTAACTTAAGGCGATCGCCAGCTGGTTGATGACCAGCCCGGCGACGATAGGCGTGTAGAGCCCCAGAATGCGCCTGACCGCCGGATGCCGCCAATCGAGACGCCAGCGCAGCTGGGCGTCACGCAGGGGGATAAGCTGTACAGCGATCTGGAGAATGGAACCCAACAAAATGCCCCACACGAGACTTTCAATGCGTTCAGGAAAGAGCAGGGCGACGACAACAACGGTGCCGTTGAAGACCGCGCCGATAAAAGCGGGCACAACGAAGCGCTTTAAGGCATATAGTGCGCCGGTAAGGATGCTGGCGACGCTGAGAAATAGAATCGCCGGAGAGGCCATGCGCATCAGGCGAATGGCTGTTCCTGTCAACTGCGGATCGTCGAACTCGTTTGCCCCAACAAGCCAGGCGATTTGTGGAGCAAAGACTATCACCAGGGCGACGACGAATAGTAGAACGGCCGTGGCTACGCTGAGAACGGTGCTTACCACGGACCAGAGTTCCTGGTGCCGTTCTTTGGCCGCGTAATCGCTGAACACAGGCACCAATGAGGAATTGACCATACCACCGATGATCAGGTCGTAAAGGCTGTTTGGGACGTATGCGGCCACCTCAAAAGCGCTTAACAGCCCGGAAGCTCCAAAAAGGCCGGCCTTGACCATTTCTCGGACCAGACCCAACAGGCGGCTGGCGACATTGCCGGCGGCGAGGATAGCCGCGGCGCGCACAACCGCGGGATCCTGGTCCCGAGGTGAATCGCCGGCTGCTTCAAGTAAGGGTTCAAGGCCACGAGATAGTGGCTCACCCGAATCGGCGACGTCGGATGGCTCGATCAACTAATCAATTCCTTCAGGGGGCTAAATGCTTGCCTGCGTCCAGCATTCTAACGCCGCCAACTTAGAGGGGCAACACAACTTACTGATGCTTCACCGATGAATAGGCTATGTTGATGAAGAGAGTACCTTGAAATAGGCCGGAAGTAACCAGGCGGGTTACTCCCCAGCATGGGCGCTAAATCGGCGCGTAGGGGCCAAAGCGGTAAAAGATGGTTCCGAATTGGAAAAGCACGGCGAAGGTAAGCACCCATTGGGCGCGATTAGAATCATCCCCTCGCAGCCAGTAGAGGAAAACAAATGGCAAGAAGACCAGGGAAAAGGCGGCGTAGAGGATGTGAATGGCTGGTTCAGTGAGAAACTCGCCGTAACCATTCAGATAAAGGAGAGCACCAAGGCCGGCCTGGATGAAAATCATGATTTGCCCGATAACCAGGGCGCCTAAGAAATTGCCGCTTATACCCTGGCCGCGAATCGCGCGCCAGAGGCTCCAAATGCCCAGGATGAGTAGATATAACCAGACCGTATTGGCAAACCGTGCATGTATGACGACAATTGTATCCATAGTTATTCAACCAATTTTTATTGAAACATCGTAGTTTAACCATCCCTTGATAACCTGCCAAGAAAAGGACTTTTTAGCGGTTTGCGTTACAATCCTATCCAATGGGAACAGACGAAGAATTAACTATCGACCAGGCATACGAAGAAGCGCTTGATTTTCTCTACAGTTTTATCGACCTGGAGCGAAGGACGTTAGACCGCTATCAGGCCAGCAAGATGGACCCCAGCCGCCCGCGCAGATTGTTGGAGCTGCTTGGTAATCCGCAAGAACGCTACCCGGCTTTGCA
>Ga0316579_10000256_pt1 | contig 16283 bp, 16 predicted proteins | sample J5NA_2_FD_203074 | JGI IMG/M metagenome (GOLD analysis project Ga0316579, IMG submission 203074) | Rhizosphere microbial communities from salt marsh grasses in Alabama, United States - J5-7_160517rDrA | ecosystem: Host-associated > Plants > Roots > Rhizosphere | place: USA: Alabama | collected... | reverse complement strand
CCGGCAAGCCCGCGGGGGTCTTCACCTCCACCTCGAGCCTCCACGGGGGACAGGAGGCCACCCTACTCAGCATGATGCTGCCCCTGCTCCATCACGGCATGATCCTCCTGGGTCTGCCCTACAGCGAGCCGGATCTGATCCGCACCCGAAGCGGTGGCACCCCCTACGGCCCCTCCCACCTGGCGGGACCCGACAGCGACCTGCCCCTGACCGAGGAGGAGCGACGGCTGTGCTTCGCCCTAGGCAAACGGCTGGCCGAGACCGCCGGGGCCCTCGCCCGGCACCCGGGCTGAACGACCAACCCGCACGCCCCTTGGCCCTACAACCCCGGCAGCTCAGCCTGCCCATCGAGCGGATCCGCGAGCCGACCCTGGAGGAGTTCCTGCCGGGTCCCAACGCCGAGGCCGTGGCCGCGGTCACGGCGAGCGCCGCGGGTCGCGGGGAGCCCTTCCTCTTCCTGTTCGGCCACCCCGGCACCGGCAAGTCCCACCTGCTCCAGGCCGCCTCGCGGGCCGCTGGCCGATCGGGGCGCCGGGCGCACTTCGTCGCCCTCGGCGATCCGGACGTGGCACCCGGGCTCCTGGACCAGCTGGACGAATTCGATCTCGTGGCGGTGGACGATCTCGATCGGATCACCGGCCGGCCGGACTGGGAGCACGCCCTGTTCGGCCTCTTCAATCGCCTGCGCGAGCGTGGCCGGACCCTCCTCACGGCCGCCGCCGGCGCCCCGGAGGCCCTGGGGCTCGGGCTGCCGGACCTCGTGTCCCGCCTTCAATGGGGGCCCCGTTATCGGCTCCTCCCCCTCAGCGAGGCCGACTGCGAGGCCCTTCTGGCGGGGGCCGCCCAGCGCAGGGGCTTTCGGCTCGGCCCCGAGGTGGTGCGCTACATCATGACCTATCATGCCCGAGACCCTGCCGCCCTGGTGGAGCTGGTGGCGCGCCTGGACACCGCGAGCCTTCGGGAGCAGCGGCGGCCCACCATCCCCATGGTGCGCCAGGTGATGCGAGGCGACGGGCAGGGCCGCCCGGATCCCGGCTAGGGAAGCGCTGATTTATCGCGCTTTCCGTACGGGCCAAGGAGGGCCCGCCATTTTCAAGGGCCTTGGTCCCTTGAAAATGGAGCCTCCCGAGACTCTCGCGTCTCGGGACGCGAGCTGATCCAATGCCAGGATGGCATTGGATCAGCGTCTTCCAAGGGAGCGGCGATTCCTTGCGCTGCCCGCGCCGAGCCCCTCATTCGTCCTTCCAGCCCTGAATGCGAGCCTTTCGGCTCCACACCCAGACGTACTGGACGCCGCTGACCACCAGGGTCCCCAGGCAGGCCCAGACGAGGGTGGCGATCAGGGGCCTCGGCAAAGCGTAGACCCCGGCATCCAGGATCACCACCACCACCAGCACGAGCTGGAGCACGGTGTTGAGCTTGCTCACCAGCGTCGGGGCCGCCTCGACCTCGGCGACCCGGAAGTGGTAGGCAAGGGCGCCGCTCACGATCACCAGGTCCCGAAAGACGGCCGCCAGCACCAGCCAGACCGGGATCAGGCCCATGGAGCCGAGGACCAGGAAGCAGCTCACCAGCAGGATCTTGTCCGCCAGGGGGTCCAGCATGCCACCCAGCCGGCTCTGCCACCCGAAGTGGTTGGCGAGATAGCCATCGATCCCGTCCGAGACCCCGGCGACGGCGAACAACGCCAGGGCCCAGCCGAACTCCTGCTCCAGGAGCAGCCATACCACGGGGACCACGGCGATCAGTCGCAGGGCGCTGATGATGTTCGGCAGGTCTCGGAGCTGCATCGGGGTCTGCGGGACGGCGTTCAGGCAGGCAATGCTAGCCTCAGGGACCGAGTCACTCAATCGCCGGGGCCCATCGGGCGGGCAGACAGACGCCCGACGCCGCTGGTAGTTCCAGGGATCAGACTCCAGATAACGTCAGGTCAGTTCCACACCGCGCCCCGCGGGAGCCCTTACTCATGACCCTGCCGCGATCCTTGGTCCCGCTCGCCCTATGTGCCGCCCTCCCCGCCTGGGCCGCCCAGAAGCCCGCGTCGGCGCCGCCCGCCCCGGTGATCGCCGCCGAGGTGCGCACGGAGCCCTTCGCCGACCGGGTGGAGGCCCTGGGGACGCTCCGCGCCAACGAGTCGGTCTCGCTCACGGCCAATGTCACGGAGACGGTCTCCGTCATCCACTTCGACGATGGCCAGCAGGTGAAACGGGGGGAGGTGCTGGTGGAGATGACCAGCGCCGAGGAGCATGCCCTGCTGGAGGAGGCCCGCGCCCGGCTCGCGGAGGCCCAGCGCCAGTATGATCGGGTGAAGTCCCTGGTCACCCAGCGCTCGGCCTCCGAGTCCCTGCTCGACGAGCGCCGCAGGGACCTGGACACCGCCCGGGCCCTGTTGGTCGCCATCGAGTCGCGCTTGGCGGACCGGCTGATCAAGGCCCCGTTCGACGGCGTCCTGGGGCTGCGCAACATCAGCCCCGGCGCCCTGGTGACGCCGGGCGATCTAATCACCACCCTGGACGACACCGGCGTCATGAAGCTCGACTTCACCGTGCCCAGCGTCTTCCTGCGGGACCTCGCCCCCGGACTCGCCATCGAGGCCCGCGCCCCCGCCTACGGCGAGCGGACCTTCGAGGGGGCCGTGCGCAGCATCGACAGTCGCGTCGATCCGGTGACGCGCTCCGTGCGGGTACGCGCCCTGATCCCCAACCCCGACCGCACCCTCAAGCCCGGCGTGCTGATGCGGGTGGAGCTGCTGCGCAACCCGCGTGAGACCCTGGTGGTCCCCGAGTCGGCCCTCCTCCAGAAGGGGCGCGATCACCATGTCATGCGGATCGACGTGGACGCGAAGGCCGAGCGCGTGGCGGTCAAGGTCGGTGCCCGCCGGCCCGGCCAGGCGGAGATCCTCGAGGGTCTCTCGGCCGGTGATCGGGTCATCACCCACGGGGCGGACAAGGTCCGTCCGGGCCAGGCGGTCCGCGTCCAGGCCCTGGACGACGGCACCCGGCCCCTCGCCGAACTCGTGGGCGCCGCGCCATGATCCTCTCCGATCTCTCCGTCACCCGGCCGGTCCTGGCCGCGGTCCTCTCCCTGCTCCTGATCGCCTTCGGGCTGGTCGCCTTCGACCGCCTGCCGCTGCGGGAGTATCCGGACATCGACCCCCCCGTGGTCTCGGTCGAGACCCGCTACCCCGGGGCCTCGGCGAACGTCGTGGAGACCCGGATCACCCAGCTCATCGAGGACCGCATCTCGGGCGTCGAGGGGATCCGCACCGTGGAGTCGGTGAGCGAGGACGGACGCTCCGCCATCACCATCGAGTTCGGCATCGGGCGCGACATCGACGGGGCCGCCAACGACGTGCGCGACCGGGTCTCGGGCATCCTGGATCAGCTGCCCGTGGAGGCGGACCCGCCCGATATCCAGAAGGTGGACAGCAACGAGGACGTGATCATGTGGCTCAACCTGGTGAGCGACCGCATGACCGTCCCGGAGCTGACGGACTACGCGCGGCGCTACCTGGTGGACCGCTTCTCGGTGCTCGACGGGGTGGCGCGGGTGCGCGTCGGCGGGGACCAGACCTTCGCCATGCGCATCTGGCTCGACCGCAACGCCCTGGCCGCGCGGGGGCTCACGGTCGCGGACGTCGAGAATGCCCTGCGGGCCGAGAATCTGGAGCTGCCCGCGGGAAGCGTGGAGTCCCGGAGCCGCCAGTTCAGCGTGCGGGTCGACCGGACCTTCTCCACCCCGAAGCAGTTCGCCAGGCTGGTCCTGGGGCAGGGCTCCGACGGCTACCTGGTGCGCCTGGGGGACGTAGCCCGGGTCGAGCGGGGCACCGAGGAGAACCGCACCTTCTTCCGCGGCAACGGCGTGCCCATGGTGGGCCTGGGGATCATCAAGCAGTCCACGGCCAACACCATCGCGGTGGCGGACGCGGCCAAGGCCGAGATGGCGCGGATCAACCCGACCCTGCCCGAGGGGATGGAGATCAAGCAGAGCTACGACACCTCGGTGTTCGTCAAGGGGGCGATCCGGGAGGTCTACAAGACCCTGGGCATCGCCATCTCCCTGGTGGTGCTGGTGATCTTCCTTTTCCTGGGCTCGTTACGCGCCATGCTGGTGCCCGCTGTGACGGTACCGGTCTCCCTGATCGCCACCTTCACCGTGCTGCTGATGCTGGGGTTCTCCATCAACATCCTCACCCTCCTCGCCCTGGTCCTGGCCATCGGCCTGGTGGTGGACGACGCCATCGTGGTGCTGGAGAACATCCACCGCCGCATGGCGCAATACGGGGAGACGCGCCTGGTCGCCGCCTACCGGGGCACCCGGCAGGTGGGCTTCGCGGTGGTGGCCACCTCGGTGGTGCTGGTGGCGGTGTTCGTGCCCATCGCCTTTCTCCAGGGTGACGTGGGCAGGCTCTTCTCCGAGTTCGCCCTGACCATGGCCGCGGCGGTGGCCTTCTCGACCTTCGTGGCCCTCACCCTCTCGCCCATGCTGGCCTCCAAGATCCTGCCCCAGGACCACCGCCAGGCGTCCTTGAGCCGGGCCGTGGACTGGGCCTTCGGCGGCGTGCGCAGGGCCTATCTGGGACTCCTCAAGCTCCTGCTGCGGGCGCGCTGGCTGGTGCTGCTGGTGTTCCTCGGGACCCTGGCCGCCGCCTGGTGGCTGTTCGAGCAGATCCCCCGGGAGTACGCCCCCAAGGAGGACCGGGGGGCCTTCTTCGTCCTGGTGGACGGACCCGAGGGGGCCTCCTATGCCTACATGAAGGAGTACATGGACGAGATCGAGCGCCGGCTCCTGCCCTACGCGGAGTCCGGCGAGGCGATCCGCGTCCTGGTGCGGGCACCGCGCATCTTCGGCAGCGCCCAGATCTTCAACTCCGGCATCGTCATCATGGTGCTCAACGACTTCTCCGAGCGCCGCTCCGCCTGGGCGATCATCGACGAGGTGAAGGGCAAGCTCGCGGACCTCCCCGGCGTCCGGGCCTTTCCCGTGATGCGTCAGGGGTTCGGCGCCCGCATCCAGAAGCCGGTGCAGTTCGTGCTGGGGGGCGGGACCTACGAGGAGCTGGCCCAGTGGCGCGACACCCTGCTCGCCGAGATCGAGAAGGACAACCCGGGGCTCACCAGCATCGACTGGGACTACAAGGAGACCAAGCCCCAGCTGCGGGTGGAGATCGACTATGACCGGGCGGCGGACCTCGGTGTCAAGGTGGGGACCATCGGGCGCACCCTGGAGACCATGCTGGGCTCGCGGCAGGTGACCACCTATCTCGACGCCGGGGAGGAGTACGACGTGATCCTGGAGGGCGAGCGGGACGCCCAGCGCACCCCGGCGAGCCTGACCAATCTCTACGTGCGCTCCGAGCGCAGCGGCGAGCTGATCCCCCTCGCCAGCCTGGTCAGTGTCGCCGAGATCGCGGACTCCAAGAGCCTCAACCGCTACAACCGGGTGCGGGCCATCACCATCGAGGCCAACCTGGCGGACGGGCTGGCCCTCGGGGATGCCCTGAGCTACCTGGAGTCCAAGGTGCGCCAGCACCTCCCGGAGCAGGCCCAGGTGGACTACAAGGGCCAGTCCGCCGACTTCCGGGAGTCGAGCGCCGGGATCCTGTTCGTCTTCCTGCTGGGGCTGGTGGTGGTCTTCCTGGTCCTGGCCGCCCAGTTCGAGAGCTGGATCCACCCCCTGGTGATCATGCTCACGGTCCCGCTGGCCATGGCCGGCGCCCTCCTCGGACTCTGGTGGGCGGGCGAGACCCTGAACCTCTACAGCCAGATCGGGCTGATCATGCTGGTGGGGCTCGCGGCCAAGAACGGGATCCTGATCGTGGAGTTCGCCAACCAGCTGCGGGACCAGGGGCTGGCCTTCCGTGACGCCCTGCTGGAGGCCTCCCAGGTGCGGCTGCGCCCGATCGTCATGACCGGCATCACCACCGCGGCCGGATCCGTCCCCCTGCTGCTGTCGAGCGGTGCGGGCGCGGAGACCCGAGCGGTCATCGGCACCGTCATCCTGTTCGGCGTCCTCGCCGCCACCTTCTTCACCCTGTTCGTGGTGCCGGTGGCCTACGACCTCCTCGCCCGCCGCACGGGGTCCCCCGGCGACGTCCAACGCCAGCTGGAGCGGGAGCAGGCCCTGGCGGGGGACGCGGCCGGCGTCGCTGCCGACTGATCCCGGATCATCGGGACGCGGGGATGCGCCAGGCGGCGATGATGGCCTCCGCGGGCGTGCGCTCCAACCGCTCATCCCGCCGCGCCCGCAGCCGCGCGACGCCCCCGGGCAGCCGCTGTCCCGCCGGCTCCGCCGCCGCACCGAGACCCACGATGTGGGGGACGTTCTGGGTGCCCGGGCGCAGGACCCGTGTCAATTGGCAGGGCGGCAAGAGCACGGACGGAGCGATGGAGATCGGCAGGTAATCCCCTGAAGGTCGGGCTTCAGCTCGACTAAGACGTTGACGCGAAACCGAAGGGTCGCGGTCGGGCCCGATCCACGCCGGTCCCTCAGGTCCCGACCTCGCCCGAGGCGATCAGGGCCATGCGTACCAGCTCCGCCAGGGACTCCGCCCGCATCTTCTCCATGACCCGTGCCCGATGGGCCTCTACCGTCTTGGCGGTGACCCCGAGCCCCGCGGCGATCTCCTTGTTGGACTTGCCCTCGGTGACCATCGCCATGACCTCGTGCTCACGGGGGGTCAGCTCCGCCAGGCGCGCGGCGATCTCCGCCTGATTGGCCCGGGTGACCCGTCGCCGCTGGTCCAGCTCCAGGGCGTTGCGGATGCTGCGCAGCAGGTCCTCGTCATGGAAAGGCTTCTCGATAAAGTCCACGGCCCCCGCCTTCATGGCCCTGACGGCCATGGCAACGTCCCCGTGGCCGGTGATTATGATCACCGGCAGCCGATAGCCCTCCTGGGCGAGGTAGCCCTGCAGCTCGAGGCCGCTCATACCGGGCATGCGCACATCCAGGAGCAGGCAACCGGCCCGCCCCGGATAGTAAGCGGCGAGAAAGGCGTCGGCGGACGGGAAGGTCCTTACCTGCATGCCGGTGGACTCGATCAGCCATTGCAGCGAGGTGCGCATGGCCTGATCGTCGTCCACCACGAAGACCGTGGGTTCGCTCGTCATCGACTGGCTCCTAGGGCCCGCAGGGCCCCGGTTGAAGGCTCGGGCTCCCCGTGGGCCTCCGCGGTTCCCGAATCATCCCGCTGGGCCTCAACGACCCCCGGAAGGGCCACGTGGAAGACGGTGCCCCGCCCGGGCTCGGACTCGGCCCAGATCCGGCCCTCGTGGTTCTCCAGGATGGTCTGGCTGATGGTGAGCCCCATCCCCATGCCACCCTCCTTGGTCGTGAAGAAGGGATCGAACAGGTGCGCGAGCCGCTCCGGCTCCATTCCCGGTCCGCTGTCCTCCACGCTCACCCGGGCCTCACCGTCGACGCCCCCCCGGGTCCGGATGATGAGCCGCCGCTGCGCCTCGGGGGTGTCCTCCAGGGCATCGAGCGCATTGCTCAGGAGATTGAGAAGCACCTGCTCGATCTGCACCAGATCCACGTGCACCGGGATGGGCTCCGGGGCCAGGTCCATCTCGATCTGGACACCCAGCTTGGCGGTCTCGAACTCCAGGAAGGAGCAAACCTCCTGGACCAGATGATTCAGATCCACGTCGGCACGGATGGGCGGCTGCTTGCCAACCAGGGCGCGGAGTCGGCGGATGATCTCGCTGGCCCGCTGGGCCTGGCTGGTGATCTGGAACAGGGCACCGAGCAGCTCCTCGGTCTGTCCCGCGCCGCTCTGCATCCGCCGGGTGCAGCCGTTCGCGTAATTGACGATGGCGGACAGGGGCTGGTTCAGCTCGTGGGCCATGCCGGTGGCGACCTCGCCCATGGTGCTCAGCCGGCTCACATGGACCAGCTCCGCCTGGTGCTGGCGGGACTGCTGCTCGGCCCGCCGCACCGCGGTGATGTCTCGACCGTAGATGTTCACGTATCCCAGATCGCGAATCGGGGCGAACAGGAGGGCGTAGACCTGCCCGCCGAGCTCCACCTCCCGCTCCCGGGGCTCCCCCAGCTCCATGGCCTGCATCGCCTCGGAGACCCATTCGTCTGGCAGCAGCTCCCCCTGCTCCGTGCCCCAGGCCAGGAGCAAGGGTCGGCTCGCATTGTTCGCGTAGACGATGACACCCCCCACCGTGACCCGCAAAATCGGGTTCGGGCTCTCGGCGGCGAAGCGGGCCAGGCTCTTGATCTCCCGCTCGGCCTGCTTGCGGCTGGTGATGTCATGAATGTAGAGGGTGTAGAAATGCTCGGACTCGAGCTCAATGGGGACGATGGAGATCTCCACCGGGATCTCGATCCCGTCCGCCCGCAGCGCGATCAGCTCCCCCCGTCCATGATGCTCCAGGCCCTCCTGGCGGGAGCGCTGCAAGAGACGCCCAAAGGCGGTACGGGATAGGTCCGGAAGGAAGCGCTCCGCGAAGGGGCTTCCGATGGCCTCCTGCCGGCCCAGCGAGAAGATCCGCTCGGCGGCGGGATTCACCTCGATGATCCGCCCCGCATGATCCAGGGTCACGATGGCGTCGAGGGACGCCTCCATCATGGCCGCCTTCAGGGCCTCGCTCTCGCGCATCTCGGCCTGGTGACGGCGATTCATCTCCTCACGGGCCTTGAGCACCAGCCGGGTGAAGTGCCGGATCCAGTCCTCGAGCAGCAGCAGCTGGTTGCCGTCGCGTTGGAAGCCCGGCTCCGGGATCCCCAGGGCCCGCTGGGAAAACCGTGTCATGCGCTTCAGGATCCGGTTGAGCCGGGCCGAAACCAGGTAGATGACCCCGGTGAAGACGAGTATGAAGGCCAGGGCCGCGTAAAAGCGCTGGCGGCGCTCGAAGATACGAACGTGACGCGACATGCGCTCCACGCTGGCCTGGGTGACGACAGTGGCGAAGAGCAGGTTGGAGTCCACCCCCTCATAGCCCGGGAGCGCCTGGGACGTCACCAGCAGGCCCTGGTCCCACATGTCGATGGTCGTTCCGGGAACCAGGGCCTCGGAGTCCGAGCTGGCCACGATCCGTTGGTCGTCTGCGTCCACCAGGGCAACCGCTGCCCGATTGGGGTCGATGCCGCGCTGGGAGGCAGCGAGAAAGCCATCGTCGATGGGTACCAGAACAACCAGGTGCCCCATCGGATATCCTCCCGAGTCCTCCACCGCGTCGCTTACGAGCAAAAAGAGACCCTGATCGAGACGCACCGGGATCGTTCGTACCTCTCTCGGGTCGAGGAACTGGGAAGGCACATGCTCCGCCAGCTCGGCCGGCAGGGGCAGATCCCCGGACTGGAACTCCTCGCGAACCCGCCCCTGGGCGTCCACAAGCAGCACGTTGGTCGGGGCACGCAGGCCCCCGCGCGCGAAGAAATCGGGTAGCCAGTAGGGACGAAACGCTCGGTAGACGACCGGCTGCACGGGAGACTCCTCGGACCAGACGATGGGCTCCAGGTACTCCGCCAGGCGCCGGTGATTGGCGAGCAGCCGCGTGGTCATGCTGTAAGCGGCAAAGTAGCGATCGAACCGCACCATGCTCTCCCGGGCCTGGAGCTCGAGCTGTACCTGGAGCTCCTGGCCGAAGATCTTCCCCACCTGGCGGCTCTGCACCTGATCGAGGATCGCCCAAGCACCCAGACCCGTCGCGAATCCGAGGACGATCGCGATGACGGGCATGGGCAGCTTCCGCAGCAGACGGTAGACCCAGGACTTGGATGCGATGGAGCTCAAGGTGTCGGTGACCCGAGGATTGATCCAGCCAGTCTAGCGAAAACCCCCTGGCGCTTCGATGTGGACGGAAGCGCGTCCTCAGCCCGCGCGGGGCAGGCGTGACCATCGGCCAACGTAGCACATGAGCGCGCAGCGGTGGACAATGGGAGGCCACATCCACTTACAGCTCCCGGAGTGTTCATTGGGCCCGACCGACGATGCCCCACGAGCCCCGTCCCTCCTGCGCCGCCTCGGGGCGCTCCTGTACGATGGGGTGCTGTTGCTCGCCCTGCTGATGCTGGCGATCCTTATCCTCATCGTCCCCTACGACCTGACTGCCTCCCGCCCCTATCCCCACGGGGAACTGTTCTACCGCACCCTGCTGCAAGGTTATCTCCTGGCCGTCATCGGTGGTTTCTACGTGTACTTCTGGACCCACGGGGGCCAGACCCTCGGAATGCGCGCCTGGCGGATTCGGGTCGTTCGGATCGATGGAGGCCCTCTCGAAAGCGCGGATGCCCTACGCCGCCTCGCCTGGGCCGCCTTGAGCCTCGCGCCCGCTGGACTCGGGCTCTGGTGGTGCCTGCTCGACCCCGAGGGACTGGCCTGGCACGACCGCCGTTCACGGACGCGGCTAGTCGTGCTCCCCCGCCGACGACCCTAGGGACGCGGAGATCCACGCGCGCTTCCCGCACGGGCCCCGGGTGAGCCACGCGTATTCGCAGTCACTCACCGGCTGGCCAGGATGGGAAGCGCCGGACCGGCAACCGAAAGAAAGATCGGGCGGGACCGCCCGATTTTAAGGGACTCGAGCCACCACGAACCGGGCGTCCAAAGACTGGCTCCAAACCCGGCGAATCAGATCCGAATCACCCCCCCAAACCGATCCAGCGCACCAAGGGTGGCAGCAGCAGGGCGGTGACGAAGGCCGAGAGGGCCATGGCAAGGCCGGAGAAGGCCCCCATGACGGGGCTTACCTGGAAGGCCCGGGCCGTGCCGATTCCATGCGAGGTGACCCCTAGGGCGAATCCCTTAACCGCGTCATCGCGGATGCCCATGAGACGGAAGAGCCCGGTCCCGAGCACGGCGCCCAGGATACCGGTGCTCACCACCAGAACGGCGGTGAGGGACGGCAGACCACCGAGCTTCTCGCTGATCCCCATGGCCACGGGGGCCGTCACCGACTTCGGGGCGAGTGATACGAGGGTCTCGGGGCTCGCCCCGAGCAGCATGCCCAACCCGATGGCGCTCAGCGCCGCCGTCAGGACCCCCGTCAACAAGGCGGCCACAATGGGCAGGGCCAGCGCTCTTAGCCGCTCGCGCTGACGATACAGCGGAATGGCAAGGGAGACGGTAGCCGGCCCCAGCAGGAAGTGGACGAACTGAGCCCCATCGAAATAGGTCCGGTAGGGGGTGCGGGTCAACAGCAAGAGCGCGATCAGGAGACTCACCGCGATCGCCACGGGGTTCAGCCATGGACGCTCTCCGCCGAGGCGGTAGATCCAAAGGGCAATCAAGTAGCAGACCAGGGTCAGGCTGAGCCACAGGAGCGGCGAGGCCGCAAGATAGACCCAGATGGCCGCAATGGGGACCTCATCCATGGTCACCTCCGGACCGACCAGTGAGTCGGGTTACCACGGCCATGGTCAGGGCGGTGACCGCCAGGGTGATCAGGGTCCCCAGCACCAGGGCCGCGGCGATGGCCGCCCCCTGTCCGCGCAACCGCTCCCAGTGAACCAGCACCCCCACCCCGGCCGGTACGAAGAGGAGCGAAAGGTGGGCCAACAGGGTATCGGCGACGCGACCCACCGATTCGGGGACGCCGCCCTTCAGGAACAGCCAACCCAGCAGCAGCAACATGCCGATCACTGGCCCCGGGACCGGAAGACCCGTGACCAGCACGCCGACCTCGCCGATCAGCTGACAGACCAGGATAAGGGTGAGGGCATGCAGCACGAGGGACTCCGTCGCATCAACGCCGGCCGTTTGTTGGGCTTGGGGAAACGCCGATCTAGCGCGTTTCCCGTCCGGGCGAGGCCTCGCCCGGCAGGTTCAGCGGAGATAAGCCACTGAAAATGGAGCGCTTTGACGGTCGCATCTCGCGAAGCGCGAGCTGATCGAATGCCAGGATCGCGTTTGATCAGCCTCTCCGCAAGGAGCCGTTGACCGTGGAAGCCCCAGTCCCGCCACCCCGGATGCCCCGCCAAAAAGCCCCACTGGATACCAGAAAATAGGGTACATTTCGGTTAGGGTGGGGCTCTTATATCGCGGCTCGCGCGGCAGCACTCGACGAGGAGCCACGCACGCCGACAGGCCCGCACCAAATCGACGATCGAAACGAATCAAAAAATGGTTGCGGAGGAGACATGGCCCTAATCAACGACTTCGAGTCTCGCTTCCTGCTGGGGATACCCGCCATGGACCGCGCACACCGCGAGTTCGTGGACTTGGTCAACCGCATGGACAGGGCCACCGATGCCAGCTTTGCCTACCTTTTCAGTGACCTCATTCATCATACCCGCGCCCATTTCGCGACCGAAGAAGTTCTCATGCGGGCGACGGCCTTCCCGGCGAGCCAGCCCCATCGGGAGGAGCACGCCCGGGTCCTCGCCGAGATGGAAGGCCTCGCCGAGCGCCTGGGTCGGGGCCGCCTCGCCTCCGCCCGGACCTATGTCCGGGAGCGGCTCCCCTCCTGGTTCGCCGACCACGCGTTGGCGATGGACAACCCCCTGGCCCGGCACCTGCGCTGCTCCACGCGAATGACGACTGCCGCCTGAGCGGCCCCGGCGACGGTCTCAGACCCGGCGCCAGCTCAATTCGCAAGGGCCCGAGCGAGCCCGCGGCACGACAGGGCCAGCGAAGCCCGCGCACCGCGGTCATCGCCCCGCACCGCGAGACCCCAAGAGCGCAAGGGTTGTTTCGTCTGCACCTGGACATCAGGTCACGGGTCTCGTTTGCTGTCCAGAGACCGGGGGGTATCGTGCACACCCAACTGTCAACCCATTCGGCTCGCCCGGGTCAGACGCGTCGGGCACGCGGGGGTCGACGTCCGTCCGACAGTGGCTCGCGTTGGTCGCCACCGTGGATTCTGATTCCCCGACGCCCCCGTTCCCCGCTCACGGGCGACGCCAGTGGCCCGGAGGGACCGGTTCCCGCCCAGCCCTGACGCTGTCGCGATGTTTGACCTGGATCTCTATGGGCTCGGCCTGGCCTACGCCCTGGCCCTGGGCATGCTGGCCTGGCTGATTCACATCGCACGCGGTGACGCGGGGATCGCTGATTCCTTTTGGTCCCTGTATTTCCTCGCGATGGCGAGTATCTACGCCCTCTCAACCGCCGTTGCGGGTGATCGGGCCGTGCTCGTGCTCTTCCTCGTCGCCCTCTGGGCAATGCGGCTCAGCGCATACGTCACCCAACGCAACTGGGGCGGGCCCGAGGACCGGCGCTACGCGGCCATGCGCGCCGAGCACGACCCGGGCTTCTGGTGGAAGAGCATCTATCTGGTCTTCGGACTGCAACCCGTCCTGGCCTGGATCATCTCGCTCCCTCTCCTGACCATCATGCTCGGCAGCAGCCCCTTAGGATGGCTGGACTATTTCGCTCTCGGCCTCTGGCTCCTGGGTCTCTTCTTCGAGACCGTGGGAGACCAACAGCTCGCCGAGTTCAAGTCGCGGCCCGGAAACACTGACCAGGTCATGGACCGCGGCCTGTGGCGCTACACCCGTCACCCCAACTATTTCGGTGAGGCCTGCATCTGGTGGGCGTTCTATCTCTTCGCGGTCGCCGCCGGGGGCTGGTGGACCATCGTCTCTCCCCTTCTTTCCACCTGGCTGCTGCTGCGTCTGTCTGGCGTGGCCCTGCTCGAGCGGACCATCGTCGAGCGCCGCCCCGGTTACCGCGACTACATCGCGCGGACCAACGCCTTCCTTCCGGGACCACCCCGAGCCACTCGTCGTCTGGAGGCTTGAATGAGCTCACGAACCCGCAACACCGTCGGCGTCCTGGGCGCCCTCTTGATCTCGACGGGCAGCGCCATCGCATCCCCCAGCCAGCAGACACTGCGCTTCAAGGTGTACCTGGACCAGTCTCCGATCGGCGAGCACAACTTCGAGCTGACCGCCGGGGACTCCGGCAAGCGCGTGGTCTCCAGGGCCGAGTTCGACGTGAAGCTGCTGTTCTTCAACGCCTATCGCTACCGCCACGAGAGCCGGGAGCAGTGGCGGGACGGCTGCCTGGAGCGCATCCAGGCCACCACCGATGACAACGGCACGGACTACCGGGTGCAAGGGCGGCGGATCGCCGACACCCTGAGCCTCCAGGTCAACGGCAAGTCCGAGCGGCTCCCCGCCTGCGTCTCCACCTTCGCCTATTGGGAGCCCGATTTTCTCAAGCGACCGGTGCTGCTCAACCCCCAGACGGGGGAGCTGGTCGACGTGGAGCTCGAAGCCCAGGGATGGGAGCGCAAACGCGTTGGCGGCCGCGAGGTGGACGCCCGGCGCTACCGCCTGCGGGCCGACGACCTGGACATCAGCCTCTGGTACACCACCGAGGGGGCCTGGATCGGCCTGGAGAGCGATACCGGGAAGGGCAAGATGCTCCGATACGAGCGGATGTGAGCCGGTCCATGCGCCCCAGCCCAAATCGCATCGGCACGTGGATGGTCATTCCATTCCTGACCCTGATCCTCAGCGCCTGCGGCACATCGGAGCAACGACCTATGGAAACCGTCCCCCAGGTGGACCTCGAACGCTTCATGGGCGACTGGTACGTGATCGCCAATATTCCGACCTTCGTCGAGAAGGGGGCTCACAACGCGGTGGAGTCCTATGCGCTCAACCCCGACGGCACCGTGGCCACCACCTTCAGCTTCCGCAAGGATGGTTTCGACGGCCCGGAGAAGGTCTATCACCCCAAGGGCTTCGTGATCCCAGGCACCGGCAACGCCCGCTGGGGGATGCAGTTCATCTGGCCCTTCAAGGGTGACTTCCGGATCATCTGGCTGGAGCCCGACTACAGCGTCACCGTCATCGGCCGGGAGAAGCGTGACTACGTCTGGATCATGGCCCGCAGCCCCCAGATCCCGGACGAAAAATACGAGGAGATCATCGCCTATCTCGCCCAGACGGGGTACGACGTCGGCAAGCTCCAACGGGTGCCCCAACGCTGGCCCCCCCGTTAGGAGCAGGAAAGCGATAGATGCCGCGAGCCAAGCGCTCCTCCGCCGACAGATTTCGTCGCCAGCCCAGTGAAAACCTTACGCCAGGCGAGGCACTGATCCATTGGGGGTCCCAAAGGGTCCAGCAAGGTCCAGCGTCTCGGTCCCGTCGGGACAACCCACCTCGCGCCACCCCAAGGATCGAGGAGATCGTCAAGTCACAGCGTCGGAGGCACGGCGCTCCAGGCTACGGCGCCGCTGGGCCAGATCGGCCAGCATGAATGGGGCGTAGAGAATCAGGAAGGAGAGCAGTCCCACGCCGATTAGCCCCAGCCAGTACCAGGGCCAGGGACCGAACCAATCAAGCAGTGAGGGACGGCTCGGCTTGGTCATCAAGTACAGGAAGTTTGTATCGAGCCAGAGGTTCACGAAGAAGATCGCGGCGGCCAAGGTCAAGGTGATCGCCGCGACGCGCGGGATGGACGCGAGATAGGGACGCAGCCGATACACGATGGTGGCGTAGAAGATGCCAACGATGACGAGCCCATGGCCGAGGAAGAAGAACAGGAAGGCCGGGGCCGGAAAACCCTGGCTCAGGTCCGGGGTCAGTAAGGCCTGGGTGGTCCCGCCGAGCCCCCAGAAATAGACCACCTCGTAGACCCGCTGGGCGCCGCTGACCAGCATCCAGGCGGCGAGGTACACGGTCAAGGTGCAGAGGTGGAGCGGCAGCAGGGCGACAGAGAGTCCCGTCGCCATCGCCGTCAGCGCCAGCTGGACCATCTCCTGGATGAGCAGCATCGCGGCAAGGAAGAGCCCCACCGGACGCTCGGCCCCTGGGCTCAGGAGCCGCACCGCGAGGGGGCCCATCACTGCCGTCCCGAAGACTAGCGACAGGGTAATCAGATGCTCCGTCCCGAAGAGCTGAAAATTCGAATGCATCGAAACCCGTTCGACTCGACTGGAATGCGGCGAGACTTGAAACCCAAGGATAGCCTTAATCCGCGCGAGCGCGATCACCCCAGGCGCGGATGGGATCCGACTCGCCATCGTGACGATTGTCTCGTTACGGCCACACCGCCCAGCTGAATCGTTTGCAATGGCGCATAAATATATTAGAATTTAATTATTCTCTTCGTCGCGGAGATGTACCCGTGATCACCTGCACCACCATGAGATCCGCCGTGCTCCTGTCCTTCGGCCTGTTTGCCTCCGGGATCCTCATGCTCCTGGTCGCACAAGCGACCGCGCTCCCGGTTCCCATGGCCCATGCGGCCTTGACCCTGACCCTCGGCGCCGCTTTGACCCTCGCGACGGCCTTGCTTATCGCCATCTGGCCAGGAAACGAGGCACGGCTTCGGGAGTGCCAGCACTAGCCAGCTCCAGGCCTCTCGTGCCCCTGCCGCG
>Ga0316579_10000255_pt1 | contig 16296 bp, 12 predicted proteins | sample J5NA_2_FD_203074 | JGI IMG/M metagenome (GOLD analysis project Ga0316579, IMG submission 203074) | Rhizosphere microbial communities from salt marsh grasses in Alabama, United States - J5-7_160517rDrA | ecosystem: Host-associated > Plants > Roots > Rhizosphere | place: USA: Alabama | collected... | reverse complement strand
CGCTTCGGGCGCGAGGCCCGCGGCCGCGGCCGGATTGAGGAACAGCAATGCTCCGATTTCGTTGCGGTCGTGCCCGGTGATCACCGCGTCCTGGATCAGCGGGTTGGCCGCGGCGATCAGCTTCACCCGCAGCGCGCCGACGTGGACCCAGGTTCCGGTGGACAGCTTGAAGTCCTCGGCGATGCGGCCGTCGAACTCGATGCCCTTGGCCGGATCGTCCGGGTCGGCGAACTTCACCGCGTCGCCGATCCGGTAGTAGCCCTCTTCGTCGAACGCGGCGCGGGTCAGGTCGTCGCGCCGGTAGTAGCCCGGCGTGACGTTCGCGCCCCTGACGCGCACCTCGAGCTTGCCCGCCGAGGGCACCAGCTTGAGCTCGCAGCCGGGCACCGGCAGGCCGATGACGCCGGCGCGGTCCATGTGAAAGTGCACCGAGGTGGCGAGCGGCGAGGTCTCGGTCGAGCCCCAGGCCGAGAGCATCGCCAGCCGGCCCTGCTTTTCCTCCAGCGCGAGCTCCTCGATGCGCTGCCACAGGTTCTGCGGCAGCGCCGCCGCGGCGTAGAACAGCATGTCCAGGTCGCGGAAGAAAGTGGCGCGCAGCGCCGCGTCCTTCTCGAGGTAGGGCAGCAGAAGGTCGTAGCCGCGCGGCACGTTGAAATACATCGTCCCCGGCACTTCCTTGAGGTTCCTCACCGTCGTCTCGACCAGGCCGGGCACCGGCTTGCCGCCGTCGACGTAGAGCGTGCCGCCGTTCCTGAGCACCATGTTGAAGTTGTGGTTGCCGCCGAAGGTGTGGTTCCACGGCAGCCAGTCGATCACCACCGGCGACCGGTCCTCGACGAAGGGCCAGGTCTGGGCCAGCATCTGCTGGTTCGCGCACAGCATGCGCTGCGTGTTGACGACGCCCTTGGGCAGGCCGGTGGAGCCGGAGGTGAAAAGGATCTTGGCCACCGTGTCCGGGCCGACGGCGGCGAAGGCCTCGTCGACGCGGCGCGTCGGCTCGCTGCCGAGCAGCTCGGCCACGGGCGTCGACGCGGCGCCTACCGCTTCGAGCGCCGGGCCGAATTTGGCCGGGTCCGCGGCGAACACCAGGCCGGGGCGCACCAGCTCGAAGATGTGCCTGAGCTTGGCGAAGTCCTTAGACATCAGCGAGTAGGCGGGGGAGACGGGCGCCACCGGCACGCCCACGTGCATCGCGCCGAGGGCGATCAGGGCGTGGTCGATGCCGTTGTCGGACAGGATCGCGACCGGGCGCTCGGCATCCAGCCCGCGCTCGAGCAGCGACTGGCCGATGCGGCGCGCGGCATCCAGCGCCTCGGCGTAGCTCAGCCTGCGCCAGCCGTCGCCGTCGCGCTCGGCGAGAAAAGTCCGCTGCGGCGCCGCGCCCGCCCAGTGCGCCAGCCATTCGCCCACCGCGCGCGGGTAGGGCCCGAGCCTCTGCGGCGAGCGCAGAAGCAGCGTGCCGTCGTCGCGCCGCTCGGACAGAACCTGCGCCGGCGCAAAGCGCAGGTCGGAATGCAGGCGTGCGCCCATCGTTTCTCCTCCCCCTCGACAGACCGCTATTCTAGCCGCACGGTGGAGGCTTGATCTGGCGCAAGACCGTCCCCGGCCGCGCGGAGTACGCTGGTTCGCGTCATGAACGAGCCCGAAACGTACGCGTCAGGCGAAACGCTCGGCGCCGCGTTCGCGGCTTCCGCGGAGCGCCTGAAGGCGCTGCACAAGCATTTGGACGCGGTGATCGACCCGCTCGGCATGGTCGCGCCGCTGGCGCACGCGCAATCCGCCTGGATGCTGCACCCGCAGGAGCTCGGCGCGCTGTGGACGAAGTTCGCGGGCGACCTGCTGGCGCTGCAGCTGCACAGCGCGGCCAGGCTGGCCGGGCAGCGCGGCGGCGACCTGGTGCGGCCGCACGGCGACGACACGCGCTTTTCCGACCCGGTGTGGACGGACGAGGTGCAGTGGGACCTGCTCAAGCAGTGGTACCTCTTCTTCGTCCGGCACATCCAGGACGCGCTGTTCGAGACGCCCGGACTGTCGGCCAAGGAGCGGCGCCGCGCCGCGTTCTGGTGGCGCAAATGGCTCAACGCGATGGCGCCGACCAACTTCCTCTTCAGCAACCCGGTCGCGGTGCGCAAGGCGCTCGAGAGCGGTGGCGAGAGCCTGCAACGCGGCTTCGAGCTGTTCATGGAGGACATGCAGGCCGGCACGGTGCGCATGACCAGCCCGGAGCACTTCCGGGTCGGCGAGAACCTCGCCACCACGCCCGGCGCGGTGGTGTTCCGCAACCGCCTGATCGAGCTGATCCATTACGCGCCGGTCGCGCCGCAGGTCAGGCGCCGGCCGGTGGTGATCGCCACGCCCTGGATCAACAAGTTCTACGTGCTCGACCTGACGCCGAAGAAGAGCATGATCGGCTTCCTGCTCGAGCAGGGCTTCGACGTCTACATCATCAGCTGGAAGAACCCCGGCGAGGAGATGGCCGAGGTGCGCTTCGACGACTACCTCGCCGAGGGCGTGCACGAGGCGGTCCGCGTCGCGCGGGCGCTTTCGGGCGCGGACAAGGCGCACCTGGTCGGCTACTGCATCGGCGGCACCCTGGTCGCGATCTACATGGCCTGGCTCAACCGCAGGCATCCGCGCGAGGAGGTGCCGGTGTCGAGCTGGACCCTGCTCGCGACGCTCACCGACTTCCAGTCGCCGGGCGACATCGAGGTGTTCCTCGACGAGGGCAGCGTGCGCTGGATCACCGATCTCATGCGCGCTCGCGGGTATCTGGACGGCAGCGAGATGGCCACCACCTTCCGCATCCTGCGCTCGAACAGCCTGATCTGGCACTACGTCGTGCACGGCTGGCTCTACGGCGAGCGGCCGGCGCCCTTCGACGTGCTGTACTGGAACATGGACACCACGCGCATGCCCTACCGCATGCACGAGTACTACTTGCGCGAGATGTACCTCAAGAACCACCTGATCAAGGCCGACGCGCTGACCCTCGCCGGCGAGCCGATCGACCTCACGCGCATCCATCAGCCGCTGTATGACGTCGCGGCCGAAGACGATCACATCGCGCCCTGGCGCCAGACCTTCCGCATCAACGCCTACGTCACTTCGCCCAAGCGCTTCGTGCTCTCGAGCTCGGGCCACATCCTCGGCATCGTCAACCCGCCGGTCGAGCCGCCCAAGCGCAGCTTCCGCGTCGCCGCCGCGCACCGCGGCCAGACCGCGGACGCCTGGCGCGCCAAGGCCGAGGCGCACGAGGGCAGCTGGTGGCCGGACTGGAGCGACTGGCTCGCCGAGCATTGCGGCCCGCTCGGCCCGCCGCCGCCGCTCGCGAGCGAGGAATTTCCGAAGCTCGCCGACGCCCCCGGCGGCTACGTCCTAGAGCGCTAGGAAGCAGATAGAGAACCGCGCCCGGCGGCAGTACGTCTCTTCAGTGCGCCGACCGTGGTGGCGCGAGCGGATCGCCTCGCACCCCCCGATCGATCGGTCGCGGATAGGTCCCTCTGTCCGGAGAAACTAAAGAATATTTATATAAATCATTGGGTTGATCTTTCAAAAGTCGGCCAAGAAGAGCGTCGCCGGATCTTCATTTCGTTAACGCCTTGATTCAAATGTGCATTCACACCTCCCCAAACTGTCGGCGCCCGTGTTATTCAGCAACCAATCCGACATTTCACGCTAGCCGGCATGAGCACCGAGCGCGCCTCGCGTCTACAACCTGAAGGGAGAGCCATGAACAAGAACATCACCGCCGTTTTCCTCCTCGTGCTTGCGGCCGGTTGCAGCAGCAACCCGCCGGACAAGGTCAACGCGCCGCCGATGGATCCGACGCGCACGGTGAGCGAGCAGGTGTGCACCAGGACCATCACTATCGACGGCGGCAACCTGTTGTGCCACGAGGTCACCGAGGCCGAGCGCCTCGCCAGGATCGCGGAAGAAGAGCGGCTGGCCAAGGCCCGGAAGGAAGCTGCGGAGCGCGCCGAGCGCGAGCGCCTCGAGCGTGAGCGCGCCGAGCGGCTTGCCCGGGAAGAGGCCGCCCGGAAGCAGCGGGCCGCCGAGGAGGCCCGGCTCGCCGCAGAGGCCGCGCGCAGGGCCCGGGAAGAGCACGAGCGTCAGATGAGGGCGGCGGCAGAAGCCCGCGCCCGGCAGGAAGCGCGGGAGGCAGCCGCGCGCGAGTGCCGGCGTCTCGAGCAGGAAGGGCGCGACGGGCGCGCCCTGCTCGCGAGCTTCGTCGCCAAGTACGGCACGGTCGAGGAATTCAAGGGAATAGCCGGGCAGATCAGCGCGTTCCTCGACAAGCCTCGCAAGGTGAAGCCGTGCCCGCCGGCTTGAGGTCCGCGAATTGCGCTGCTGAGTCGTGATTGCGCTCGCGTGTGCGCGACTCATCAGATTCCCCGCGCGGCGCGGCGCGCTTGGGCGCGCCCGAGCGCCGCTGAGAGCGCGAGCCAGCCGAGCGCGGCCGGAACCGCGCAGGCGGCGATCGCCGCGAGTTTGAGCCCGAGCGCCTGCAGGCTGTCGAAGAGCCAGCCGTAGAGCGCGTCCGAGCCGCGGAACACGACCACGTCCACCAGGTTCTTCGCCTTGTACTTCTCCTCGCGCGACACCACGGTGTAGAACACCTGCCGCGCCGGGTTGGCGATGGCGAAATTCATCGTCCGCTGCAGCGCCTGGAAGACGACCACCGCGGCGAGGCCGGGCGCGAGCGCGAGCACGGCGAAGGCGACCACGTAGACGGCGGGCAGGGCGGCGGCCCCGGCCGCGACGCCGAAGCGCTTGAGGAAGCGCCCGGTGACGAAGGTTTGCGTCGCGAGCGTCAGCAGCCCGACCGCGAGGTCGATGCCGGCGAACAGCCGCGTCTGCTCGGCCGCGCCGTGCAGCGTCGTCGAGACGATGTGGGCCTGCTGGAAGTAGAGGAAGGTCCCGCCGAAGGAGAGCAGGCTGACCCAGGCGGCGATGCCGAGCAGGTAGCGCGAGCGGGCGACCTCGGCGAGACCGGCGAGGGCGCCGCCGCCGATGCGCGCATCTGCCGCGGCCGGCGCGCGCGCCGCCGGTGCGGCCGCCTTTTCCAGCCGCCACGCGCACAGCACGGCGAGTTCCAGCAACGCCGCGGCGACGAGCAGGAGGTTCACCGGCCCGAGCGGCAGCGAGAGGCCGATCGTCACCACCGGCCCGAGCAGGGCGCCCGCGGTGCCGCCGGCGCCGATGAAGCCGAACAGGCGCTTGCCCTGCTCGCTCGAGAAAAGGTCGGCCATGAACGACCAGAACACCACCACCGCGAACAGGTTGAAGACGCTGACCCAGACGAAGAACACGCGCGCGACCCAGGCCGAGCCGGCGTCGAGCGTCAGCAGCAGCCAGAACAGCGCGAGGTTGGCGACGAAGAAGTGATAGACCAGCGGAATGAAACGCGCGCGCGGCAGGCGCGCGACCAGCGTGCCGTAGAGCGGCTGGGCCAGCAGCAGCGCGACGAAAGTGGCCGTGAACAGCCAGGGCAGGTTGCGCACGCCGCCGGCGATGCCCATCTGGTCGCGCAGCGGGCGCAGGACGTAGTACCCGGCGAGCAGGCAGAAGAAATAGGCGAACGACCACGCGAGCGCGCGCAGCTCCTCGGGCCTGACCGCGACCGCGCGCGAGACGAGGCGGTGCAGGGCGGCGCTCACCGACTCAGAAGACGACGACCTGCCGCAGCACGCGCGCCTCGGCGAGCGCGTCCATCGCCTCGTTGATCTCGTCCAGCGCGAGGGTGCGCGTCACGAGCCGGTCGACGGGAAGCCTGCCCTGGCGGTAGAGCTCGACGAAGGCCGGGATGTCGCGGCTCGGCAGGCAGGAGCCGATGTAGCTGCCGGCCACGGTGCGCGCCTCGGCCACCAGGCGCGAGAGCGGGAAGCTGAAGCGGCGCTGCGCATCGGGCAGGCTGACCGTGACCGTTCGCCCGCCGCGGCGCGTGAGCTCGAGCGCGAGCTCGAAGCCCTCCACCGTTCCGGTGGCCTCGAGCGCGACATCGAAGTTCTTTTCATTCAATTCATCGTTTGCGTGGAAGGCGGTTGCGCCGACCGCCAGCGCGAGCTCGCCCTTGTCCGCGTTGCGGTCGACCGCGACGATGCGCGTCGCGCCGGCCAGGCGCGCGCCCATGACCGCCGCCAGGCCCACGCCGCCCAGGCCCACCACCGCGACGCTTTCGCCCGGCGCGATGCCGGCGGAATACAGCGCCGTGCCCGCGCCGCACATCACCGCGCAGCCGAACAGGCTCGCCTCGACGAAGCCGAGCTCGGACGGGATCTTGACCAGGGACTTTTCCGACACCAGCGCGTACTCGGCGAAGGCCGCGAGGCCCATGTGGTGGTGCAGCGGCGCGCCGCCGAGCGACAGCCGCGGGCCGCCGGTGATCAGCCTTCCTTCGCGGTTGGCCTGCGTGCCGCGCGCGCAGAGGTAGGACTTGCCCTCGACGCAGCGCTCGCAGACGCCGCACTGGGTGAGGAAGATGAGCGCCACGTGATCGCCCTCGGCGACCGAGGCGACGCCCGGTCCGGTCTCGGCCACCACGCCGGCGGCCTCGTGGCCGGGAACGATCGGCAGCGGCCAGGCGCGGTCGCCGTTCACCACCGACAGATCCGAGTGGCAGATGCTCGCCGCCTTGATCCTGACCAGCACCTCGCCTGCCGCGGGCGGCGGCAATTCGACGGTCTCGATCGCCAGCGGCCGGCTGGCGGCGTAGGGCCGCGCGGCGGCCGCCTGCCTCAGCACCGCCGCGCGAAATCGAACGGATTGCGGACGCTCCCCCATTTGCACGCCCTCCCTCTAGAGCGCCTCCATTCTAGCGTTCAAAGCTTGCGCGAAACCCGCTCGGTTGCCGGAATCGCGTCAGCGGCCGGAAAGCGTCCGGACAGGCTCGATAAGTAGACTTTGTTGGCCGAATAGAAGATGGAACGAGGGCGAGCTTGCCTGCCCGACGCCACGCCAATTCATATGGGGAGTGACAGGTCCGCGTGCCCGAGGTCGGCTTCGGTCACACGAAACCGAACCGAGGAGACAGCCATGACAATCCAGGATAATTTCAGCAAGAAAGTCAGCCGCCGCACCGTGCTCAAGGCGGCGGCGACCGCCGGCGCACTGCAGCTCGTGCCGCCGTTCATCATCAAGGCGCGGGGCGAGACGCCGATCAAGATCGGGATGGTGGACCCGATCACCGGCACCTACGCCGCGCTCGGCACGAGCGAGATCAACGGCGCCAAGCTCGCCCTCAATCAGATCAACCACAAGGGCGGCATTCTCGGCCGGCCGGTCGAGCTGGTCGTCGAGGACAGCGCCGCCAACCCCGGCTTGTCGGTGCAGAAGGCGCACAAGCTGATCGAGAAGGACGGCTGCAGCATGCTGATGGGGTCGGTCTCGTCGGGGGTGTCCCTCGCGGTGAGCCCGGTGGCGAAGGAAAAGGGCGTCGTCTACATGGACACCGGCGGTCACATCGACGCGGTCACCGGCAAGGACTGTCACTGGACGACCTTCCGCATCTGCACCACGACCTGGATGCTGGCTGCGGGCAACGCCAAGACCATCGCCGACAAGTTCGGCAAGAAGTGGTACTTCATCACACCGGACTACGCCTACGGCCACGGCCTGCAGGCGGACTACGCCAAGCTGCTCGAGAGCTTCGGCGGCACGGTGATGGGCAACGCGCTCTCGCCCCTGGGCACGACCGATTTCTCGTCCTACCTGATCAAGGCCGAGCAGGCGAAGCCCGACGTGCTGATGATCCTCACCGGCGGCAACGATACGGTGAACTGCCTCAAGCAGGCGGTTCAGTTCGGCCTGCAGCACAAGATGACCATCTCGGGCTCGCTGCAGGAGATGGAGAACCTGGTCGCGCTGCCGCCGGCGGCGCTGATGGGCTGGTGGGTATTCGAATGGTACTGGGATCAGCCCGGCGTGCCGCACGTCAAGCAGTTCGTGCACGAGTACCGCAAGCTCGACCGGCGCAAGTTCAACTACCCGACCGCGCGCAGCTGGTTCGGCTACGCCGGGATGCACTCGCTCGCAATGGCCGCCAACAACGCGAAGAGCGTCGACGCAGTGAAGGTCGCGCGCGCGCTCGAAGGCATGGAGCTGCCGCCGGAGATCGCCCTGCAGCCGAAGAAGGTGTTCTTCCGCGCCGGCGACCACCAGCTGATGTCCTCGGAGTACCCGGGCTACATCCCGAAGCACCCGAGCTATCCCCACATGTACAAGTACGTCGACGTCATCGAGGGCGACAAGATCGCCCTGCCGGTGTCGGAAACCGGCTGCAAGCTCGACTACCCGGCCTAACGACAGCGGAGGTGCGCCAGCGGCGCACCTCCGCCGTCCCTGATCACCGGAGCCGCACCGCACACAAGGGGGGTATGTGGAGCTCTTGCTTTACGATGCGTTCAACGGCCTGATCGTCGGCATGTTCTACGCGCTGATGGCGCTCGGGCTGTCGATGATCCTGACGCTCAACTCTGTCGTCAATATGGCGCACGGGGGCTTTCTCATCCTCGGCGCGTACCTTGCGTTCACGCTCGAGCCCTATCTGGGCTTCTGGGGCGCGCTGGTCGCCGGACCGGTCATCGCCATGGTGTTCGGCCTGATCGTCGAGCGGGTCCTCATCCGCCCGATCTACAAGCGCGAGGACCCCGTCTACAGCCTGCTGCTCACCTTCGGCCTCGCGCTCATCATGCAGGACGTCGCGCGCACCATCTGGGGCCCGGCGGGCCTGCCCTTCGCGATTCCGGACGCGCTCAACTCCCCGCTCAGCTCGTCGTTCTTCTTCCTGACGGGCTATCGCGCGGTGGTGGTCGCGATCGCGTTCTTCGCGGTGGTCGGACTGATGCTCGTGATGCGCTATACGCGCATCGGCATCCGGATTCGCGCCGGAATCCGCGACCTCGAGACGGTCTCCGGTCTGGGCGTCAACATCTACGTCCTGCGCGCGGTGAACTTCGGCGCGGGCTGCCTGCTCGCCGGCCTCGCCGGCGTGCTCGCCGCCGGGCAGCTCGGCCTCACGCCGACGATGGGCGACAGCCTGATCATGCCGAGCTTCGTCGCGATCATCGTCGGCGGCGTCGGCAGCTTCCTCGGCAGCGTCCTCGGCGGGCTGCTGATCGGCGTCGCCGCGGGCGTGATGACCACCTACTATCCCGCCGCGAGCGACGCGGTGATCTACGGCATCATGGCGCTCGTGCTGATCGTGCGGCCGCGCGGGCTCATGGGCCAGGAAGGAATGTTCGAATGAACTCGCGCTACGTCCGACTCGGCGTGCTGTGGCTGCTGCTGCTGACCGTGCCCTGGTGGCTGCCGCTCGTCGGCGGCTATACCCAGCTCGGCACGCGCGTTCTGGTGTACGCCCTCGCGGCGATGGGGCTCAACCTGCTGCTCGGCTTCACCGGCGGGCTGTCGTTCGGCCACGCCGCCTACTACGGCCTCGGCGCCTACGGCGTCGGCCTGACGCTGAAGTACCTGGCGCCGAGCACACCGCTCGCACTGGTCGTCGGCACGCTGGTCGGCGGCGTCGCCGCGACGCTGCTGGGGCCGACGCTGATGCGCCGGCGCGGAGTGTACTTCGCCATGATCACGCTCGCCTTCGGGCAGCTGTTCTACTTCATCGTCGTTCGCTGGAACAACGTCACCGGCGGCGAGGACGGCCTCACCGGCTTCGTGCGCCAGCCGCTGCATTTCGGGCATCACGTGCTGCCCCTGCACGACGTCGCGTTCTACTACCTGGTGCTGTTCTGCTTCGCGCTCGCCACCGCGATCATGGGGATCCTGCTGCGCTCGCCGCTCGGGCACACCTGGGTCGCGATTCGCGAGAACCGGCGCCGCGCGCAGTTCCTCGGCATCCCGGTCGAGCGCTACGTCTGGGCCTCGTTCGCGATCTCCGGGTTCGTCACCGCGCTCGCGGGCGGCCTCAACGCCATGCTCAACAACTTCACCTCGCCGCTCGACCTGTACTGGGTGCTGTCGGGCGACTTCGTGATCATCGCCGTGCTCGGCGGCATGCGCAGCTTCTGGGGCCCGCTGGTCGGCGCGATCATTTACCTGTACGCGCAGGACTACCTCTCGAGCCTGACCGACAACTGGCAGAGCTTCATCGGCCTGATCTTCATCCTGGTGGTGCTGCTCTTCCCGCGCGGCATGCTCGGCATGCTGCGCATGAAAGCGAGGTCGGCATGAGCCTGCTGCGCCTGCAGAACATCTCGCGCAGCTTCGGCAGCCTGCGGGCGCTCGAGGACGTCTCGCTCGAGATGCCCGCCGGCGAGCTGCGGGCGGTGATCGGCCCCAACGGGGCGGGCAAGACGACGCTGTTCAACATGGTCACCGGGCTCTTCCCGCCGAGCAGCGGCACGGTGTGGTTCGCCGACCGGGCGATCAACGCACTGAGCGCCGAGCGGCGCACGCGCCTGGGCATCGTGCGCACCTTCCAGATCACCGAGATCTTTCCCGACCTGACCGTGTTCGAGAATCTGCGCATCGGCGTCGAGACCGCGGCGCGCTCCAACGCGCTGCCGTGGATCAGCCGGGGGCGGCGCGCCGCCCTGGAGCGGCGGGTCGACGAGCTGCTCGCCGTCACGGGCCTGGCGGAGAAGTCCGAGCGCGTCGTCAGCGAGCTGGCGCACGGCGACCAGCGCGTGGTCGAGGTCGCCATCGCGCTCAGCCTCGAGCCCAAGCTGCTGATGCTCGACGAGCCGACCGCGGGCATGGGCGACGAGGAGACCGACAACATGGTGAGCCTGATCCGCAGGCTGCACGACAAGCAGCGGCTGAGCATCCTCTTCATCGAGCACGACATGGACGTCGTGTTCGGCATCGCGCAGCGCATCACGGTGCTCGACCAGGGACGCGTCCTGGCCGAAGGCACCCCGCAGGAGGTCGGCGCCGACCGCCGCGTGCGCGCGGCCTACCTGGGGGAAGCCGCGTGAAGCCGGTGCTGGAGGTCGTCGACGTCCATACCTACTACGGCAAGAGCCACATCCTGCACGGAGTCAACCTCGAGGTGCGCGAGGGCGAGATCGTCACGCTGCTCGGGCGCAACGGCGCGGGCAAGAGCACGACGCTGCTCAGCGTCACGGGCCACGTCCCGCCGCGCAGCGGCTCGATTCGCATCTTCGGCAGGGACACCGCGGGCTGGCCAGCGTACCGGATCGCGCGCCTCGGCATCGGGCACGTGCCGGAGGGGCGCAAGATCTTCGGCGCCCTGACGGTCGCCGAGAACCTGCTCGTGCCGCGCGCCGCGCCGGGCCCCTGGACCCTCGAGCGCGTCTACGCGCTCTTCCCGCGGCTCGCCGAGCGCCGCTCGCAGCTGGGCCGGCAGCTCTCGGGCGGGGAGCAGGAGATGCTCGCCATCGCCCGGCCCTTGCTGACGAATCCGAAGATCATGCTGCTCGACGAGCCCTCTCAGGGGCTGGCGCCGCTCGTCGTGCAGGAAGTGATGAAGGTCGTGCGCGCGATGCGCGACGAGGGACTGTCGGTGCTGCTGGTCGAGCAGAACGTGCCGCTCGCCCTGTCGATCGCCGACCGGGCCTACATCCTGAGCGACGGGCAGGTCGTGTATTCCGGCGGCGCCGCCGAGCTCGCGGACGACACCGGGCTGGTGGAGCGGCTCGCCGGCGCGAGCGCCGAGAGCCTGGAGCGGGCCGGCTAGCCTCGCGCGGGCCTCAGTCCACGTCCTTCGACTCGAGCAGCGCGTTGCAGCTCGCCAGGCTGCCGCGGTGGGTGTCGCGGATGCGGCTGAGCGCCTCGGCTCCCGCCTTGTCCGGCACGCGCGGCAGCGCGGCCTCGATCTCGCGCACCGACCAGCCCAGGCCGCGGCAGAGGAACTCGAGGCGCGCGCGGCGGCCCTTCTGCGCGAGCGCCTTGTCGAGGAATTCGCCGGTGGCGTGGCTGTAGGGCTCGCCGGCGCGCTTGAGCAGCTCGCCGAGCAGCACGCAGTTGTGCGCCTCGTCGCCCTGGACCTTGCGCAGCGCCTTCCAGGCCCCGCCGTCCCGCGGGTACTCGCCGAGGAACTCGAGCAGCGCGCGCGCACCGGCGCGCTCGGCCTCGAGCATGCGGTTGAGGAACGCGCACCACTCGGCGCGCTCGAAGGCGGGCTCGCTCATGCCAGGTGCACGTACTCGTAGTCGACCGGCAGGTTGTTGATGCCGCGGTCGGGCGGCGCGACCCAGGCCGCCATCTTGCCGGGCTCGACCACCTTCTGCATCAGCGACTTCACGAACGCCCTGTCCTCCGGCGACGGCACCCACTCGTAGAGGCGCCGCTCGTACTCGTCCTTCGGCAGCAGCTTGCCGCTCGGGTCGACCGGCAGCCCGACCCAGGAGCCGATCGAGCGGCGGAAGCGCGACGAGGGCAGGGTGAGGCGGAAATCGTGGCCGGCGCGCTCGATCGCGCGGTTCCAGCGCCTGAGGCCGGTCTCGCAGTCCTTCAAGTAGGACTCGCGCATCACCTCGTTGATCGCGTTCAGCATCGGCACCTGCTGAACGCCCTCGGGCGTGTCGAGCTCGAGCTTCGCGTCGCGCAGCACGTGGTCCTGGTACTGCGTCTCGTCGGGCCGGCCCTTGAGGCCGTTGGCGAAGCTCGCCGCCGCGTTCGAGCTGATCTCCGAGCCGAAAAGGTCGAGCGACGAGGAGCACCAGAAGTTGATGTATTTCTGCAAGAGCGGCAGGTCGACCGCGCCGTGCGCGCGGATCCTCGCCGGGTCGTCGGTGCCGAGCTCCTTCATCACCTCGAGCGTGCGCTTGACCACGCGCCCGATGCCGGTCTCGCCGACGAACATGTGGTGCGCTTCCTCGGTCAGCATGAAGCGGCAGGTGCGCGAGAGCGGATCGAACGCGCTCTCGGCGAGGCTCTTGAGCTGGTACTTGCCGTCGCGGTCGGTGAAGTAGGTGAAGCAGTACAGCGACAGCCAGTCCGAGATCGGCTCGTTGAAGGTGGTCAGGATCCTCGGCTTGTCGGAGTCGCCCGAATGGCGCGCGAGCAGCTCCTCGGCCTCCTCGCGGCCGTCGCGGCCGAAGTAGGCGTGAAGCAGGTACACCATCGCCCAGAGGTGGCGGCCTTCCTCGACGTTGACCTGGAACAGGTTGCGCAGGTCGTAGAGCGACGGGCAGCTGTGGCCGAGCAGGCGCTGCTGCTCGACCGAGGCGGGCTCGGTGTCGCCCTGGGTGACGATCAGGCGGCGAAGCGTCGAGCGGTGCTCGCCCGGCACCTGCTGCCACACCGGCTCTCCCATGTGGTCGCCGAAGCCGATCTGGCGGTTCTCGACCGCGTCGGCGAGGAAGATGCCCCAGCGGTAGTCGGGCATCTTGACCGCGCCGTAGCTGGCCCAGCCCTTGGCGTCGACCGAGGTCGCGGTGCGCAGGTAGACGTCGGCCTTCTCGAAGTCGGTCGGCCCCATCTCGTGCCACCACTGTAGGAAGTGCGGCTGCCAGTGCTCGAGCGCGCGCTGCAGCGTGCGGTCGTGGGCGAGGTCGACGTTGTTTGGAATCTTCTCGGAGTAGTTGATGGCCATGTGTGGAATCCTAGCTGAAGCGTACGTATTCGAAATTGACGGGCTGCTTGTTGATGCCGTTGAGCGGGGGCGCGATCCAGTTGGCGAACTTGCCCGGCTCGGTGACGCGGCCCATCAGCGAGTGCACGAAGGCCCGATCCTCCTCGGTCGGCAGCCAGTCGCGGTGGCGGTGCGTCCATTCTGCCTCCGAAACGAGCTTGCCGGAGGGATCGATGTGCAGCCCGTTGAAAAGCCCGATCCTGCGGTTGAAGCCCTTGTGCGGCAGCTTGAAGCGGAAGGGGATGCCGGCCTTGTCGGGAATGCGGTTCCAGCGGTCGATCGCCTTCTGCACGTCGGCGATCCAGTCGTCGCGCAGCCGCTCGTTCAGCGCCGTCAGCGCCGGCACGTGGCGAACGATGACGCGGTCCTCGGCGACGTCGGGCACCTCGTACTCGGAGGCCTCGAGGCGGTGGTCGTCGTCGATGTGGGTCTCGTCGAAGCGGCCCTTGAGCCCCTGGGTGTAGAACGACGCGGCGTTGGAGCTGATCTCCGAGCCGTAGAGGTCGCTCGTCACGCTGAAATGGAAGTTGAGGTACTTCTGCAGCGTGGGCAGGTCGATCACCCCGAGGCCGCGCAGCCTGGCCGGGTCGTCGGTCTTGTGCTGGTTCATGACGTCGCAGGTGCGCTGGATGATGCGCGCGATGCCCGTCTCGCCGACGAACAGGTGGTGCGCCTCTTCGGTCAGCATGAAGCGGCAGGTGCGCGAGAGCGGGTCGAAGGCCGATTCCGCCAGCGCCGCGAGCTGGTACTTGCCGTCGCGGTCGGTGATGAAGGTGAACATGAAGAACGACAGCCAGTCCGGCGTCTTCTCGTTGAACGCGGTGAGGATCCGCGGGTTGTCGGCGTCGCCCGAGCGGCGCTCGAGCAGCGCCTCGGCCTCTTCCCGCCCGTCGCGGCCGAAGTAGGCGTGAAGCAGATACACCATGGCCCAGAGGTGGCGGCCTTCCTCGACGTTGACCTGGAACAGGTTCCTCAGGTCGTAGAGCGACGGGCAGGTGAGGCCGAGGTGGCGCTGCTGCTCGACCGAGGCGGGCTCGGTGTCGCCCTGGGTGACGATGATCCGGCGCAGGGTCGAGCGGTATTCCCCCGGCACGTCCTGCCAGGCCGTATCGCCCTTGTGGGCGCCGAAGTTGACCTTGCGCTCGGCCTCGGCGGGGGCGAGGAAGATGCCCCAGCGGTAGTCCGGCATCCTCACGTAGTCGTAGTGCGCCCAGCCCTTGGGCTCGACGCTGACCGCGGTGCGCAGGTAGACGTCCATCGTCTGCGACTTCTCGGGGCCCATCTCGCCCCACCACTTGAGGTATTCGGGCTGCCAGTGCTCGAGCGCGCGCTGCAGCGACTTGTTGCCGGAGAGCTCGACGTTGTTCGGGATGCGCTCGTTGTAGTCGATGGCTGCCATGTCAGACGCGCTCCCAGTTGAATTTCGCCTTGGCGCCGCTGCCGTAGACCTTGAGCGCGCCCTGTTCGCCGACCGCGTTGGGCCGGATGAAGATCCAGTTCTGCCACGCGGTGAGGCGGCCGAAGATCCGCGTCAGCATGTTCTCCCTGCCGGAGAAGCGCAGGCTCGCCTCCATTCCCGTCAGCGCGTCGGGCGAGAGGCTGGCGCGCTCCTCGGTCGCGAGCCGGATCTCGTCTTCCCAGTCGAGGTCGTCGGGCGCGGCGGTGATCAGCCCGAGCCCGAGCGCGTCGTGCGCGTCGAGCTTCTCGCCGATCGCCTGGCGCGCGGCCTCGACCGGGGCGGACTCCTCGCAGAAGCGCGCCTCGATGCGCGAGACGCCGCTCACCATCGGCCAGAGACCGAAGTTCGCGGCGGACAGGGCGACGTGCGGCGCGCCCGATTCTTCTTCCGGCAGGTGCAGCATGTAGGCGCGGTCGGCCGCGAACAGCAGCTCGGCGAAGGTGCCGCCGAAGCACGAGCCCTGGTCGACGATCGCGAACATCGACCGACTCGAGACGTCCAGCCGCGCCAGGGTCCGCCGCAGGTAGCCGATCGTCTCGCGCACGAACCAGTGCTTCGCGTTCGCCTCGAGCGCCGCGTCCATCGCGAGCACCGCGTCGAGGCTGCCGCGCGTCTTGAGCAGCCAGAGCCCGATCTCGAGCTCGTTGTGGCGCAGGGCGAGGATGGCGTCGTCGAGCTCGCGCGCGAGCCTGAGCGGCCACCAGTCGGCGCCGGCGGCGAGCATCTGCTCGGGCGTGGCCGGCTGCTCGCCCTCGGGCGCGGCGAGGGTGATGGTGGCGGTGCGCGCGGCGCGGTTCAGGTGCACCTCGACGGTCGAATAGCGCCAGCCGGACTCGTCTTCGCTGCGCGCGAGGGGAGTGAGGGCGATGCCCTTGCCGCCGGGACGGTCCGAGCGCTTCGCCAGCTCGAGCGCGCGCGCCTTGACCAGCTCGGCGAACTGCTGCGGCTTGGCGGTGTGGTCGACCAGCTTCCAGTCCTTGGCGCGGTCGGCGCGCACGCCCTCGGCGGTGGTGCAGAACACGTCCGCCAGGTCGCGCCGGACCTTCCTCTTGTCGACCAGGCGGGTCAGGCCGCCGGTGCCGGGCAGCACGCCGAGCAGCGGAACTTCCGGCAGGCTCACCGTCGTCGAGCGGTCGTCGACCATCGCGATCTCGTCGCAGGCGAGCGCGACCTCGTAGCCGCCGCCCGCGGTGGTGCCGTTGAGCGCGGCGATGAACTTCAGGCCCGAGCTCGCGCTCGAGTCCTCGATGCCGTTCCTCGTCTCGTTGGTGAACTTGCAGAAGTTCAC
>Ga0316579_10000252_pt1 | contig 16364 bp, 15 predicted proteins | sample J5NA_2_FD_203074 | JGI IMG/M metagenome (GOLD analysis project Ga0316579, IMG submission 203074) | Rhizosphere microbial communities from salt marsh grasses in Alabama, United States - J5-7_160517rDrA | ecosystem: Host-associated > Plants > Roots > Rhizosphere | place: USA: Alabama | collected... | reverse complement strand
CGGCTGCGGGAGGTCCTGCGCCCGGACCTTCCGGCCCTGGTCTGGCTCGTTGCCGGGTTCGACCCCGGCGGCGGGTGCCGGGTGCTGGACGTCGACCCGCTGCCCGGCACGGACCTGCTGGGTCCGGCCGTCCAGGACGCGGCGGACGCCGTCATCGGATGCGCTCTGAGGGGGGAACCGTCGTGATCCTGGCGCTGGGCAGCGCTGCCGACGGCACGTTCCTGCACCTGCTGGAGCGGTTGCGGGGGGCGAGCGGCGGCACGGGGCGGCGGGTGGTCGCCGTCGACGTCGTGCACCTTGCCCTGGCCGGGGCGTTCCGGCTGGACCCGCCGGCCCCGGCGTCCGGGACGCTGCGCGTCGGGGACCTCGACCTGGCCTGGGGGGAGGTGTCCGGGGTCTGGGTGCGGCTGCCGGACCTGGCCGGGGGCGCCCCCGACGAGGAGGGCCGGCGGCTGGTGACCGGGGTGCACCGGGCGCTGGCAACGGCCGTGCACTGCCTGGACGTGCCGGTGGTCAACCCCCCGCTGCTCGAACCGTCGAACGCCAGCAAGGTCGCGCACCTGCTGTACCTCGCACGGCTCACAGGGCTCGCCGTGCCCGAGAGCTGCCTGACCGACGACCCGGGGCTGGCGGCGGCCTTCGTGGACGAGCACGGCGGGGACGTGATCTACAAGGGGGCGAGCTCGGCCAAGACCTGGGTGCGCGCCTGGGCCCCCGGCACGGACGCCTGCCGCCTTCCGCTGGTCGCCCGGTGCCCGGTGCTGTTCCAGCGGCGGGTGCGCGGTCCGGACGTGCGGGTGCACGTCGCCGCCGGTGATCTGCACGCGGAGCGGATCGACTGCCCGCGGGTCGACTACCGGCTCGCGCCGCCGGGGACGGTCTTCGCCCCGGCGCGGGTCCCGGACCGGGTGGCGCGGGCCTGCCGGGAGATGTCCGTGTCCCTGGACGCCCCGCTGCTGGGGGTGGATCTCAAGGTGGACGCCCGCACCGGGGAGTGGTTCCTGCTGGAGGCCAACGCGATGCCGTGCTTCGAGGGCTACGACCGGCGCGCCGGCGGGGCGATCTCCGCCTCCCTCGTGCGGTACCTGACCGGCGCGGGACCGGCCGAGCCCTCACGACTCCCACCGCTGCCGGGTCGCGACCGCGTGGCCGACCCCGTACGCGTGGCCGGCCCCGTACCGCGGCCGTCGCGGCCCTCACCACTGCCAGGTCGCGACGGCGTAGCCGACTCCGTAGGGGGCGTCGCCGTACAGGAGGCCGGCACGGACCGGCGGCGGGCCGGACCCGCGGCCCCGGTCGAGCACGGCGCGGGCGAGGGTCCGCCAGGCCGGCAGGCCCCCGGCGTCCAGTTCCCCGGCGAGGCCGGGGTCCAGCGCCAGGAGGGCCCGCGGGTCGCCCGAGGCCAGGGCACGGGCCACCGCCGCGTCGAAGGCCGGGGCCCGCGGGTCCGGGCCGCGGGGGGATCCGGGACCGCGGCGGGCGCTGCCGTCGCCCAGGACGAGCCAGGCGTCGCCGTCGCGCCACGGGGGCGGCGGTCCCGGGTCCGGGCCGACCTCGGCCAGGACCCGTTCCCCGGCCCACCCGGCCCTGTCCAGCAACCAGCTGCCCAGGGTCAGCGACAGGGGCAGGCGCGCGGGTTCCCCGGGCCCGGCGGCCGCGCGGCGGGCCGGTGCCCGGACGTCGACGCCGAACCCGCCGAGGGTCCCCCATGCCCCGGGGCCGTGGGTCAGGTCGACGGTCCCGCCCCCGACGACGACCACCGCCGCCGGGGAGGGGGCCAGCAGGAACCCCACGGCCCTCTCGCACGTCTCCAGCAGTTCCCGGGCCGCCCGCGTCCCGGGACCGCGGCCCACGAGGTCGGGGACCAGCAACGGCGGGTGGGGGACGACGGCGGCCCGGAGGGTTCCGCGGGCCGGCCGTGGCTCAGCCGGCCCGCACGCCGCCGGCACGCGCCTGCCAGGCGTCCCCGGCCCTGGTGCGGCGCACCTCGAAGGGGCCGCCGGACAGTGCGGAGTCGGCGACGAGGTGGTGGGGGGCGCCGTAGGTGACCCGGACCCGGACCACGTCCCCCGGACGCGGCGGGTCGGCGTCCGGGGGGACGGCGAGGTGCACCAGCCGGTTGTCCGGGGCCCGGCCCGAGACCCTGCGGGTCGCGCCGTCCTTGCGCCCCTCCCCCGCGGAGACCAGGACCTGGACGTCGCTGCCCTCCTTGCGGCGGTTCTCCTCCCACGAGATCCGTTCCTGCAGCTCGACGAGGCGGCCGTACCGCTCGGCGACGGCCTCGGGCGGTACCTGGTCGGGCATGCCGGCGGCGGGGGTGCCCGGACGGCGCGAGTACTGGAACGTGAAGGCCTGGCTGAAGCGGGAGGCCTCGACCACGTCGAGGGTCCTGCGGAAGTCGTCCTCGGTCTCCCCCGGGAAGCCCACGATCACGTCCGTGCTGATCGCGGCCTCGGGCACGGCGTCACGCACCCGCCGCAGGATCCCCAGGAAGCGCTCGGCCCGGTAGGAGCGCCGCATGGCCCGCAGCAGGCGGTCCGAGCCCGACTGCAACGGCATGTGCAGGTGCGGCATGACCGCCGGGACCTCTGCCATGGCCTCCACGACGTCGTCGGTGAAGGCCGCGGGGTGCGGGCTGGCGAACCGGATCCGTTCGATCCCCTCGACCCGGCCGCACGAGCGCAGCAGGTCCGCGAAGGCGCCGGGGCGGCAGAATCCCGCCCCGTAGGTGTTGACATTCTGCCCCAGGAGGGTCACCTCCAGGAAGCCCTCCGCGGCCAGTGCCCGCACCTCCGCAAGGACGTCTCCGGGCCGCCGGTCCCGCTCGGGACCGCGCAGCGACGGCACGATGCAGTACGTGCAGGTGTTGTTGCACCCGACGCTGACGGACACCCAGGCCGACCCGGTGGACTCCCGCAGGGCCGGCAGGGTCGAGGGGAAGGCCCGCAGGGATTCGAGGATCTCCACCTGGGGCTCGCCCGTCCGGCGGGCACGCTCCAGCAGGGCCGGCAGGGACCCCGGGTTGTGGGTGCCCAGGACGGCGTCGACCCACGGCGCGCGGCGCACGACGCCGTCGCGGTCCATCTGCGCAAGGCACCCGGCCACGGCGATCTGCATCCCGGGCCGGGCCCGCCGGTCCGGCGCGAGGTGGCCGAGGTTGCCGTAGAGCCTGTTGTCGGCGTTCTCCCTGACCGCACAGGTGTTGAACACCACGACGTCAGCGTCCTGTCCCGGGAGCGCCGGCCGGTACCCGGCGCGCACGAGGGTCCCGGCGAGCCGTTCGGAGTCGTGCAGGTTCATCTGGCAGCCGTAGGTGCGGATCTCGAAGGTCCGCCCGGCGGGCACGGGCCCGCCGTCGTTCCCGGGGCCGCCCGCCCCGGCGGGCGCGGTCTCGCCGGGCCCGGCGGGCACGGGGTCGTGGGGGAAGGTCACCATGGTGGCCCCAGGGTACGGGGCCGTCGCGGTGACCGCCCCGACGCTTGCCGGCGGGAGAGGAGGCGCGGTCGTGGACCGGACGGGGACCGACCGCCGGGGGGTGCTCGTGCTCGCGGCGGGAGTCCTCGGGACGCAGCTGGGGGGCTGCTCGGGCAGCGGGAACGCCCCGTCCTCCGGCGTCCAGCTGACGATCAGTTCCGGATCGGCCGGAGGGGTCTACCGGGCCTGGGCGGCGGCGCTGCGGAGGCTGGCCGCGCGGCACCGGCCCGGCCCGGCCCTGACGGTGCTCCCCTCGGCGGGCAGCGTGCAGAACCTGGAGCGCCTGGGCCGGCACGAGGCCGATCTGGCCCTCACGACGCAGGACAGCGCCGTCCTCGCCCGGTCGGGCGCCGACCCGTTCGACACGGCAGTGCGGCCGGCGGCCCTGGCCCGGGTCCACGACGACTACCTGCACCTGCTGGTCCGGGCCGACGGCCCCGTGCGGACCGTGGAGGACCTCTCCGGCCGGCGGGTCTGCACCGGCCCGGCCCGCTCCGGGACCGTCCTGGTCGCCCGGCGGGTGCTGCGCCGTGCCCGGGTGGCCGTCCGGGAGGCGTCCTGGGAGCTGGAGGACTCCTGCCGGGCGCTGCGGGCCGGGGACCTGGACGGGTTCTTCTGGTCCGGAGGCCTTCCGACCCCCGCCGTGGTCGCGCTGTCCCGGGAGCTCCGGCTGCGGGCCGTCGCCGTGGACGGGGTCGTCGCGGGGCTGCGCGCCGACCACGGGGGGATCTACCGGCCGGCGCTGCTGCCGGCCGGCGTCTACGGGCTGCGGGACTCCGTCGGGACCCTCGTGTGCCCCAACCTGCTGGTCTGCTCGCCCTCGGTCTCCCGGGCCACGGTGGCGGGGGTGCTGGGGACGATGTTCCGGGGACGGGACGAACTCGCCTCGGCCGTTCCGGCCGCCAACGCGCTGGACCTGCGGACAGCGGCCCTGACGGGTCCGGTGGGCCTGCACCCGGGGGCCCTGGAGTACTACCGCTCGGCCAAGCCCTGACCGCCGCCCCGGCCGCCGTTCCGGTCACGGGTCCCCCGCCGGCGGGGGCCGTCCGCGGCAGGGCCCGCGGGGGGCCCGCCGGGCAGGTGGAGGCACACCCGCAGGCCACGCCCGGGGGCGCTCACCTCGAGGCGCCCGCCGTGCCGCCGCAGGAGGGTCCCTGCCACGGCCATCCCCAGCCCGCTGCCCGAGGCGCCCCTGTCCCGGGGGGAGCGCCAGAAGCGGTCGGTGACCCGGTCGAGTTCCTCCGGCTCCAGCCCGGGCCCCTCGTCGCTGACACGCACCTCGGTCCCGGGGGCCCCGCCGGCCTCGGCGGGCCCGGCTACGACCTCGATCGTGACGCGCGAGGCTGCCGGGGAGTACTTCAGCGCGTTGTCCAGGACGGCGTCGAAGGCCCCCGCGACAGCGTTCGGCTCGTGCCAGGCCGGGGACGAACGCCGGCCGTGACGGCTCAGTTCGATCCCTCTGCGCTCGGCGACGACCTGCCAGCAGGCCAGGCGGTCGTCGACGACGGCGGCGACGTCCACGGGTCCCGCGACCGAACCGGTGTGCTCGGCCCGGGCCAGCTCCAGCATCCGGTCCAGGGTCTCGGCCAGGTGCCTGCCGTCGCGCGCCGCCCGCAGCACGACCGTGCGGTCGGACACCGGGCCGGTCAGGGCCAGCCCCTCCAGGCGGACGAGCAGCGCCCCCAGGGGGTTGCGCAGCTGGTGGCCCGCGTCGGCGACGAAGGCCCTCTGGGCGGCGTCCGCCCGCTGCACCTGGTCGGCCATGTGGTTGAAGGAGCCTGCGAGCCGGCGCAGCTCCGCCGGACCGCAGTCCGTTCGGGTGCGCGCCGACAGGTCCCCGCCGGCGATCCGCTGCGTTGCGGCGTCCAGGACCTCGACGGGGCCGAGCACCCACCGGGTCAGCCTGTCCGCGGCAAGGACCGCGCCCAGCAGCCCCACCGCGCCGGCGAGCGCCAGCAGGGTCCAGTCCCGCAGCACCAGGTTGCGGGCCTTGGCGGCCGAGGAGACGCTCACGACCGCCGCGACGACGTCCCCGCCGGACACCACGGGCCGGGCCACGACCGTCGGGGCGTCCTGCCACGGCATCAGTCCCCCGGCCGAGCTGCTCGGCCGGCCGGCCAGGGCAGCACCGGTCGCGCGCCGGACCCGGGGCGAGCGCAGGTCGATCCGGGACGATGAGGTGATCCGCGCGGTCCCGGCGGTGTCGAGGAGGGCGACGGAGATGCCGTAGATCTCGTCGTAGCGGCGGAGTTCCTCGGCCAGGACGGCCAGCGCCACCCGGTCCGCGTCCGCGGGCACCAGGTCGGCGAAGCGGTCCAGGTCGGCGGCCCGGTCCTGGCACACGGCCCTGGCCCGGGTCTCGGCGACGCTGCGGGCCAGCGGGACCCCCAGCACGACGACCACGGAGGCCATGAGCAGGGTGAGCAGGACGTTCAGGCGCACGCGCATTCAGACCGCTCCGAGCCGGTAGCCGACCCCCCGCACCGTCTCGATGATCTGGGAGACCCCCGTCTTGGCGCGGATCGAGGCGACGTGGACCTCCAGGGTGCGTCCGGCCGCCCCCCACGCGGTCTGCCAGACCTCGCTGAGCAGCTGCTCGCGGCGCACGACGACCCCGCGGTGCTCGGCGAGCAGCGCGAGGACGTCGAACTCCTTGCGGGTCAGCGGGACGGGACTGCCGGAGCAGAGCACGGTGCGGCGGGCGAGGTCGATGGTGACCGGCCCCACCTCGACGCGGTCCGCGGGACGGTCCGGGCCGGGGCCGCCGGCCCGGCGGGTCCGGACGCGGCGGGTCACGGCGCGGATCCTCGCGAGCAGCTCGCGCACGTCGTACGGTTTCACCAGGTAGTCGTCCGCGCCCAGGTGCAGGCCGTGGACCCGGGACGGGAGGTCGGAACGCGCCGTGGCGATGATGATCGGAACCTGCCGCTCCCGGCGGATCCGCGCGCACAGCTCGAACCCGTCACGGTCGGGCAGGCCCAGGTCGAGCACGACGACGTCCGTGTCCTTGCGCAGGCCCCGCAGGCACCCGGCTGCGTCCGGGACCAGGTCGACGGTGAAGCCGTGCAGGCGCAGGACGTCGGTCAGGGCACGGCCCAGCCGTTCGTCGTCCTCCACGATCAGCACCCGCATCCGTGCCTCCCGAGACGGTGCGGCCCACCGGCTGCCCCGGTGCAGCGTCGTCGATGGCCGCGGTGCGACCTCAAACCTTGCTCAATTCCCTGTGCGAGCCGGATCGCACGAGCCTAGCGTTCGATCGTCCCCGCACCGCCGAGGTGCGGGCCCGGCTGCCCCCGTTCCCGGACACGGGCGCGGTCGGTGGAGAGGTCCGGTGGGAGACCAATGGGCGAGCAGGGCAGACCGCTGGTCGTGCTGGAGAGGGTGAACAAGCACTTCGGATCCCTGCACGTGCTGAAGGACATCGATCTCCAGATCCACGCCGGGGAGGTCGTCGTCCTCATCGGTCCCTCCGGTTCGGGCAAGTCCACCCTGTGCCGCACCGTCAACCGTCTGGAGACGGTCCAGACCGGGCGCATCCTGTTCGACGGCGTCCCGCTGCCCGAGGAGGGCCGGGCGCTGGCCCGGTTGCGGGCCGACATCGGGATGGTGTTCCAGTCGTTCAACCTCTTCGCGCACCGGACCGTGCTCGACAACGTCACCCTCGGGCCGGTGAAGGTCCGCAGGGTGAAGAAGGACGAGGCCCGGCGGAAGGCCCTGGAGCTGCTGGAACGGGTCGGGGTCGCGGACCAGAGGGACAAGTACCCCGCACAGCTGTCCGGGGGGCAGCAGCAGCGGGTCGCGATCGCCCGTGCCCTGGCCATGGAGCCCAAGGTGATGCTGTTCGACGAGCCCACCTCGGCCCTCGACCCGGAAATGATCAACGAGGTGCTCGAGGTGATGACGTCCCTCGCCTCGGAGGGCACCACGATGCTCGTGGTCACCCACGAGATGGGGTTCGCGCGCCGGGCCGCCGACCGGGTCGTGTTCATGGCCGACGGCGAGGTGGTGGAGACCGGGACCCCCGAACGGTTCTTCACCAGTCCCGGCAGCGCCCGGGCAAGGGACTTCCTCTCCAAGATCCTCACTCACTGACCGGAATCGACCGAAGGAGCTTGCGACCATGCGTTCGACGCATCGAGTCATCCTCGCCGTGGCGCTCGTCGCGGCGGCGTCCCTGTCGGCCTGCGGCGACGACGGATCGGACGCCGGGTCGGACCCGGCGCCGACCTTCTCGTCCGGCACCACCATGGCCGAACTCGCCGCCAGGGGCAGTGTCAAGGTCGGAACCAAGTTCGACCAGCCAGGGTTCGGGCTCAAGGGCCTGGACGGCAAGCCCGCCGGGTTCGACGTCGAGATCGCCAAGTTGATCGCGAAGAAGCTCGGCATCGCGGACAAGAAGATCGAGTTCATCGAGGCGCCGTCCAAGGTCCGGGAGGAGTACCTCCAGCAGGGCAAGGTCGACCTCGTCGTGGCGACCTACACCATCAACGACAAGCGCAAGGAGCGCGTGGGCTTCGCGGGGCCCTACTACGTCGCGGGGCAGGACCTCATGGTGAAGTCCGACGAGACCGCGCTCACCGGACCGGAGTCCTTCAAGCAGCACCCGGACAGGAAGGTGTGCTCGGTGACGGGCTCGACCCCGGCCGAGACCATCGCGGGGTACCTCGCCTCCTCGTCGCAGCTCGTCCTGTTCGACGTGTACTCCAAGTGCGCCGACGCCCTGCGCACCGGACAGGTGTCCGCCGTGACGACCGACAACTCGGTCCTGCTCGGCCTGGTCGGCGAGTCCGACGGCGCCTTCAAGATCCTGAACAAGCCCTTCTCGAAGGAGCCCTACGGGATCGGGATCGCCAAGGGCGACACGGCGTTCTGCGAGTTCGTCGACTCCGCCCTCACCGAGGCCGCGGCCTCCGGGGTCTACGAGAAGGCCTGGACCTCGACGGCCGGCACGATCGACGGCGCGCGGACCCCGCAGCTGCCGGAGTTCGATCCCTGTTCCTGAGGAGCACGGTTCCCGGCGCCGGCCGGGCCGGGGCCCGGGTCCCCCGGCGGGGGCTCCCGGCGCCGGACGGCCGGTCCCCAGCATGTCGTGACGTTCGCCGAGAAGGGCTGCCGTGGATCCGTTCCTGGACTTCGCCGAACCCGTCCTGGACAACCTGGACCTGTACGCCACCGGACTGTGGACGACCCTGAGGATCTGCTGGTGGTCCGCTCTCCTCGCCCTCGCCCTCGGCACGGTGGTCACCGCCTGCCGGGTGTCCCCCGTGCCACCGCTGCAACGCTTCGGGTCCGGGTGGGTCCTCGTCCTGAGGAACACCCCGCTGACGGTCGTGTTCTTCTTCGTCGCCTTCGGCCTGCCGGAGATCGGCGTCAACGGCGAGTACTACTGGTTCGCCGTCGCGGCCCTGAGCCTGTACACGTCGTCCTTCGTCGCCGAGGCCCTGCGGTCGGGGGTCAACGCCGTCCCGGCCGGCCAGGCCGAGGCCGCGCGGGCCGTCGGGCTGACCTTCGGCCAGAGCCTCGGACAGGTGATCCTGCCCCAGGCGTTCCGAACCTCGGTCCCGCCCCTGGTGAACGTGCTCATCGCGATGGTGAAGAACTCCGCCACCGCCGGGTTCTTCGGGGTCGCCGGTGACCTCTCGTGGGTCGGGGACACCCTGACCAGCGGCCGGGGGTACGCGGTCGTCCCCGTCCTGCTCGGGGTCGTGATCGGTTTCTGGGTCCTCGTGCTGCCCGCGGGTTTCCTGCTGTCGGTCGTCGAACGGAAGGTGGCGGTGGTCCGATGAGCGCGCGCACGGACACGGACCCGACCGGCACCGTCCTGTACGACGTCCTGGGCCCGCGGGGACGGCGACGGGCCCGGATCTGCACCGCGGTGGTCCTGGTGGCCGCGCTCGCCGCGGTCCTTGCCGTCGGCCGGAGGCTGGCCGATCACGGGCAGTTCGCCTCCGGGAAGTGGGCCCCCCTGTTCGACCCGCGGGACGACTCCTTCGAGCTGCTGTGGAGGTTCCTTGGGGAGGGGCTGCGGCGCACCGTCCTGGCCGCCGGCCTGGCGATCGTCGTCTCGCTCGTGGTGGGCACGGCGCTCGGGGTGCTCGGCGCCCTGCTGACCGGCCGGGCCCGGTGGCCGCTCACGGTGCTGATCCACCTGCTGCGGGGGGTCCCCGTCGTCATCGCGATCTTCTTCGCCGCACGGGTCCTGCCGGACCTCGGGGTGGATCTGGACGTCCTCTGGTACGTCGTGATCGGTCTGGTCGTCTACAACTCCGTCGTGATCGCGGAGATCCTGCGGGCCGGGTTGAACGCTCTCCCCGGCGGGCAGCGGGAGGCCGCCGTTGCCCTGGGGCTGTCGAGGACGGCGACGCTCCGGCTGGTCCTGCTGCCCCAGGCCTTCAGGATCATGCTGCCGTCGCTGATCTCCCAGATCGTCGTGGTGCTGAAGGACACGTCGCTGGGGTTCATCGTCGGCTACGAGGAGCTGCTGCGCCGGGGGAACATCGCGATCCAGACCACGAAGAACCCCCTGCAGATGTACCTGGTCATCGCGATCGTCTACATCGTGATCAACGCCTCCCTCGGCCGGCTCGCCGAGGCCGTCGAGCGCAGGACCGCCCGGTCCCGGTCCGCCGGTCGGGCGGGGGCCGGGCCCGGGGAGCAGGCCGGGCCCGGGGAGCAGGACCTGCGGCCGGCGCTCGTCACGCATCCGGTCGAGGACGAGCCGCCAGCCCGCTGACGCCGGCCCGCGCACGGCCGGGCGGGGCCGGGCAGGACGGGCCGTTCAGGACCCGGGCGATCCGACCCCGACGATCCGGGCCGGGCCGCTCAGGACCCCTGAGCCCCAGGACCCGGACGACCCACAGTCCGGGCGACCCGGGACCCCGGAAGGCTCAGGACCCGGGCGATCCGACCCGGACGGCCCGGCGTCCGGGCGGTCAGGGGAGGTCGAACTCGCAGGTGGAGCGGGCCCGGCAGATCTCGGACAGGTCCTGCCCCTCCTCGGCGAGCTCCTCGCGGACGGCCCGCAGGGCGACCCCGCTGTCGTAGCCCTTGCGGGCCAGCATCCGGGCCAGGCGGCGGATCCGGCGAGCGCCGTCGTCGCCCGCCGTGCCCGGCAGCCGGCGTCGGACCAGGGTGCGGGCCGCGCGGAGCTCCTGCTCCTCGTCGATCCCCTCGACGGCGTCGCGGACCAGGTCGTCGGCCACCCCGCGGCGGCGCAGCTCCGACGCGAGCGCGCGGCGGGACAGTCCCCGGCCCGCGTGCCGGGAGGTGACCCAGGCACGGGCGAACTGCTCGTCGTCGACGAGGTCGACCTCCTGGAAGCGGTCAAGGACCTCGGCAGCGATCGGCTCGGGGATCCCCTTGCGCAGCAGTGCCCGTTCCAGCTGGGCCCTGGTCCGGGGGGCCAGGGCGAGCAGGCGCAGGGCGGCGGCCCGGGCCGCCGCCGCGAGTTCCTCGGGGGCCGATTCCACCTCCCCGCGGGTCCCCCGGTCCTCCCTCCCCGCGGGGCCGGCCGGGGGCCGCGACGGCTGCGGGGCGTGCCGGGAACGGGGCGGGTCCGTCCCGGCGCCCGCCGACGACGACGTCGTCACGGCCGCTCAGGAGGTGCGCGTCGCCGGCGGTCCGACGGGCGGCGCGTCGACCTGCGGGCCGATCTGGAGCTTCTCCTTGATGCGTTTCTCGATCTCGTGGGCGAGGTCGGGGTTGTCCCGCAGGAAGGACCGGGCGTTCTCCTTGCCCTGGCCGAGCTGGTCGCCCTCGTAGGTGTACCAGGCGCCGGACTTGCGGATGATCCCCTGGTCGACCCCCATGTCGATGAGGCTGCCCTCCCGGGAGATCCCGATCCCGTAGAGGATGTCGAACTCCGCCTGCTTGAAGGGCGGGCTGACCTTGTTCTTGACGACCTTGACGCGGGTGCGCGACCCGACGGGCTCCGAACCGTCCTTGAGGGTCTCGATCCGGCGCACGTCCAGGCGGACCGAGGCGTAGAACTTCAGGGCCCGGCCGCCCGTGGTTGTCTCGGGGGAACCGAACATGACGCCGATCTTCTCGCGCAGCTGGTTGATGAAGACCGCGGTCGTGCCGGATGCGTTGAGGGCACCGGTGATCTTCCGCAGGGCCTGGGACATGAGCCTGGCCTGCAACCCGACATGGCTGTCGCCCATCTCGCCCTCGATCTCCGCCTTGGGCACGAGGGCCGCGACCGAGTCGATGACGATGATGTCCAGGGCCCCCGAGCGGATGAGCATGTCCGCGATCTCCAGGGCCTGTTCCCCCGTGTCCGGCTGGGAGATCAGCAGGGCGTCGGTGTCCACGCCCAGTTTGCCGGCGTACTCCGGGTCCAGGGCGTGCTCGGCGTCGATGAAGGCGGCGATGCCCCCGCCGCGCTGGGCGTTGGCGACCGCGTGCAGGGCGACGGTCGTCTTGCCGGAGGACTCCGGCCCGTAGATCTCGATGACCCGGCCCCGGGGCAGGCCGCCGATGCCCAGGGCGACGTCCAGGGCGATCGAGCCCGTGGGGATCACGGCGATCGGGGGCCGGATGTCCTCCCCCAGCCGCATGACGGAGCCCTTGCCGAACTGACGGTCGATCTGCGCGAGGGCGGCGTCGAGCGCCTTCTCGCGATCTGCGGGAGCTGGCATGTTCTCACCTCGGGAGGGGGCGCCGGAGGAGCGCCTGGACGAGGACGACGAGGATCTTGCTCCCGACGCCCGGGTGGTGTTCCGGCCTGAGTTCGCGCGTGTCGTAGTCATCACCACCGACGCTAGAGCCTGTCGCGGACAGTTCGCCGGGACCCTCTCCTGCCTGTGGACCGTGTGACACCCGTGACGCACGCACCGCACAGGGACGGGACGGTCCTGTGGACAGCCACACCATACCCGAACATGTGTTCGATCACCCGGGATCGCGGCACCGGACACGCGGGTGCGGGACGGGATCGCACGGCGTGTTGCCGGCAGCCCCTCGCACCGGCACGGAACGCCCCGAACGCATGCGGAACCTCCGTCGGCGTGGGGCGGAGTCCCGGGCGGGTCCCGGATCCGGTCGGGGTCCTGCAACGGTGCCGCGGCACCCGGGGCACGGTCCTGGCCCGGACCGGTGGCCGCACGGCGCCGGACCGTCAGGCCAGCAGGAGGCGTTCCAGGCGGCGGGCCGCGACGAGCATGCCGGCCAGGCCCAGGACCAGCAGGAAGGCCGTGTGGCCCAGCATCGACCACTCGACCGTCCCCAGGCACAGGCCGCGGGTGACGCACACGGCGTGGTACAGCGGGGTCGCCCTGACGACCCACTGCAGGGGGCCGGGGTAGGTCGACAGGGGGTAGAAGGTCGCGGAGAACAGGAACATCGGCAGGACCGCCAGCTGGACGAGGTCGAAGTCCTGCCAGGAACGCATGAAGGTCGTCGCGGCCATCCCGACGCCGGCGAAGGACAGGCCGACCAGGACGGCCGCCGGCAGCGCCAGCAGGGACCACCAGGAGGTGATGACCCCCGTGACGGCCATGACGACGAGGAAGGCCGCGGCGTAGCCCGTCCCCCGCAGCAGGGCCCAGGAGACCTCCCCGACCGCGACGTCCCGCGGTCCCAGCGGGGTCGACAGGACGCTGTCGTACAGCCGCAGGTACTTGAGTTTGAAGAAGACGTTCGTCGTGGTGTCGAACACCGCCCCGTTCATCGCCGAGGAGGCCAGCAGGGCCGGGGCGACGTACCGGGCGTAGTCGACGCTCCGCCCGCCGCCGATCGGCACGTCGCCGACGAGGGCCCCGATCCCCACCCCCATCGAGAACAGGTAGAAGACGGGTTCGAAGAAGCCGCTGACCAGGGTCGGCCACGCATGCTTCCAGGCCGTGACGTTCCGCTGCACCAGGGCCCTCGCCATGCCGGCCCCCGCGGGGACCGGCAGCGCCGCCGCCAGGCGGGACGCCACGGCCCGGACGGGTCCTCCGGCCGGGTCGCCGGGCCGGACCCCGGCGCCGGAGCCGGACCGCGTGGACACCGTCATGTCGCCAGCCTCCGGGTGTAGGCGCGGACCGCCAGCCACAGCCCGGCCGCCGTCCACGGCAGCAGGTAGGCCACGTGCCCCAGGTGGACCACGGGGTCGACGGTCCCGAGGGCCAGCTCCCGGCAGACCGCCGTGGCGTGCCACAGCGGGGTCGCCCACGCCAGGGGACGCAGCGCCGCCGGCAACTGGTCCACGGGGAAGAACGTGCCCGCGAACAGGAACATGGGCATCATCACGAACCGGAACAGCAGGTTGAACCCGCCGCCGTCCTCCTGCCGGACGGCGTAGGCCATGGTCGGCGTCGCGTGGGCGACGCCGCACAGCACGGCCACGGGCACGGCGGCCAGCACCCACCCGTGCGTGAAGGCCCCGAGCAGCGTTCCCGTGACCAGGAAGGCCACGACGGTGACCGTGATCCTCAGCACGGTGTACGCCAGGTGCCCCAGCAGGACGTCCGTCACGGTCAGCGGGGTCGCGAGCATGGCGTGGTACTGGCGCTGCCACTTCACGGCTGCCATCACGGTGAACGTCGACTCCCCGATCCCGGTCTGCATGGCGACCGCCGTCATGAGCGCCGGCGCGACGAACTGGGCGTAGGGCACGCCACCGGCCCGTTCCTGGACCATCGTCCCCAGGCCGAACCCCATGGCGCCCAGGTACAGCAGGGGCGCGAGGAAGGCCGAGACCGCCGAGGCCATCCAGGTCCGCCTGTAGTTGACCAGCCAGAACTCCAGCGCCCTCGACCAGCCGCGTGCCGGGGGGACGGGCGGTCGCGCCGCGTGCCCCGCGCGCGCGCCGGGCACGGCGCCACTGGCCGGGCCGGGCGCTGCGCCGCGGGTCGTGTCGGGCACGGCTCAGTCCACCAGGGTGCGCCCGGTCAGCCGGAGGAACACGTCCTCCAGCGTCGAACGGCGCACGAGGAAGGAGTCGGGGGCCCCGTCCCGGGCGAGCACGGCCGCGGCCGTCGCGTCGCCGTCGTCGGTGTACAGCAGGACCCGGTCGGGGAGGGCCTCGACCCGGTCCGCAAGGTCCCGCAGCCCGGGCAGGAGGCCCGCGTGGTCCTCCACCAGGTATCTCAGTTCCAGGACCTCCCGCGTCGACCACTTCTCGATGAGCTCCTGCGGGCTGCCCTCCGCGACGATCCTGCCCCCGTCCATGACCACGAGACGATCGCACAGCTGCTCGGCCTCGTCCATGTAGTGGGTCGTGAGCACGAGGGTGACCCCCTGGCGCTTCAGCCGGAACAGGCGGTCCCACAGCACGTGCCGGGCCTGGGGGTCCAGGCCGGTCGTCGGCTCGTCGAGCAGGAGGATCTCCGGTTCGTTGATCAGCGACCGCGCGATCGTCAGACGTCGTTTCATCCCACCGGACAGGGGCTCGACCTTGTCGTCCCCCCGCTCGGTCAGGTGGGCGAACTCCAGCAGTTCCTCGGTCCGCTCCCGCACCACGGGCCGGGGGATCCCGAAGTACCGGCCGTAGGTGCGGATGTTCTCCCGGACGGTGAGCTCCTCGTCGAGGGTGTCCCGCTGCGGCACGACCCCGAGCCGGGCCCGGATCGAGGGACCGTCCCGCCGGGGATCCATCCCCAGCACGGTCAGATCCCCCGCGGTCGGCGGCGAGACACAGGCGATCATGCGCATGGTCGAGGACTTGCCCGCGCCGTTGGGTCCCAGGAACCCGAAGGCCTCCCCCGGTGCCACCTCGACGTCGATCCCGTCGACCGCCGTGAAGCCACCGAAACGTTTGATCAGGCCACGGGCCCGGATCAGGGCCGGGTTCGCAGGCCGTCCCGTCCGGTCGGCCAGGCCCGTCCCGCCGTCCGGGTCCGTGGGGCCCCGTCCGTGCGCGGGGGCGGACGGTCCGGACGGGTCCGTGGGGCCGCCGCGGTCCGTGGGGTCGGTCCGAGCGGTCCGGCCGCGGTCCTGGTTCACGGTGGGACCATAGCCGGGAGTCCCTACCGTTCACCAACGGAATACCGCGCCCCCGGTCCCGCACCGGCCGGGGACGGTCCCTACGGCCGCGCGGCCCGCCCCCGGGGACGGACCGCGCCGGGACGGCGGTGCGGGGGAACCTCCATCTCCCGGCACAGCGCGAGCCAGACCTCGCGCGGCGGGACCCCCTCGTCCAGGGCGCGGTGGGCCGTCCGGCCGTCCAGACCGAGCAGGACCTGGTCCCGGACGAGGGTCCTGCCGTAGGCCGCCCCGAACTCGCCGGTCACCAGATCCCAGAACTCGCTGATCCGCATCGGGTGAGCATCCCACGCCGCGGGCCGCCCCGCCTCCCCCGATCACGCCCGGTCCGCCGCGGCACGGGTCCCGCGGCGGACCGGGCCCTGCCGGTGCCGGTGCCCGGGCCCGCAGGCACGAGGGGGCGGGTCCGCCGGCACGGGGAGGCGGGCACCGGCGCGGGGGGACGGAATCGTCGGCGCGGGGAGCCAGAATCGCACCGTGAGCGGATCGCAGGAGCCCGGGGACCTGGCGGCGGGAAGCGGCGGCCCTCGCGACCTCTTCTCCCCCGCCACCAGCACCTGGTTCGAACGGACCTTCCCCGGCGGGCCCACGCCCGCCCAGCGGGAGGCCTGGAAGGCCGTGGGCGAGGGCCGGGACGTCCTGGTCGTCGCGCCGACGGGCTCGGGGAAGACCCTCGCGGCGTTCCTGTGGGCCCTGGACCGGATCATGACGGCCCCCGGGACCCCGCGGGAGCTGCCGCCGGAGGAACGCTGCCGCGTCCTGTACGTCTCGCCGTTGAAGGCCCTCGCTGCCGACGTCGAGCGGAACCTCCGCGAGCCCCTGACCGGCATCGCCCGGACGGCGCAGGAGCTCGACCTTCCGGTCGAGCGGGTCGGCGTCGCCGTCCGCACGGGGGACACGCCGCAGTCCCGGCGGCGGGCCAT
>Ga0316579_10000251_pt1 | contig 16368 bp, 20 predicted proteins | sample J5NA_2_FD_203074 | JGI IMG/M metagenome (GOLD analysis project Ga0316579, IMG submission 203074) | Rhizosphere microbial communities from salt marsh grasses in Alabama, United States - J5-7_160517rDrA | ecosystem: Host-associated > Plants > Roots > Rhizosphere | place: USA: Alabama | collected... | reverse complement strand
GTGCGCGCGCGCCTGGCGCCCTACGAGTACCCGCGCGAGATCGAGTTCATCGACGCGCTGCCCATGACCACCACCGGCAAGGTGCAGCGCAAGGAACTGCGCAAGCGCGCGTGAAACAGCTGCTCCTGCTCGGCGGAGGGCACGCGCACGCGTTCGTGCTGCGCATGCTGGCAGAGGCGCCCACGGCGGAGGCGCACGTGACGCTCGTGACGCCGAACCGCCACCATCTCTATTCGGGAATGCTGCCGGGCCTGGTCGCCGGGCACTACGCGCTCGGCGATTGCGTGATCGATCTGGCGCGGCTCGCCGAGCGCGCCGGCGTGGCCCTGGTCTACGATCGCGTTGCCGCGATCGACCCGCTGCGGCGGATGGTGCGCCTGGAGCGCGGCCATGAGCTCGAGTACGACGTCGCCTCGCTCAATCTCGGCTCGCTGCCGAATTTCGCCGGCGTTCCGGGCGCGGCCGAGCATGCGCTCGCGGCCAAGCCTTTCGAGCCCTTCGTCGAGGCCTGGGGCCGGCTGCGCGAGCGCGGGCGCCGGCAGACGCTGCGCATCGCGGTCGCGGGCGGCGGCGCGGCGGGGGTCGAGCTGGCGATGTCGATGGCGCGCGCGCTCGCCTCGGTCGGACGCCCGGGAGAGATCGAGCTGTACTCCGACCGTCCCGCCTTCCCGCCGCGCCTCGGGCGGCGTATCGCGCGCGCGCTCGTGCGCGCGGGGGTTACGCTGCATTCGGGCACCGCGGTGGAGGCGGTCGAGTCCGGGCCGGTGGTGCGCTCGCACGGCGAGCGGCGCGCCTTCGACGCGTTGGTGTGGACCGCCGGCGCGGCGGCGCCGCCCTGGCTCGGCGAGACCGGCCTCACGCTCGATCCCTCGGGCTTCGTCCTGGTCGACGAGACCCTGCGCAGCATCTCGCATCCACAGCTCTTCGCCGCCGGCGACTGCGCCGCGCTGCTCGGCGCGGCGCTGCCGAAGTCGGGCGTCTACGCGGTGCGGCAGGGCGCGCTGCTCGCGCGCAACCTGCGCCGCGCGGTCGAGTCGCGCCCGCTCGAGCTCTACTCGCCGCAGCGTCTGTCGCTTTCGCTGATCAGCTGCGGCGCGCGCTACGCGATCGCGTCGTGGGGCCCGCTCTCGGCCGAGGGCGAGTGGGTGTGGCGCTGGAAGGACCGCATCGACCGGCGCTGGATCGCGACCTTCGCCGGCTAGGCCGACTCCGGACGCGGGGCGATCACGCCGGCAGACCCGCCTTGCGCAGCGCGTCCAGGTAGGACTCCAGATTCCTGAAGCGCGCGATCGGAAAAAGCGCGGGAAGTCCCGAGACGGTCAGGCGGGGGTTGAGCTGCAACGCCTGCGCGATCGCCGCCTGCGCCTCGGCGATGCGTCCGAGCTTGACGCAACTGGCGGCCAGGGCGAGATGGGCCATCACCCCGTAGCGGTTGAGCTGCAAGGCCTTCCCGGCAGCGTCCGCTGCTTCCTGGTAGCGCTGGTCCTGCAGGTTTGATTCGGCAATGTTCGTGTAGGAAACCCAGTGCGTGGGATTGCGAGGGCTGATACGAATGGCGTGCTCGGCATGCTCGCGCGCCGTTTCGCTATGCCCCATGAAGGAGTGGATTTGCGCTCTGGCATTCCAGGCGCGCGGAGAATTCGGATCGATCGCCAGAGAGCGCTCGATCAACGCCAGCGCCCCCTCGAAGTCGCGCTCGAAATACGACTTCAGCGTCGCCGCTTGCCAGAGCACGATGGGGTCGTCGCGGTCGGCCTGCAGTCCGGCCTCCATCAGGCGCACGGCTTCGGCCTGTTCTTCCGGGGAGAGATCCATTCCCCTCAGCTGTACGTCCCGCCGGTAGCACCAGAACGCGTAGGCGTAGGCGCGGCCGTAGCTCGGGTCCTTCTCGATCGCCTTGCGGAAATGCTGCAGCGCTGTTTTCGCGTCCTCCGGCGTCAGCTTGTTCATGTGCGACAGGCCGCGCAGCAGGTAGTCGTAGGCTTCCATGTTTTCGGGCCGCTTGTGCCGTATCCGTTCTCCCTCCGCGCGCTGAAACATGCCCTCCACGGTGCCTACGATGCTCTCGGTGATCTGGTCCTGGAAATCGAAGACGTCTGCCAACGTGCCTTCGTATCGATTTCCCCAGATGTTCCTGCCACTGCCGGTCTCGACGAGCTGTGCCGCGACGCGCAGCCGGTCGCCCATCCGGCGCACGCTGCCCTCCAGTACGTACTGCACGCCGAGCTCGCTCCCGACCTGGCGGATGTCGACGGTCCTGCCCTTGTAGGAAAAGGCGGAGTGGGACGCGGCGACCTGGTACCAGCCGGTGTTGGAGAGCGCGGTCGTGAGGTCCTCGGTAATGCCGTCGGAAAAATATTCCTGCTCCGCGTCGCCGCCGAGATTCCGGAATGGCAGCACCGCAATCGTGGGGGAAGCGGTGCGGGCTCCAGGCTCGTCCGCGACGGTGTCCAGGGGTGACAGGGGCGCCCGGCGCACCTCCGCCATCAAGCGGTAGCCGCGCTTCGGAATCGTCTCGATGACCTTGGCACCGGTATCGTCGCCGAAGGCTTTGCGCAGCTTGAGGACCGCATTGGTCACGGCGTCGTCGCCGACCACGGTGCCGCACCAGACGGCACCGGCGAGCTCGTCGCGCGTCACCGTCTGCCCCTGGCGGCTCGCCAGATAGACCAGCACCCGCATTACTTTCGGTTCGAGCCTGACCGTCTGCGGGCCCAAGCTCATGCGATGCGTACTCGGGTCTACGGTCCATCCCGCGATTTCGAACGCTTCCGCGTCCGACCGTTCGTCGGGGCGTCGTTCACCGTCGGGTTGAGCGATCTCGGCCATGGCGCGCGAAGGCGGGCGGACCCCATTCTAGGGCAGACGGTCAACCGTTGGTGTCCGTCGGCAAAACGTCGGCGCTTCGTCGGGACTCTGCGCCCGCGTCCTGCTCCAATGGTTCCACGCGAAACCACGCGCTGCACAACGGAGGACGACCGATGAACGCAATCAGCGAATCCACCATCCTGCGGGTTCCGGTCCGGCGGCAAACCGTGTCCCGCCGGTCCATCGACAGGCCGCTTCGCCTTTGCGGAGCCGGGTACGAGATCATCCTCGAGGTGTGGGAGACGGTAGTCGGCGCGTTCGCACTGCCGCTTCTCCGCCCGCCCGGGGATCGTTCCCTGGAACGCCTGGACGATTGCCTGCTGAACGACATCGGCTACGCACGTCGCGCCGGACCGAAGGCCGACCCTTACCTCTGACGAAGCGTCGGCCTAGGTCTGTTCCGGCCGCGAGGCGACCAGGATCTTGCCATCGGCCTCGACCACGACGTCGCCGTGCTGGTTGGTGCACGCGCCGCGCATCACGATGATGCCGCCGCGGTGCTTCGGCTTGTCGAGCTTCTCGCTCACCGTCCATTCGGTCGCCAGCGTGTCGCCGGCGCGCACCGGCGCCTTGAAGCGGCAGGCGTGCTCGAGGTAGGCGATCGCGGTGCCGGCGAAGAACATTCCGACCGGCGCCGAGACCAGCGCGCTGGTGAATGGGCCGTGGAGGATGCGCGAGCCGAACTGGGATTGCTGCGCGAACACCTCGTTCACATGCAGCGGGTTGAAGTCGCCGAACAGCCCCGAGCCGAGGACGAAGTGCGTCTCTGTGACCGTCAGGCTCGAGCCGAAACGTTCGTCCAGATCAACCTCGTCGTACCATCTTCCATGGAACACCATGCTCGCTCTTGCCTCCGTCGGGGGTAGCATGCAGACCGATGCCGTGATCCTAACGCGGGAGCGGAACATTTGGGGTCCGCTTGCCCTGATGGCCGCCTCGGATTCCTGACGGGCTGCGAATTGATTCGGCTCAACGCCGGCTCTCCTGCGCGCCCGCGTCCACCGTCGGCTTGATCTCCCTCAAGCGGAGCCGCGCTTCGGGTGTTGAAATGCCCTCAGTCAATTGAGGCAAGCATCAGGGAGAACAAGCGAGAGAGCCCGAGCGAGATCGAGGAGACCCGCAGCACCACCCGAAGATTTCGCGAACGGGCCCGGGAAAGAGATCTGTATCGAACTTGGCGCAGCGCCGCAGCTTCCCAACGACCTGGAGGCAGATCCTCCTCCTCAACTCCTCCTCCAGGAGCGGCCACGCCGGCGGGCGACTCGCGGTATCGGGTCGCTCTTTTTGTTTGGGCCAAGTGTCAGAAGGTGCAAAGCGTGACTTGCTCCGTGGCTTCGCTGCGCGCTGCCGTGCTTCGATATCGAGCAGGCGAGGTTCAATGTGGCAGGGGAGGGCAGCCATGCGATCCCGCAAAATGGAACGTCTCCTCGAGATGGTGGAAGGACTGCATAGCAAGCTCGACCGGTACGTCGCCGACTCGACCTTGCCCGCCGAGGCGGTGCCCGACATCTTCGACTTCTGCCGGAGCATGCGCGCGCTGAATCCCGACAGCACCATCGAGTACTGGCTCGAGGCGATCGAACGCCATGCGACCGAAATCTGCGAGCCCCAGGCGCCGTCCGAAGAAGTCGGCAGCCTGCCCAGATCCGCCCGATTGCTGAGCTCCCATCTGCACGTGCTGAAAGACGTCCACAACCTGCGCACGTGGCTGAAGCAGCCGCATGGTCCCGTCCACACGCCTCCACGACTTCCCGAGTGGCAGCAGATGTCATTGGTATAGAAATTTGACTTCGCTCAACGCCGGCCGCGCCTCGGGGCCGGTAATTGCCCGCCGATTGACCTTACTCAATGAGAGATCGGGCCCAAATGCTGACATAGCGGTCAGCAAGGCAGGTACGAAGGAGCACAACCGTATAAGCGTAGCCCCGCAGCAACCTCGCGGCCTGGTGGGGAGTACCTCCTCCTCCCACTCCTCCTCCAGGGGCAGCTACGCTGGCGAGCGACTCACGGAAGTGGGTCGCTCTTTTTGTTTGTGGGCCTCACGCCGCCGCGTCGATCCGTCCCCGTATCCGTCCCAAGTGTAAGGCGGTGTCAAGGCGAAGCAGGCCGCCGACCCTCGCACAATCGTTTGCTCGACAGCGTTGGCGCGCGGTGCCGAAATGAACGTATGCGACTCGGCGGCCAACGCTCCACATTTCTGACCACGATCCGCGCCGCGCTCTTCGGCCGGCAGCCCGCGCCCGTGGCGGCCGCCTCGCCTCGCGAGCAGGAGCTGATCGCCGAATTGCGCGCTACGCTTCCCGCGGAGTGCGCGACGGCGCGCGCGATCGACTCCGGCGCGCCGTGGGAAAAGATCGCGCGATGCGCGATCGACGAAGGCTACGCCGGCTTCGCCGAGCAACTCAGCCGCTTCGTGGAAACCCGCCTGCGCCGCGACGCCTGAGCGGCCGAACCCGTCCGGGTTGGAGGGTTTGCCCGCGGCGTTTATAGTCGCCGGGACGGCGGTGCCGTCCCTGTCCCCCTCTTTCGATGGAGGAACCGGCGATGAGCCAAAAAATCGACAAGTTCTACAGAGCGCTAAAACTCTCCGCAGTCTCGCTGGCACTGGCGAGCACCGCCTGCTCGACGCTGACCGTCGTCGCGGCCGGGCCGGGGAAAGTGACCGTTACGGATGAACGCGGATCACACACCTGCGCGGGTGTCTGCACCTACCAGTACAGCACCTGGCGTTCGCCGGCGCCGGTGACCTTGTCCGCGCTGCCGTACCGCGCATCACGGTTCGGATTCTGGTGGGGCGTGTGCGATGAGAACCGGACCCGTCCCGACTGCAATCTGCAAGTTTCGGGCGACATGACCGTCTACGGGATCTTCCCGGATATCCCGCGTTGAGTAGAAGACGCCGCAGCGATCGAGCCTATGACCTCGAATGGGTGCTTAGGCTTGCGCTATGATTGTCCCGGAACCGATGACCTGCCGGTTCGCGAAACGATTGAGTGGCGCCCCGGATACGAATCGAACGTACGACCTGCCCCTTAGGAGGGGGCCGCTCTATCCACTGAGCTACCGGGGCGCGCCACGCGATTTTAACGCCTAGATGAGCCGAATTCTTCTGACGGGACTGGTCTTTCTCGTGCTCGCCGCCCCGGCGCAGGCGCAGGACTACGCGCGCGAGAAGCGCTGGGCGGACGAGGTGGTGCCGAACATCGTGGTGGGGGACGCGGTGTGGCTGCAGGAGAAGGGAGAGGGGGGGCGGAAGTTTCTCGGGTTGTACACGCCGGTGAAGGGGGCGAAGCAGGCGGTGCTGCTGGTGCACGGGTTGGGGGTGCATCCGAATTGGGGTTTGATCGGCGAGCTGAGGGTGGCGCTTTCCGACATGGGCTACGCGACGCTCTCGATCCAGATGCCGGTGGCGGCGGCGGGGGCGAAGGCGGCGGACTACTACCCCGCGCTTTTCCCGGAGGCGATCGAGCGGATCGGGGTCGGGGCGGCGTGGCTGGCGCAAAAGGGTTTTGCGCATCCGGTGCTGCTCTCCCACAGCATGGGCTCGTGGATGAGCGAATCGTATTTCGCGGCGACGGAGGACGCGCCGTTTTCGGCCTGGGTGTGCCTCGGGCGTGGTGGGCCGTTCGGCGATCTGGATAACGTGCGCGTGCCGGTCTTGGACGTCTACGGCGCGAACGATCTGCCGAACGTGTTGCGCTGGTCGGTCGAGCGCGGGCACGTCCTGCAAAAGCACGCGGGCTCGAAGCAGATCGTGATCTCGGCCTCGGATCATTTCTATACCGGCCGCGAGCAGGCGCTCGAGGATCAGATCGGCGAATTCCTGGCAGGGCTCGAGTGACACTCACCGAGCTGCGCTACATCGTCGCGGTCGCGCGCGAGCGGCATTTCGGCCGCGCGGCGGAGTCGTGCTTCGTCTCGCAGCCGACGCTGTCGGTGGCGATCAAGAAGCTCGAGGAGGAGCTCGGGGTGACGCTGTTCGAGCGCGGCCCGGGGGAGGTGTCGGTGACGCCGGTGGGCGAGCGGGTGGTCGAGCAGGCGCAGCGCGTGCTCGAGGGCGCAACGCACATCAAGGAGATCGCGGCCTCGGGGCACGATCCGCTCGCAGGCGCCCTGCGCCTGGGCGCGATCTACACCATCGGCCCCTACCTGCTGCCGAAGCTGGTGCCGATTCTTCGCAAATCGGCGCCGGCGATGCAGCTGCTGATCCAGGAGAATTTCACTCACCGCCTGGCCGAGATGCTCAAGCAGGGCGAGGTGGACGTCATCCTGATCGCGATGCCGTTCGCCGAGCCCGGAATCATGGTGCGACCGGTCTACGACGAGCCTTTCCTGGTCGCGATGCCGCAGGGCCACGCCTGGGAGAAGAAGAAGAGCGTCACCGCCGACGAGCTGACGCAGGAGAGCCTGCTGCTGCTGGGCGAGGGGCATTGCTTTCGCGACCAGGTCCTCGATTTCTGCCACGCCGCTGCGCGCTCGCCGCACCGCAGCCACCTCGCCAAGGCGCTCGAGGGCGGGTCGCTTGAGACGATCCGGCAGATGGTGGCGAGCGGGGTCGGTGTCACGGTGTTGCCGTCGACCTCGATCGGCGCCGGCGGCAAGAGCGGGCTGATCCGCATCCGCCCCTTCGCCAGGCCGGTGCCCGAGCGGCGTGTCGCGCTCGCCTGGCGCAAGAGCTTTCCGCGGCCGCAGGCGGTCGAGGCGCTGCGCCAGGCGATCCTCGCCTGCGACCTGCCGCAGGTGAGCAAGCTCCCCAACGCAGCGGCGGCGGGCTGACAAGACAACAAGGAGGCAGCATGAAAGGCGTCGTATTCCTGGGCGATCGCGAGCTGGAGCTGCGCGAGTTCCCCGATCCTTCGCCGGGCCCGGGCGAGGTGGTGATCGAGATGAAGGCTTCCGGCATGTGCGGCAGCGACCTGCACGCCTACCGCGCGCCGCGCGCCGCCGGCGGCCCGGGCGCGTCGCTCGGCCTGGGCGGATCCGGCGGGCCGGTGATCGCCGGCCACGAGCCCTGCGGCGTGATCGTCGCGCGCGGCGCCGGCGTGAGCGAAGCCGAGGCGCCCCTCGGGGCGCGTGTCATGAACCATCACTACAAAGGCTGCGGGCTGTGCGGACACTGCCGAGTCGGCTGGTCGCAGCTGTGCCGCGCCGGCATCACGGTCTACGGCGTCACCGGCCACGGCGGCCACGCGAAGTATCTCAAGGCGCCGGCGCGCACCATGGTTCCGCTTCCCGAGGCGCTCTCGTTCGAGGAGGGCGCGGCGATCTCCTGCGGCACGGGCACCGCCTACGCCGCGCTGCACCGGATGAATCTGTCCGGCGAGCACACGCTCGCGGTGTTCGGCCAGGGGCCGGTCGGGCTGTCGGCGACGCTGCTCGCCAGCGCGATGGGCGCGCGCGTCATCGCGCTCGACGTCAGCGAGGGCCGGCGCGCGCTGGCGCAGGGCTTCGGCGCCGAGACCGTGCTCGACCCGAGCGCCGCCGACCCGGTCGAGGCGCTGCGCGAGCTGACCGGCGGAGAGGGCGTCGACCTCGCGCTCGATTGCAGCGCGTCGCCCGAGGCGCGCGCGGCGGCGGTTCGGAGCGTGCGCACCTGGGGCACCGCCTGCTTCGTCGGCGAGGGCGGCGAGGTGCGGCTCGAGGTGAGCCCCGACCTGCTGCGCCGCCAGGTGACGCTGATCGGCTCGTGGACCTTCTCCAGCGTCGGCCAGATGGAGTGCGCCCGGTTCGTCGCCGCGCGCGGGCTGCCCCTGAACAAGCTCGTCACCGAGCGCTGGAAGCTCGAGCAGGCGGCCGAGGCCTACCGGGCGTTCGACCGGCAGGCGAGCGGGAAGGGCGTTTTCCTCTTCTGAGATGAGCCACGCTGCGCTCGCGCCGTCGGACTGGGTCCGACGCTGGTCCGGTCTCGTCCCGCGCGGCGAGGTGCTCGACCTCGCCTGCGGCCAAGGCCGCCACGCCCGCCTGTTCGCCTCGCTCGGGCACCGCGTGACCGCGCTCGACCGCGACCGCGAGGCGCTCGCGGCGCTCGACGGCGTGCCGGGCGTGGCCGCCGTCCGCGCCGACCTGGAGGACGGCAGCCCGTGGCCGTTCGAGCCGGGGCGCTTCGCCGGCGTCGTGGTCGCGAATTACCTTTACCGGCCGCTATTCAGGCACTTGACCGACGCGCTCATCCCCGGCGGAGTGCTCATCTACGAGACTTTCATGGCGGGGAACGAGCGTTACGGAAAACCGTCTAATCCCGAGTTTCTGCTTGCGCCGGGCGAGCTGCTGGCGGTGTTCGCGCGCGAGCTGACGGTCGCGGCGTTCGAGCAGGGCCGGGTGGCGCGGCCGAAAGCGGCGATGATTCAGCGCCTTTGCGCGCTGCGCGGCACCGCCGGCGAGGTCGCGCTGGAGCCCTGAAGCAGTTAAAATTTCACGCACTTAAACGGACATGAGGCGGATCCCATGATCACCGGAAGCCTGGTGGCGATCGTCACCCCAATGAACGAGGACGGCAGCCTCGACCTGGAGAGCTTCAAGAAGCTGATCGACTGGCACGTCGCCGAAGGCACCGACGGCATTGTCGTCGTCGGCACCACCGGCGAGTCGCCGACGGTCGACTTCGACGAGCACAAGGAGCTGATCCGCGTCGCGGTCGAGCACGCCAAGGGCCGCATTCCGGTCGTCGCCGGCACCGGCGGCAACTCGACCGCCGAGGCGATCGAGCTCACCGAGTCGGCGAAGAAGGCCGGCGCCACCGCCTGCCTGTCGGTGGTGCCGTACTACAACAAGCCGACCCAGGAAGGCCTGTACCGGCATTTCCGCGCCGCGGCGGAAAAAGTCGGATTGCCGACGATCCTGTACAACGTCCCGGGGCGCACCGTCGCGGACCTGCAGAACGATACCGTGCTGCGCCTGGCGCAAGTGCCCGGCATCATCGGCATCAAGGACGCGACCGCCAACATCGAGCGCGGCACCGACCTCGTCAGGCGCGCGCCGCGCGACTTCGCGATCTACAGCGGCGAAGACTCCACCGCGCTCGCGCTGATCCTGATGGGCGGCCACGGCGTGATCTCGGTCACCGCCAACGTCGCGCCCAAGGCGATGCATCAGATGTGCGCCGCGGCGCTGGTGGGCGACGTGAAGAAGGCGCGCGAGATCAACCTGCGGCTGCTGCCGCTGCACCAGCGCCTGTTCCTCGAGGCGAACCCGATCCCGGTCAAGTGGGCGCTGGCGGAAATGGGCATGATCGCGGCGGGGCTGCGCCTGCCGATGACGCCGTTGTCCGACAGGTTTCATCAGCCGGTGCGCGAGGCGCTGCACGAGGCGGGCATCTCGCTGCCGGGGCTGCGGGTGGTCGAGGGGCGAGCCTGATGCATCCTCGCTTTTCCGCGGCGGCCGTTCTCGCGGCCGCCGCGTTGGCCGCTGCCTGCAGCAGCACCAACAGCTTCCTCCACGGCAAGCAGATCGACTACAAATCGGCGCAGACGCTGCCCTCGCTCGAGGTTCCGCCCGACCTGACCGCGCCCAGCGGCGACAACCGCTACGCGGTGTCCGGTCCGACCACCGCTTCGGGCTACCAGGCCGAGCGCACGCAGCAGGGTGTCGCCTCCGGCAACACCGTGCTGCCCGAGGTCGCCGACATGCATATCGAGCGCGACGGCAACGAGCGCTGGCTGGTGGTCGCGAACGAAACGCCCGCGCAGCTCTGGCCGCAGTTGAAGGAGTTCTGGCAGGCGAACGGTTTCCTCGTCGAGCTCGATGAGCCGAAGCTCGGCGTCATGCAGACCAACTGGGCGGAGAACCGCGCCAAGCTGCCAAGCGACGTGGACCGATTTACGCTGGCACGCGTTCTCGGTCCGTTGTATTCGACCGGCGAGCGCGACAGGTTCCGCACCCGGCTCGAGCGCACGCCCGACGGCAAGGGCACCGAGATCTACATCAGTCACTACGGGCTGAAGGAGGTCTATTCCGGCGCCGACAAGGTGACTACGGCGTGGGAGCCGCGCGCGCCGGACCCGGGGCTGGAAGCAATTTTCCTGCGCCGCCTGATGGTGCAACTCGGTGCCAAGAAGGAGGCCGCGCAGCAGCAGGTCGCCGCCGCGTCCGTCCCGGGCAAGCCGATGGCCGAGATCCGCACGAGCCCCGGCGGCGTCGAGACGCTCGAGGTGTTCGAGCCCTTCGACCGCGCCTGGCGCCGCGTCGGCCTGGCGCTCGACCGGGTCGGCTTCACGGTCGAGGACCGTAACCGGGACAAGGGCGTGTACTACGTACGCTACGCCGATCCCGCGGGGCAGCAGACGCAAGAGAAGAAGGGCCTGTTCTCCTGGCTCGCCTTCTGGCGCAGCGACAAGAACAAGGTCGTCGCCGAGCAGTACCGCGTGATGGTCAAGGACGCCAAGGACAACAGCATCATCCAGGTCCAGGACAAGGCCGGGGCGAACCTCAACTCGAGTACCGCGCACCGGATCCTCTCGCTGCTGAACGAGCAGCTGAAGTAGCGGCGCGGCGCGCGTGCGCTTCGCCTCGCTCGCCAGCGGCAGCCGCGGCAACTGTCTGGTGGCGGAAGCCGGCGGCACGCGGGTGCTGCTCGATTGCGGCCTGTCGCCGCGCGAGACCGCGCGCCGCCTGGGCAGGCTCGGGATCGAGCCGGCGGACCTCGACGCGATCCTGGTCACCCACGAGCACGAGGACCACGTCGGCGGCGCGTTCGCCTTCGCCGCGGCGCACGCGCTCATCGTCTACCTCACGCGCGGGACACTGCAGGCGGCGTCCGGCGCAGGCAAGGTGGTGGAGAGCGTTCGCACCGAGCTGATCGACGGCCGCGCCGGCTTCGCCGTCGGCGACATCGAGGCGCGGCCTTTCACGGTGCCGCACGACGCGCGCGAGCCGGTGCAGTACGTGCTCGGCGACGGCGCGCGCAGCCTCGGCGTTCTGACCGACATCGGCGCGCCGACGCCGCACGTGCTCGAGATGCTCTCGGGCTGCGATGCGCTGGTGCTCGAGTGCAACCACGACCGCGCGATGCTGCGCGACGGCGGCTATCCGCCCTGGCTCAAGGCGCGCATCGGCGGCGCGCTCGGCCACCTCGACAACGAGCAGGCGGCGGAGTTGCTGGGCGCGCTCGAGCGCTCGCGCCTGCAGCACGTGATCGGCGCGCACCTGTCGCAGCAGAACAACCGTCCGGCACTTGCCCGCGCGGCGCTCGCCCGCGCGCTCGGCTGCGCCGAGGACTGGGTCGGCCTGGCGACGCAGGACGAGGGATTCGCCTGGCGCGACCTGCGCTGAGCTAGAGCCCCAGCGTGGTCGGCGCGACGGCGGGGGAGGACGCCGTCCAGATCTCGCCGAAGCGCCCGCGCATCGCTTGCGCCTCGTTCTCGTCGTTCAGCCCCAGCGCGCCGCGGAAGAAGCGCGCGACCGGGCGTCGCAGGTAATGCAGGGAGTCGAGCACGAGGAAAGAGTCCTGGATCTCCCGGATTTCCTGATGCGTCTGGTTGATCTGGATCGCGTGCGAGTAGCGCGCGAGCAGGCCCATCATGCGGGGGCAGTAGCGCGTGACGTGTCCGATGTCGTGCGCCGCCAGGTACAGACGGCGGGTGCGGCTCTCCTGGAGGAAACGCTCCAGACGCGCGATCCGCTCGGGCGCGTTCAGGCGCAGCGCGGCGAGGTCGGGGTCGAAGGCGCGCAGCTCTCTCCCGGGCTGCTCGAGCAGGCGGTCGAGGGCGGCCTGGAACGCGGCCTCGGTGTCGAACTGCTCGTAGTGCGTCTCGGGTGGCGGCGGAATCTGGCTCATGCAGCGTGCTCCAGGTGCAGGACCCCGTCGTGGTACCACTGGTGCGCCAGCTCGAGCAAGCCGCCGCGCAGCAGCGCGCGGCCGGCGATCCGGCGGGCGTCGGCGAGCGCGGCGAGCGCCGTGCGTTGCGCCGGCCGCGGCGCGAGCGTGTCGCCGTTCAGGTAGAAGCGTCGCCCCAGGTAGAGCAGCTGGGTCTTGCGGTCGAGCACTGCCTCGGCGCCTGCCAGCCGCCGCGCGAACGCCTGGCGCGCCAGCGCGCGCCGGCGGGCGCTGAAGCTCACGTGGGGCTTGGGCGCGCTCAGGTACTCGCCCAGGAAATCCGCCACGTCCGCGCGCGACCAGCGCAGCCGGGCGAGGGCGGCGGCGGCGTGCGTGAGCATCTTCTCGGGGATGCGCGCGCTTCGCGCACTCGGGCGCAGGCCAGGGTCGCGGTAGGCGCGCTCGGGCAGCCCGCGTTCGTGCAGCCAGTCGAGGAAGGCGGCGCCGAGCTCGTCGCCGCCCGGGGCGCGGAATCCGATCGAATAGGTGAAACAGTGATCGAGCGCGACGCCGTCGTGCGCCCAGCCCGGCGGCAGGTAGAGGAGGTCGCCGGGCTCGGCGAGGATTTCCTCCTCGGCTTCGAAGTCCGCGATCAGTCGCAGCGGCGCGCCTTCGACCAGCGCGTAATCGCGCGGCGGCGCCAGGCGCCAGACGCGGCGGCCTGGGCCCTGAAGCAGGAACACGTCGTAGGAATCCACGTGCGGGCCGACCCCGCCGCCAGGCACGGCGTAGCTGACCATCACGTCGTCGAGCCGCGCCTGCGGCAGGAAGTCGAAGCGGCGCAGCAGCCGGTCGGCGGCCTCGGCATACAGATTCACTCCGCTCACCAGGAGCGTCCAGTCGATGCGCCCGGCGCGGCGCAGGCGCGCGGGCGCGATGGGGCCGTAGGTGACGCTCCAGCGCCCGCGCCGGCGCTCGACCAGGCGCGACTCCACCTCACTGCGCGCGGCGAGTGCGGCGAGCGCGCGCTCACCGTACAGCCCGCGGAAGCGGGGCATCGCGCCTCGCACCAGAAGCGGGCGCTTCTGCCAGTGGCGCCGCAGGAAAGTGCGCGGCGAAAGGCCGCCCAGAAGGCGTTCGCGCATACCGCGATTATATGCACGCGGACGCTTGCCAAGGGGTGAAGCGCATGGGCTAGAATCGGCGCGACATGCTGCAACCCGGAAAGATTGCGCCAGCGTTTTCCCTGCCCGACGCCGACATGCAGAGCGTCAGCCTGTCGGCGTACCGCGGCAAGAAGAACGTCGTGCTGTACTTCTACCCCCGCGACGGCACGCCGGGCTGCACGCTGCAGGCGGTGGATTTTTCCGACCACGAGGACCAGTTCAACAAGCACGACTGCGTCATACTCGGCGTCTCGCGCGACGACTGCCTCACGCACGCGAGCTTCCGCGACAAGAACGGGGTGTCGATCTCGCTTCTTTCGGATCTCGAGGGCGAGGTCTGCCGGCTTTACGGCGTGCTGCAGGAGAAGGAGATCGAGGGCCAGCGCAGGGAGTGCCTGGTGCGCTCGACCTTCGTGATCGACAAGAAGGGGGTGCTGCGCCACGTCGCCTACGGCGTCAACCCGCGCGGCCAGGCGGCCGAGGTGTTCGAGGTCGTGCGCAAGCTCAACAAGGGCTGAGCCTGGATACGATCGAGCGCAACAAGGTGGTGTCGATGACCGTCGAGCTGCACGACGCGCAGGGCGCGCTGCTGCACGAGGCGGGCGAGGCGCTGATGTACCTGCACGGCGGGCACGGCGGCCTGCCCGCTGCGCTCGAGCAGGCGCTCGAGGGGAAGGTTGCGGGCGACACGGTGCACGTGCACCTCGAGCCCGAGCAGGCCTTCGGCGACTACGACCCGGAGCTGTTGCGGGTCGAGCCGCGCAGCCGCTATGGCGACGGGCTCGAGGTCGGCATGGAGGTCGAGGACGCGTTCAACGGCGGCGCGCCGCAGTTGTACCTGGTGACCGATCTGGCCGAGAACAAGGTCGTGCTCGACGCCAACCATCCTCTGGCGGGAATGGCGCTCGAGTTCACCTGCCGCGTGCTGGTGGTGCGCGACGCAAGCGAGGGCGAGATCGAGCGCGGCGCGCCCGACCGCCCGCAGTGATCCGCCTCAGGAAAGCTCGATCCCGATCGCGCTGCCGATGGCGTAGGTGACCGCGCCCGCCGCGGCGCCGATGCCGAGCATGCGAAGACCCCCCGCGAGCGCCGAGCGTCCGGTGAACAGGCTGATCGAGGCGCCTACCGCGAACAGCGCCGCGCCCGAGAGTGCGATCGACGCGGCGAGCGCGTGCGGGCCGCGGTCGACGAGGTAGGGCGCGAGCGGAATCGCCCCGCCGACGGCGAAGGCGATGAAAGACGAGACCGCGGCGCCCCACGGCGAGCCGAGCTCGCCCGGGTTGAGCCCCAGCTCCTCACGTGTGAGCGTCTCGAGCGCACGCTCGGGATCGGCGATCAGCTGCCCCGCGGTCTGGCGCGCCTCGTCCGCGGACATGCCGCGAGCCTCGAAGATCAGCGCCAGCTCCTCGGCTTCCTCCTCGGGATAAGCCTCGAGCTCGGCCTTCTCGAGCGCGATCTGATATTCGTACATCTCGCGCTGCGAGCGCATCGAGACGTACTCGCCCGCGGCCATCGAGAACGCGCCCGCGAGCAGCCCGGCCACGCCCGCCAGCAGCACCGTCGCGCTGTCGGTGACGGCGCCGGCGACGCCCAGGATCAGGCTCGCGTTCGAGACCAGGCCGTCGTTGACGCCGAAGACCGCGGCCCGCAGGCTGCCGCTGCCTCCGGCGGCGGCGCCGCCCTGGTGCTTTTCGCCCACTTCGTCGTGCTCCGAGGGCAGGGCTCGCGGGCTGCGCGGCGCCGGCACCGGCCCCGCCTCGCGGTAGACCGACATGCCGCGCACCTTCATCGCGATGAGCGCGTGCGTGAGGCGCCGCGCGCCGAGCAGGCGCACGAGAGCCGCGACCAGCCGTGCGCGCAGCGAAGGCCTGAACTCGGCCGGAGCCGCGCCTTCGGCCGCGAGCGCGGCGCGCCAGTGCTCGGCCTGCGACTCGGCGTCGCGCGCGAGCTCGTCGAACAGGCGCTTGCGCCGCGGCTCGTCCTCGGTCTGCGCAATCACGCGGTAGAGGTAGGCGGCGGTGAGCTCGCCGTCGAGAGACTCTGCGGAGGAGGAGGTGGAATTCATCGGGCTGTGGCGTCGGGGAATATCGCCTATTATTGGCGAAAAATGGCGGAGGCGGAGAAAGGCAGCATGGCGAAACACATCCTGTGGACGGCCCTGCCGGTGCTCGCGTCCGCGCTGGTCGCGCCGCCCGCACGCCTGGTCGATTCGAGCGGCCGGGTGCGCGAGGCCGACGACCTGGGCGCCATCAGTGCGCAGCAGCTCGAACTCTACGCACGCTGCGAATAACGACGAGGGCACGCATGAACCCGATAGGCCGCTTCTTCGCCGCCGCCGCGCTTGCCGCCGCGGTTCCCGCCGCGCACGCGGCGCTGCCCGTCGTTCAGCGGGGCGAGTGGGTCCTGAAGAGCAAGGTCGACGGCCGGCCGCACGAGGCAAGGCTTTGCGGCAACCCCCTCGACAGGGTCGCGGCGGCCATCGCTGCGGCGCACGAGGCCGGGAAGCTCGGCTGCAGGGTGAGCATCGAGCAGCCGCAGCCGCGCACCGTGAACGTCTCCGTCGACTGCCCCGCGGACCGCGTG